>Ga0255182_1000584_pt1 | contig 22903 bp, 15 predicted proteins | sample Atl_UVDOM_RepA_8_FD_188420 | JGI IMG/M metagenome (GOLD analysis project Ga0255182, IMG submission 188420) | Freshwater microbial communities from Altamaha River, Georgia, United States - Atl_UVDOM_RepA_8d | ecosystem: Environmental > Aquatic > Freshwater > River | place: USA: Georgia...
GCAGAACTGCCGCGCCGACTCGCTGACCATGCGCTCGTCCTCGCTCAGTTGCGAAGTCAGCAGCAGCGGGTCCTGCCAGTCGAAGGGACCCTCGGCGGTCGCGTGGGGGGATTCGGCCACGGTGGCGGGCATGTTCATCGGTGCTTCTCCATCGGTTGCGGACAGGTGGAAGGCGCGAAGGGGGCGCCGAGGTGGCGCAGATCCGTGAGGCGGCGGGCGAGTGTGGGAGGCACCCCCGCTGCAGTCAGTTCGTGCAGCCGCGTGGCATGCGCCGCGGCGGCGGTCGGTCCGAGCTTGCCGGGCAGCGCCGCTGCCAGGGCTTCCAGTCGGGACTTGCCGCGCGTGAGGGCCGTTCCCCGGGTAGGGGCAGCAGCCTCCTGCTCGAGCAACCAGGCCGTGGCGGACTCGACCAGCGCGCCAACTTCGCCGAGCAGGGCCACCTGCAAGGCGGCGGGCACGAGATTGTCCAGCGCTTCGATCGCGCGCCACAGCGCACGCAACCCGAACACCTCGCGCACGACGAGAAAGGCGCGCGCGACCGCGGCGTCGTCGCAGCCGGCGTGCAGCATCATGTCGTTGACGAAACCGCTGCCGACCCGGTTGATCATGCCGTTGACGAGCCCGTTGACGAGGATCTCCCGGCGCAGCGGATGGCGCTCGAAGAGTCCCGCGCAGGTCTCGCGCAGCGGCGCCGGAAAGTAGCGCTCGAGATCGGGTTGGAGCCGCGGATCGTCCGGCAACCCGGTGGCGAGCAGGGCGCTCGCCACCGCGAGCTTGGTGTGCGCGAGCAGCACCGCGAGTTCAGGTCGTACGAGGCCCTGGCCGCGCTCCCGACGCGTCGCCAAGATCCCGTCGTCGGGGAGGCCGGCCTGCTCGCGGTCGAGCCGGCCGCTGCGCTCGAGGAAGTCGATCAGACGGCGATGGCGCGCGAGGCGCACGGGCGCCTGTGCTTCGGCGAGGCTCAGCGCCTGCGTCTGCAGGTAGTTGTCGCTCAGGACCAGCCGCGCGACGTCTGCCTCGAGCGTGGCGAGCAGCGCGTCGCGCTCGCCGCGCGCGAGCCGGCCGTCGCGGATCGCGAGTTCGAGCAGGATCTTGATGTTGACCTCGTGGTCCGAGCAGTTCACGCCGGCCGCGTTGTCGATGGCGTCGGTGTTGAGCCGGGTGCCGCGCAGCGCAAGCGCGACGCGTGCGCGGTGGGTCAGCGCGAGGTTGGCCCCTTCCGCGACCACCCGGCAGCGCAGCGTCCCGGCATCGATCCGCAGTGCGTCGTTGCCGCGATCGGCCGCCGCGTCGTGGCTTTCCTCGCAGTCCTTTACGTAGGTGCCGACGCCGCCGAACCACAGCAGGTCCACCGGCGCGCGCAGGATCGCGCGGATCAGCGCGTCCGGCGCGAGGGACTCGGCGTCGACGCCGAGCGCCTGCCGCGCGGCAGGCGCGAGCGGAACGCTCAGGGCGTCGCGCGGCCACACGCCGCCGCCGGCGCTGATGAGCCGACGGTCGTAGTCCGCCCAGCTCGAGCGCGGCAGCGCGAACAGGCGCTGCCGCTCGGCGTGGGAGGCCGCGAGGTCGGGCGTCGGGTCGAGGAACACGTGGCGGTGGTCGAAGGCCGCAATCAGCGCGAGCCGCGGCGAGCGCAACAGGCCGTTGCCGAACACGTCGCCGGACATGTCGCCGACTCCCGCAACGGTGATGCGCGCTTCGTCGACGTTGACCCCGAGCTCACGGAAATGGCGCCGCACGGCCTCCCAGGCCCCCCGCGCGGTGATGCCCATGCGCTTGTGGTCGTAGCCGGCGGAGCCGCCGGAGGCGAAGGCGTCGCCGAGCCAGTAGCCGTACGCCCGGGACAGCGCGTTGGCGGCGTCGGAGAAGCGGGCCGTGCCCTTGTCGGCGGCGACGACGAGATAGGCATCGTCCCCGTCGCGGCGCACGGTGCCCGGCACCAGGGGGCGCACGCCGGTTTCGTCGCGAGTGTCGGTGACGTCGAGCAGGGCGGCGACGAAATCCCGGTAGGCCTGCTCGACGCTGGCCGGGTCCGCCGCGTCTCCCCGGCGCAGCGAGAAGCCGCCTTTCGCGCCGGCCGGCACGATCACGGCATTCTTGACCTGCTGCGCGCGGAACAGCCCGAGGATCTCCGTGCGGAAGTCGTCCTTGCGATCCGAAAATCGCAGGCCGCCACGCGCGACCGGGCCGCCGCGCAGGTGCACGCCCTCGACCCGTGGACCGCAGACGAAGATCTCGCGCCATGGACGCGGTTCGGGCATGCCGGCCACGCGGGCGCAGTCGAATTTGAGCGCGACGCAGGGCTTGGGGGAACCGCTCGCGTCGCGCTGGAACCAGTTCGTGCGCAGGGTCGCCAGCACGAGGTCGAGGCAGCGGCGCAGGAGCTCTGCGTGATCGCGGCGCGCGGTCCGTGCGATCGCCGCGTCGAGTGTCGCGGCGAAGCCCGCGCCGTCGCCGGTCCGCGCCGGGTCGAGGCGCAGCCTGAACAACGTGACGAGATCGCGGGCGAGCCCCGGCGCGGCGCACAGCGCGGCCGAGACGGCCGCAGCCTCCCGCGGCGCGCCGAGCTGGGCCATGTAGCGCGCATAAGCGTGCAGCAGGGCGATTTCGCGGTCGTCGAACTCGCCGGCCAGCGCCAGCGCGGCGAACCCGTCGTCCGCGGCCGGCGCCGTGACGGCGCAGCGTGCACTGGGCGGGATTGCGGGCGGGTGCGATGCGGGCAGGTTCATCGTCGTGTTCCTCGGGGCGGCCGGGTTGGCCGCTCATGCTGGAACGAAGTCTCGACCGCGGCGGCACGCGCGGATTGCACGCGAAAGCACAATCGCTTGCCGGCGCGTGCACCGGGGGCGCGCGTGCCAGACGGTCGAGCGCGCGGCGAAATCCGGGGTGCCGGCGTCCGAGCCCTGCGCCCCGCCTCCCGGATTGCGCGTTCCGCTCCATCCGGGCTACGGGACTGATGCCGTGCCACCGGACGCTTCCCTCACCCGCCGGCTTCGCCGTCGGCCTCTCCCGCGTGCGGGAAAGGCGAAGAGTGAGTCGTAGCCCGGATGTAGCGCAGCGAAATCCGGGCTACGGGGTCGTCGGTGCGACGCTACTCCGCGTCGCGCGCCGCGCGCGCCCGTCGCCGGGCCTCACCGGGTGCTGTGCCGTAGCGCGCCTTGTACAGGCGGGTGAAGTGCGCCTGGTCCGAGAAGCCCCACCGGTAGGCGAGCGCGCCCACCGCGAGATCGTCGACGCCCTGCGTCAAGGCTTCGTGGCAGGCCGCGAGGCGCAGTTCGCGCACGTATTCGGCGACGGTCTGGCCGCCGGCGCTGAACAGCCTGTGCAGGTAGCGCAGCGAGACACCGGCCGCGCCGGCGATGCCCGCCGGCGCGAGATCGGCGTCGCCGAGGTGGGTGTGGATGTAGTGCTCGATGCGCCGACGATGTGCCGCCTGGACGCTCGTCTCCGCGCTGTCCGCGACGTCGCCCGCGCCTTCCACGACGACCGTGAGCAGGTCGAGCAATTGCGCACCGAGCAGGTCGCGACCGGTGGCGCCGAGTTCGCCGGCGCGCGCGGCGACCACCGAGAGATAGTCGACGAACAGCGCGCCCGCGCCCGCCGACGCCTGGAAGCGGATCGCGCACAGGCGGTCGGGTGCGCCGATGCGCCGGCGCAGCGCGCGTTCCGGGACCTTGAGCACGCGGAGCCGGTTCGATGTGTCGTAGGAGAACTCGTAGGGTGCGCCGCTGCGCTCGATCGTGAAGCTGCCCGGGCCACAGGTCGTCGTGCGACCGCGCTGGGAGAAGGTCACCGGCGCGAGTTCGGGCACCGTGATCAGGAAATGTTCGTCCGTCTCCAGCGCGAGATGGCTCGCGAGCCGACGGTAGCGGAGCGGGTCGGACTCGAGCCGCGACAGGGTCACGCCGGCGAGATCGATGCTCGCGATTTCACCCGTGAAGCCGGCCGGATCGGCATAGTCGAGTTCGAGCTCGAAGTAGGTGCGCGCAACGCGCGCGCGCCACTCCGCGAGCAGTCGTGCCTTCTGCGCATGGTCGGGCTCACGTGACATCTGCGGTTCCTGGACTCGCTCCCCGGGTTGGCCTGGGCGGCGCGCCGCACGCGCTGCCCGGCAAGCTTAGCCGCTCCGCGTCGCGCTTGCCGCCGGTCCCGGGCCGCGCGTCATGCGATAGGTCCCCGAGGGCTCGAGCGCGAGGCTCCAACCCGGCGGCACCAGCACGCTGGTCGTCGCCTCGGCCAGCACGGCCGGACCCTCGATGCGGTGGCCGGCGGCGAGGCGCTCGCCGGCGAAGACCGGCGTGTCGACCAGGCCGTCGGCGAAGCGCACCGGGCGGGAGCCGATGCGCGCCTGCTCGACCCCGGTGGCAGCCGCCGGCGCCGTCACCGTCGCGGGCGGCGGGATGCGGCCGATCACCATGCTCTCGAGGTTGACGATTTCCACCGTGCTGGCCGGCTCGTCGTAGGTGTAGAGCCGGGCGTGGCGCCGGTGGAAGGCCTCGATGATGTCGGGCAGCGTCGCCGCCGACACTTCGAGGTCTTCGATCTCGACCGTGCATTCGTGGATCTGCCCGACGTAGCGCATCTCGAGGCTGCGCCGGACGTGGATCGCGCTCTCGTCGAAGCCGTCGGCCAGCAGGTTGGCGCGGCCCGCGGCCTCGATCCGCCGGAAGGCTTCCTCGATCCGCGTCGGCTCCGCGTGCGCATCGAGTCGCATCGCGAGCGAGGCGAGGTGGTTGTGCTTGACGTCCGAGAGGGTCTGCCCGAACGCGCAGAGCCCGGAGGCGACGCGCGGCACGAGCACCGTCCCGACGCCCATCTCCCCGGCGAGCGCCGCGATGTGCACGCCCGCCGCGCCGCCGGCGCAGACCAGCGCGAAGTCGCGCGGATCGTAGCCGCGTTCGACCGACACGCGGCGGATGCCGTTGACCATGTTGGTGTTGACGATCGCGTGGATCGCGAGCGCGGCGGCCTCGACGTCCATGCCCAGCGGGCCGGCGACGTGGGTCGCGATCGCGCGGCGCGCGCGCTCGAGGTCGAGGCGGATGCTGCCGCCGAGCAGCGCGCCGGGCTCGAGATAACCGAGCACGAGGTTCGCGTCGGTCACGGTCGGGCGTTCACCGCCCTTGCCGTAGCAGGCCGGGCCGGGTTCGGCGCCCGCGCTCTCGGGGCCGACCTCGAGCATGCCGTAGGGACTCACGCGCGCGATCGAGCCGCCGCCCGCACCGAGCGTCTCGACCTGGATCATCGGCACGCCGATGCGGTGGCGCAGGAAGTCGATGTTGCGGTTGAGGTTGGTGTGGCCGCCGCGCGTCAGCGTGATGTCGAAGCTCGTGCCGCCCATGTCGACGGTGATGATGTCCGCGATGCCGAAGGGCGCGGCGACGAAGAGCCCCGCCTGCGGCGCGGAAGCCGGCCCCGAGTTGATCGCGTTGACCGCCCGTTCGCGCATGTGCGCGCCGGTCGCGAGCCCGCCGTTGGATTGGAAGTAGCGCACCGGCCGCTCCGCGCCGAGTTCGCGGAAGAGATCGTCGATGCGCTCGACGTAGCGCGCCATCACCGGGCTCAGGTAGGCGTTCACGGCGGTGGTCGACGTGCGCGTGTACTCGCGCACCTGCGGGAAGACTTCGGAGCCGAGGCAGACGAAGGCGTCCGGCAGTTCCTCGCGCACGATGGCCGCCGCACGGCGCTCGTGCGCCGGGTTGGCGACGGCCCACACGAAGGAGATGGCGACGCTTTGCACGCCCTGCGCGCGGAAGTACGCGCAGGCCGCGCGCACGGCCGCCTCGTCGAGCGGGCTGCGCTCGCTGCCGTCGGCGAGGATCCGGCCGGGGATGCCGCGCCGCAGGTGGCGCGGGGCGATCAGCGGCGCGGCGGCATAGTCCGGATCGTAGCGATGGCCTTCCTCCTTGTGGCCGAGCCGGATCTCGAGGCTGTCCTCGTGCCCGGCCGTGCACAGCAGCGCGGTCTTCACGCCTTTCATCTCGATGAGGGCGTTCAGCGCGACGGTGGTGCCGTTGATGCAGAGATCGCAGTTGCGCACGATCTCCCCGACCGGGCGGCCGAGGCTGTCCGCGATCCGGGCGAGGCCGTCGCGGATCGCGAGCGTGCCGTCGTGCGGCGTCGACGGCGCCTTGAACAGGTGCACGGCGCCGCTCCGTTCGGCGAGGATGAAATCGGTGAAGGTGCCGCCGGCGTCGATGCCGAGGCGATACTGGCTGTGCATGTGTCTGTCTCCTAGGCTGCGGCCGGGGTTTCTTCGATGTCCGCCACGCGGGTCGCGCTTGCCGCCATCCGCGCGCGCAGGCGCTGCGTGGCGTCGCGGTCGATGTCGCCCGCCGCATCGAGCACCACGCCGTAGTCGAGCGCCGCGCCGTCGCGGCTGACCAGCCCGTTGCGTACGTCTTCCCGCACCTCCTCGGGTGGTCGCTCCCAGGCCGGCCCGAAACCGCCGCCGCCGGGGTTGTAGTTCGCGACGCGCTCACCGGGCGCGACGGTGGTCAGCACGTTCCGGCGGTGGGACTCCCGCGTGTCGCCACGCGTGATGTCGAGCCGCCCGAGCTTCGGTTCGACGAGGCCGTTCTGCGCGCCGGCGGCGCCGCGTGTCGCGATCTGCCGTCCTTCGCCGAAACCGGCGACGGTCATCGTGTGGCCGAGCGGCTCGACCTCCCAGCAGGTGCCCGAGCCGCCGCGGTAGCGGCCGGCGCCGGCGCTGTCGGTGACGAGGCCGTAACGGTGGATGAGGATGGGGTAGGCGTGCTCGAGCAGTTCGATGTCGCCCGAGCTCAACGCGCCGAAGCAGGACAGCGGGCCGCAGGCGTGCCAGCCGTCCATCTGCCGCGTGGCGCCGGCGCCGGCGATGATCGACGCGAGCACCATCGTCACGTACTGCTCGCCGGTGCGCGGGTCGATGCCGGCGATGTTGATGCCGCTCGCGTGGCCCCAGGACGCCGTCACGCGTTCGGGGCAGGCCGCTTCGAAAGCGCCGCGCACGGCGTCGGTCAGGGTTTCCATCGGCGTGGTCGTGCAGTTGCAGTGGGGCGCGGGCTCCACCGCGTTGCACAGCGTGCCGGGCGGGCCGAGGTCCACCGTCACGCAGCGGTAGAGGCCTTCGTTGTAGGGCGGCGGCACCTGCGCGAACATCATGAGCCCCAGGTAGATCCCCGACAGCGAGTTGCCGGCGTAGGAGTTGATGAAGTAGGGCAGCTGCGGCGGACTCTCGACGGCGATGTGGCAGCGGTCGCCGGCAATTTCCACGGTCGCGCGAATTTCGATCTCGCCGAACCCGTGCCCCGAGTCCTCGAGCACCGCGCTGCCGGTGTAGTGCCCGTCCGGCACGCCCGCGATGAGGTGGCGCATGTGGCGGTCGGCCATGTCCTTCAGCTCCGCGATCGCCGCGCGCACGGTCGCCACGCCGTACTTGTCGAGCAGCGCGATGAGATTGCGCGCGCCGACGCGGCAGGCGCCGTACTGCGCGTTGAGGTCGCCCTCCTGGTCGCGCCGCGCGCGCATGTTGGTCAGCAGCAGGTTGATCACGTCCTCGCGGCGGCGCCCGCGTTCCCAGAGCTTGACCGGCGGGATGCGCAGGCCCTCGGCGTAGATCTCCTTCGCGTCCGGGTTGTAGCCGGCCGGCACCGGCCCGCCGATGTCGGTGAGGTGCCCCTTGCAGACGGTCCAGAACACGAGCTCGCCGCGGTGGAAGACCGGGTAGTACATGCAGCAGTCGAGCAGGTGGCTGCCGGCGTGCGCGGGATCGTTGTGGTAGACGACGTCGCCGTCGTGGATGTCATCGCCATACCAGCCGGCGACGGCCTTCATCGCGGGGATCAGCGAGCCGAGGTGGATCGGGATGTCCTGGCCCTGCAGCACCATCTCGGGCAGGTGGTCGAAAATCGCGTTGCTGTAGTCGTGCGCGAGATTGAAGACGCTCGAGCGGCTGGTCTTCTCGAGCGTGACGGTCATCTCGCGCTGCGTGGTTTCGAGCGCCCCGCGGACCACCGCGAGCGTGATCGGATCCACCTTGGTCGTCATGGCATGCCTCCCCGTGGCGTTGAGCTGGGTCGAGGCTAGGGATGCTGCGGCGCGGTCGGATTGCGCGAGGACGCACAATCGCTTGTCGGGGAGCGCAGTCGTGCGACGTGGCCGGCGGCGGTTCGCCGGTAATGCTTCACGGATTCGAGAGTCCGGGATGAAAGCACGACTGTGCCCGGGTTAAGGTCAGAGCCGGACGCGTCAGCGACGCGGTACGGGCGGCATTCAGGCGCTCCCCGTTCTGGACGGCGTCATCCCGACCATCAACGACAACAAACGACGTCCGGATCGGCGCCTGCCCCCCGGACCACGGGAAAGCACATCCGCCATGGCCAGACCGCCTCGTCCGCCGCGAATTTCCATCCTCGCCGCCTGCATCGCGCTTGCCGCGCCAGCGGGCGCCGGGACCATCGAGGGCAATTTCACGCTGGATATCTTCCAGCGCCAGCGCCTCGATGTCGGGCTGGACCTCACGGTAACGGCCGACCCCGCCCGCGCCCAATTGCTCGCCAACGAGCGGCTCGGCACCTGGCTCGGCGTCAGCGTCGAGGCCAGCAACCTGAGCTACCGGCTGTTTCCGGCGATGAACGACCCGGGCGTCGAGGTCGCGCCGACTGAAGACCGTGAGCTGGCTCGCTTCGATTTCAGGCTGGAGGTCGACGGGCCGCTGCGCGGCACGCCGTTTGCGGCCGACTTCTCGAGGATCTTCGTCTGCCCGGCCGGTTTCACCGTCTGCAGCATCGAGACCGCGAATTCAAGCTCGGTGTCCTTCGACGCCACGCAGCCATCCCCGGCGGCCGTCGAGGACCTCGCCGGCGAGTGGCGGGCGCGGGTCGCGCCCCCAGTGTTCACGGCGCTGTTTCCCGGCACCACCCTGCGCCTTGGCGACGTGAATACCGGCAACGTCGCGTTGCTCGGCAACACCTTCTCCTACCATGAGATTGGCGGCCGCCTGCGCTTCCGCTCGACCTATGCGAGCAAGGATGTGCCGACCTATGTGCGGGACGCGCTGCTCGCCACCGCGCCGGTCGGCGGAATCGCGGTGCAACTCGATGCCGCCACGGTGGACATCGCGGCCCTGCGGACCAGTGCGAGCACCGACTTCAGCGTCCTGCCGGGCAATGAACTCGCTGCCGGCAACGCCGAACTCTTCTCTGCCCACGCAGCGCTCGCCGCCGCACGGGACGCTGCGCTGATCGAAGCACAGGGCGCGGGCTCGGGCGGGGCCTTCGCCAGCAGGTTCGATCTCACGCAACAGCTGTGGAACACCGTCGCGCTGGCCAATCCGGCGCTCGGGCGCGGCGAGGCGGACTTCCGCAATGACCCGGTCTTCTTCACCGACCCCAGGCAGGAGGTCGCCGCCGTGCGCGCGGCGCTGGAGGCCACGGACGAACTGTCCTTCGCGAGCCTCTTCGAGCACTACACGGCCGACGGCCTCGCGGTACCGTCGAGCCAGCCGCTGTTCACGCTGGATGGCTCACTCTACGGGCTCGAGGACGCGCTGCTTCAGGTCTATCTCGCGCCCGGAGACGGTGACGGCCAGTTCGCGATGGAGCTGGTCGCCGCCGAACGCCACGCGCTGTGGAAGGGCTTCGCGCAGGACAACCTGACCTTGCTCGGCGGCGCGGCCGACGGCCTCGAAGTAGTCGGCCGTGGATTCCTGTCGGGGCTCGGGGATTCGGCCTACCTCGGTGAGTCGAGCGGCCTGCTGGAGCTGCTCACCTTCGGCCGTGAGGCGCTCGTTGGATTGAACAATGTCTACTCGCCGCAGACCTTCGTCGTCGCAAGCTTCGGCGTGGCAACGCCCGTGCCGCTACCGGGCGCCGCCGTGCTGCTTGGGAGCGGGCTGGCGCTGCTGGGGGTGCGGCTTCGCGTACGCGGGTAACTTTTTTCGCGTCGGACCTGTGTGAGCTTTCTGCCTGCCCGGCGCGTCCAATCACCCAGCTGCCGCGAAGTGTGCGTCGGGTCACGAATCGACCCAGCGGGTCGTAAAGCCTTCGCGAAAACGTGCGCTGAGTCACCTCGCGGCCCTTTGGGCACTGCAGCCGACGGCTGATAGTCGGTGCATGTCATACTCGATCGGCAGCAACGTACTTTCACTGTCCGTGCGGCGACATCTCGCCTACGCGCAGGCGCAGGGCAATGTGGCGACCGAGCGTTTGTCATCGGGCAAGCGAGTCAACAGCGCCCGCGACGATGCCGCCGGCATCGCGGTTTCCAGCAGGCTCGGTGTGCGGAGCAGCGGGCTCACCGTCGGCCTGCGCAATGTCAACGAGGCGGTGTCGCTGCTGCAGATCAGCGAGACCGCGCTCGACGATGCGTCCCGCGCTCTCCTGCGCCTGCGTGAGCTGGCACTCCAGTCCGCCAATGGCGGCTACGGGCCGGGCGAGCGACAGTCCCTGCAACAGGAAGGCCGGCAGATCCTCGACGAGGTCGCGCGGCTTGCCTCGCAGACCCGTTACGGCGGACAGAACCTGCTCGATGGGCAGGCGGGGATGCTCGAGTTCCAGCTGGGTTCGGCGGCCGACGAGCAGTTCCGACTGGAGGGATTGCCGGATATCCGCCTTTCGTCGCTCGGCAGTGGCACGCTGCTTCTCGACGGCCGTGCGATGGGCCGAGCGGCTGCCCCGGCCGCCAGCATGCCACCCTTCGGTCTGTCGGCGCCGGAGCCCGACCTCGTGTTCGAAACCGCGCTGGGTGGTGCCACCGCACCAATCACCATCGATGGTGAATTCGGCGCCTCGCAAATCAGGCAGACGATCGAAAGCAATGCCGGCCTTGTCGGGATCAGCGCGGAAGCCTACTCACGCGCCACGCTGTCACGGCTGAGCGCGCCCGGAACGGTCAGCTTCAAGCTCGGGGTCTCCGCAGTCCCGATCAGCGCGACCATACTCGACACGAATGACCTGACGTCGCTGGTTGACTCAATCAACGCAGCTGGGTCCGGCCTCAGAGCGAGCTTTGCGAACCCGGGCGATAGATCCGCCATCACCCTTGACAGCATGCTTGAGGGTCACACGATTCACATCCAGGATTTTGCAAGCGATGCGGCGGGTAACCAGACCATCAGGGTGGCGGGTGAGCGCGGCTCGCCCGTGACGCTGACGGAAGGTGGCGCCGACTCGACGTCGGTGGTGGGCCTCGTGACCCTCACCAGCACCATGGGGCCAATCACGGTGCGCAACGCCAATCCGGACATGTTCACGGCCACCGAGAGCGGTTCGCTTGCGGCGCTTTCGATCGATACAGTCACCGCTGCCGGCAAGGCGCTCGACATCCTCGACGGCGCGCTGACCCAACTGGGCGAGTACCGGGCAAAAGTCGGCGCGTGGCGCAACCGGCTCGACTCGGTGGCGAATTCCCTGGCCACCGGTGCCGATGCGCTCGACACCGCGCGCAGCCGCGTCGAGGATGCGGACTACGCGGCCGAGACCGGCGCCCTCGTGCGCAGCCAGATTCTCCAGCAGGCTGCCACGGCGATGGTCGCGCAGGCCAACCTGGGGCCGACCGAAGTGCTGAAACTGCTCAGGGCCCAATAGACGGCCGAACGCTGACCGCGCTGCGGGGATCCCGCGCGACGTAAGTTGGGCTGACGCAGGAAGCCCAAGGTTCGGCGCGTCTTCCGACATCGATCCGGCCTACCCGCGCGCGGCAGCAGGTGTCTGCCGGCCGTGCCGCGCCAAGTTGCGCTTCCTGCGTCAGCCAGACCTGCGTGCTTCGTGCTGCTCTGCGATCGTCGTTGCGCAGGCTGGGCAGCCCGCAGCATGAAAGATCTTCGCCTCAAAGATTTTCGCCCCTCCCGCCCCGGGCTGTCTCTTAGTCACATCTGGGTTCGGGCGTAGGTTGGGCTGACGCAGGAAGCCCAACAGCGGGCGAAGCCAAAATGCCCTGCCTGCACCGTCACGGGCTGGAGGGTCGAATGGCCGCCCAGACCTCGGACACGGCGCGCCTGCCGGGGTCGCCGGCGTGCGTTGGGCTTCCTGCGTCAGCCCAAGCTACTGACCGTGGCAGGGGCGAGTTGCCTCGATTCTCCGTGCCCTCCGAGTCCTCCGGGGTGAAAATCCGGCTTCCAGCGTCGCGGAAATGCCTGGTTGGACCACGGAGCGCACGGAGGACACGGAGACGGCGCTTGGCAGGAAAAAATGTGACTAAGAGACAGCCCGCCCCGGGAGAGGTGAAGACGCGTCTTCAGCGCACCGGTTCGAGCACGACCACCGGGATTTCCCGGTCGGTCTTGGCCTGGTAGTCGGTGAACGGCGGGTACATCGCCGCCATCTGGTCCCAGATCGCCTGGCGCTCCGCGCCGGTCGCGATGCGCGAGCGGGCGGTGAAGACGTCCGTCGCGACCTGCACCTTGCACTCGGGCTGCTTCATCAGGTTGTGGTACCAGCCTGGGTGCTTCGGGTCGCCGCCCTTGGACGCGATGATTGCGTAGCCGCCTTCGACCTTGCCGTAGAGCAGCGGCATGATCGACTCCTGGCCGGACTTCGCGCCGGTCGTGAACAGCAGCAGCGTCGGCAGGGGGCCGGGGCCGCCGGCGAAGGTCGAGTCCCACAGGTGGCCGGCGGCGCCGTCCTTCAGGTATTTCTCGCGGTGCTCTGCAATCCAGCCGCTTTGGCTGGCTTCCCGGATTCGGTCAGTCATGGTGACGGGTGTCCTTATATCGATGGGGCGGCTGATGGCCGCGGGTCCGCGATTGTCTCCGTTCGCGCGTGTCGAGGAAACCCGTCCGCGGGCCGGCGCATACCGCGCGCGCTACGGGCCTGCACCCAGTCCGCTTGCGGCACCACCGGCCTTTGGTCCCGACTCGCCGGAGTATCGGCCCTAGGCGCCGTCGCCCTTCATCAGATTGTCCACCCACTGGTCCATCGTGATCAGGCCCCCGGACTGTTCGGCACGACCCTGGTCCTTGGCCGGCAGAGCCTCCTGCACGGCATCGATGCGCTTCCACTGCGCGAAGGGCGTGGGCTTGTCGGCGACCGGCACGGTCTGCGACTGTTCGACGCGCTTCATGCGGTGGATGTAGCGCGGGCAGTTGATGATGACGTGAGTGACCTTGATGCGCACGATGAGCTCCGCGTCCTTGTATTCCGCGAGCAGCGGATCGTCGGCACTGACGGTGGCCTCGCCCTGCAGGCGCAGGCGGTTGGGGCTCTCGAAGTCGAGGAACAGCAGGCCGACCTGCCCGGTCGCGCTGATGTTGCCCATCGAGTGATAGCGGCCGTTGCCGTCGTAGCTCGGGAACACCACGGTCTTCGGATCGATGACCCGGATGAAGCCGGGGGCGCCACCTTTGTACTGGCACTGCGGGCGCCCTTCGGAATCGACCGTCGCGAGCCAGAACATGTCGCGTGATTCGATGAAGGCCTTGTGTTGCGGTTGCACCTCGTCGGTGTCCATGGTTTCGAGCAGGGCCGCCATTCGTTGGCTGTCGAACTGTTCGTGCAGGGCGCGGTGGCTGTCGCCGTAGAGACTCATCTTGCAAGCTCCCCAGGTTTGTCTGTTGTCGTTGACGGCACGGCGCGGCACTCGCCGCGTTGCCGGCTGCTGCGAGGTCGCGGGCGCGCCTCGGCACCCGCGGCAGCGTAGCGCTTGCGCCCAGCGGCTGCATCCACTGGCGCCGAGTTTCCGGCTGCGGGCCGCACGGTCTCGGTACGCAAAGTCGTGGCCCGGGCCGCGCGAATCCGGCCGAACCGACAGGCAGTCCGGCAATTGGGGCAATTCGGGTCAATTCGGGACACCCACCTTCGGGCAATCCGGGTCAATTCGGGACACCCACCTTCGGGCAATCCGGGACACCCACCTTAGACGGGCAATCCGGGACACCCACCTTCTGTGGCAGGCCGGGGCAATCCGGGACACCCACCTTCGGCGTGCAATTCGGGACACCCACCTTCTGTGGCAGGCCGGGGCTGCGACAGCCATCGCGAGGCAGCGCCGTGCAGCGGGCGACCCGCCTGCCCGGGCACGCCGCCCCGGTTCGTGATCCAGGCCACGCTCAGCCTAGATTGTCGACAATGAACGTTGACCGGACGCCTGTCAGCGACTATCGTTGCCGTCCATGCGATGGATTGTCGACAATAGCCGATGAATCAGGCCGAATTTGCCGATGACAAGGCGCTGCGGACCGCCGCGGACCGGGTTTTCGAAGCCCTGCAGGACGCGATCGTCCGCGGCGACATCGCGCCCGGCTCGCGGGTCGGCGAGGCGGAACTCGCCGAGCGCTTTGGCACCAGCCGTGGCCCCCTGCGCGAGGCCCTGCGGCGGCTCGAGTCACGACGGCTGGTCGAGCGCACGCCCCACGTCGGGATCCGCATCGCCTCGCTGAGCCACCGCGCCCTGATCGAGATCTACTACCTGCGCGAGGCGCTCGAGGGCATGGCGGCGCGCCTCGCCGCGCTGCACATGAGCGCCGAGGAAGTCGCGGGCCTCAAGGCGCTGCTCGCGGCCCACGAGCAGGACGAGGCGCTGCGGGCAGACACGGCCTACTTCCAGCAGGAGGGCGACCTCGACTTCCACTACCGGGTCATCAACGGCAGCCACAACACGGCGCTGACGGAGCTCCTGATCGGCGAGCTCTATCACCGGATCCGGATGTACCGCTACCAGTTCAGCGCTTATGCGAACCGGCCGCAGAAGGCCTTCGGCGAGCACCAGCGCATCGTCGAGGCCATCGAGGCACGCGACGGCGACCTCGCGGAGATGCTGATGCGCCGACACATCAGCTCCGCGCGCCAGAACATCGAGAAACACCTGAAGGAGACCACCCCCCAATGAGCCAGAACCTCACCGCCGGCGGCCGCTTCCGCCTCGCGCTGCGCGAAGAGCAGCCGCTGCAAATCATCGGCGCGGTCAACGCTTTTGCCGCGATGATGGCGACCCGCACCGGCTTCCGCGCGATCTACCTCTCCGGCGCCGGCGTCGCGAACTATTCCTACGGCCTGCCGGATCTCGGCATCACCTCGCTCGACAACGTGCTCATCGACGTCAGCCGCATCACGAGCCAGGTCGAAACCCCGCTGCTGGTCGACATCGACACCGGCTGGGGCGGCGCCTTCAACATCGCGCGCACGGTCAAGCAGATGATCAAGGCCGGTGCCGCCGCCGTGCACCTGGAGGACCAGGTGTCGCAGAAGCGCTGCGGCCACCGGCCCGGCAAGGAAATCGTGTCCACCGACGAGATGGTCGACCGCGTGAAGGCCGCCGTCGACGCCAAGACCGACCCCGACTTCGTGCTGATGGCGCGCACCGACGCGCTGCAGGTGGAAGGCCTGCAGGGCGTGATCGATCGCGCGTGCGCCTTCGTCGAGGCCGGCGCGGACGCGATCTTCGCGGAAGCCATGACCGACATCACGATGTACAAGACAGTCTGCGACGCGGTGAAGGTGCCGGTGCTCGCGAACATCACCGAGTTCGGCACCACGCCGTACTACACCTGCGACGAACTCGCGGCGCAGGGCATCGCGATGGTGCTCTTCCCGCTGTCGCCGACACGGGCGATGCAGAAGGCCGCGCTGACTGTCATGCAGGCCATCCGCAAGGAAGGCACGCAGAAGAGCGTCATCGACCTCATGCAGACCCGCAGCGAGCTCTACGACTTCCTCGGCTACCACGCCTACGAAGACAAGCTCGACGAACTCTTCAAGAAGGGCAAGTGACGGCCACCGTCGTCGCACACTGATTTCACAAGGAGAACGACCATGTCCGATACCCCGAGCACCCTGCCGAAGCCGAAGAAATCCGTTGCCCTGTCCGGCACCGCCGCAGGCAACACCGCGCTGTGCACCGTCGGCCGCAGCGGCAACGACCTGCACTATCGCGGCTACGACATCCTCGACATCGCGAACACCTGCGAATTCGAGGAAATCGCGCACCTGCTGGTCCACGGCAAGCTGCCGAACGCCGCGGAACTGGCCGGCTACAAGGCGAAGCTCAAGGCGCTGCGCGGCCTGCCGGCCGCGCTGAAGTCCGCACTGGAGGAACTGCCGCCCTACGCGCATCCGATGGACGTCATGCGCACCGGCGTATCCGTGCTCGGCTGCCTGTCGCCCGAGAAGGACGACCACAACCACCCCGGCGCACGCGACATCGCCGACAAGCTGATGGCGAGCCTCGGCTCGATGCTGCTGTACTGGTACCACTACAGCCACAACGGCCGCTGCATCGACGTCGAAACCGACGACGACTCCATCGGCGGTCATTTCCTGCACATGCTCCACGGCGAGAAGCCGCGTGAGAGCTGGGTGCGCGCGATGCACACCTCGCTGATCCTCTACGCGGAGCACGAGTTCAACGCGTCGACCTTCACGTCCCGTGTCGTCGCCGGCACCGGCTCCGACATGTACTCGGCGATTTGCGGCGGCATCGGCGCGCTGCGCGGGCCGAAGCACGGCGGCGCGAACGAGGTGGCCTTCGAGATCCAGAAGCGCTACGAGAACCCGGACGAGGCCGAGGCCGACATCCGCGCCCGCGTCGAGCGCAAGGAAGTCGTGATCGGCTTCGGTCACCCGGTCTACACCGTGGGCGATCCGCGCAACAAGGTCATCAAGGAAGTGGCCCGCCAGCTGTCGGCGGAAGAGAAGAACATGAAGATGTACGACATCGCCGAGCGGCTCGAGACGGTGATGTGGGAAATCAAGAAAATGTTCCCGAACCTCGACTGGTTCAGCGCGGTCAGCTACCACATGATGGGCGTGCCCACGGCGATGTTCACGCCGCTGTTCGTGATCGCGCGCACCGCCGGCTGGTCGGCGCACGTCATCGAGCAGCGCATCGACGGCAAGATCATCCGCCCGAGCGCGAACTACGTGGGCCCCGAGGACCAGAAGTTCGTGCCGCTGAAGGACCGCAAGTAAGCGGGGCGGGCGGGCAACATGAACTCCCAATACCGCAAGCCCCTGCCCGGCACTCAGCTCGATTACTTCGACGCGCGTGCCGCGGTCAACGACATCGAGCCGGGCGCCTGGGACCGCCTGCCGTACACCGCGCGCGTGCACGCCGAGAACATCGTGCGCCGCGCGGAGCCGGCTACCGTGCGCGAGTGCCTGCAGCAGATCATCGAGGTCAAGCGTGAGCGTGACTTCCCGTGGTTCCCGGCGCGCGTGGTCTGCCACGACATCCTGGGCCAGACCGCGCTGGTCGACCTCGCGGGCCTCCGCGACGCGATCGCCGACCAGGGTGGCGATCCGGCGAAGGTCAATCCGGTGGTCCCGGTGCAGCTGATCGTCGACCACTCGCTGGCCGTCGAATGCGGCGGTTTCGACCCGCAGGCTTTCGAGAAGAACCGCGCGATCGAGGACCGCCGCAACGAGGATCGCTTCCACTTCATCGACTGGACGAAGCTTGCCTTCGACAACGTGGACGTAATCCCCGCCGGCAACGGCATCATGCACCAGATCAACCTGGAGAAGATGTCGCCGGTGATCCACGCGGTGGACGGCGTGGCCTTCCCGGACACCTGCGTCGGCACCGACAGCCACACGCCCCACGTCGATGCGCTCGGCGTGATCGCGATCGGCGTCGGCGGCCTCGAGGCCGAGAACGTCATGCTCGGCCGCGCGTCCTGGATGCGCCTGCCCGAGATCGTCGGCGTCGAACTCACCGGCAAGCGCCAGCCGGGCATCACCGCGACCGACATCGTGCTGGCGCTGACCGAGTTCCTGCGCAAGTCCAAGGTCGTCGGCGCCTACCTCGAGTTCCACGGCCCGGGCGCCGCGTCGCTGACGCTCGGTGACCGCGCGACGATCTCGAACATGGCGCCCGAGTACGGCGCCACGGCCGCGATGTTCTCGATCGACCAGCAGACCCTCGAGTACCTGAAGCTGACCGGTCGCGCCGACGAGCAGGTGAAGCTCGTCGAGATCTACGCGAAGGAAGCCGGGCTGTGGTCCGACAGCCTGAAGGGCGCGGTCTACGAGCGCTCGCTGTCCTTCGACCTCTCCAGTGTGGTGCGCAACATGGCCGGCCCGAGCAACCCGCACGCGCGGGTCGCGACGAGTGAGCTGGCGGCGAAGGGCATCGCCGGCAAGTGGGAGGAAGTGCCGGGGCAGATGCCGGACGGCGCGGTGATCATCGCCGCGATCACGAGCTGCACCAACACCTCGAACCCGCGCAACGTGATCGCCGCGGCGCTGCTCGCGCGCAACGCGAACCGCGCCGGCCTCGTGCGCAAGCCCTGGGTCAAGAGCTCGCTCGCCCCGGGCTCGAAGACGGTGGCGCTGTACCTCGAGGAAGCGGGTCTCAAGGCCGAGCTCGAGAAGCTCGGCTTCGGCATCGTCGCCTTCGCCTGCACCACCTGCAACGGCATGTCCGGCGCGCTGGATCCGAAGATCCAGCAGGAGATCGTCGACCGCGATCTTTACGCGGTGGCGGTGCTGTCCGGCAACCGCAACTTCGACGGCCGGATCCACCCGTATGCGAAGCAGGCCTTCCTGGCCTCGCCGCCGCTGGTCGTCGCCTACGCGATTGCCGGCACGGTCCGCTTCGACATCGAGCGCGATGCCTTCGGCACTGATGCGAACGGCAAGCCGATCCGGCTTACGGACCTGTGGCCGTCGGACGAGGAGATCGACGCGATAGTCGCGCAGGCGGTCAAGCCCGAGCAGTTCCGCCGCGTCTATGTCCCGATGTTCGACGAGCGCAGCGCGTCGGCACAGAAGGTCAGCCCGCTCTACGACTGGCGCCCGCAGTCGACCTACATCCGCCGCCCGCCGTACTGGGAAGGCGCGCTGGCCGGTGAGCGTACGCTGAAGGGCATGCGCCCGCTCGCGCTGCTCGGCGACAACATCACGACCGATCACCTGTCACCGTCGAACGCGATCCTGCTGGACAGCGCCGCCGGCGAGTACCTCGCGAAGATGGGCCTGCCGGAGGAGGACTTCAATTCCTATGCGACGCATCGCGGCGACCATCTCACCGCGCAGCGCGCGACCTTCGCGAACCCGACGCTCGTCAACGAGATGGCGGTCGTCGACGGCAAGGTGAAGAAGGGTTCGCTCGCGCGCGTCGAACCGGACGGCACCGTGATGCGCATGTGGGAGGCGATCGAGACCTACATGAACCGTCGCCAGCCGCTGATCATCGTCGCCGGCGCCGACTACGGCCAGGGCAGTTCGCGTGACTGGGCGGCGAAGGGCGTGCGGCTCGCGGGCGTGGAGGCGATCGTCGCCGAGGGCTTCGAGCGGATTCACCGCACGAACCTCATCGGCATGGGCGTGCTGCCGCTCGAGTTCAAGCCGGGTGTCAACCGCAAGACCCTCGCGCTGGACGGCACCGAGACCTACGACGTGATCGGTGCGCGCACGCCGCGCGCGGATCTCACGCTCGTGATCCATCGCCGCAACGGCGAGCGCGTGGAGGTGCCCGTCACCTGCCGCCTCGACACCGCGGAAGAGGTGTCGGTCTACGAGGCCGGCGGCGTGCTGCAGCGTTTCGCGCAGGACTTCCTGGCGTCGTCGAAGACGGCGGCCTGAGGCCAGACCGCGCGCTTGATACCTGGGGCGGTACGGCGACGTGCCGCCCCTTTTTCTTTCCAGGAGACACATGCAATGTCACAAGCACCCCAGATCAAAGTCGCCGCGACCTACATGCGCGGCGGCACCAGCAAGGGCGTCTTCTTCCGCCTGCAGGACCTTCCCGAGCGCTGCCAGCAGCCGGGCGCGGCGCGCGACAACTTCCTGCTGCGCGTGATCGGCAGCCCTGACCCCTACGGCAAGCAGATGGACGGCATGGGCGGCGCGACGTCGAGCACCAGCAAGACCGTCATCCTGTCGAAGAGCGCGCAGCCCGGTCACGACGTCGACTATCTCTTCGGCCAGGTTTCGATCGACAAGGCCTTCGTCGACTGGAGCGGCAACTGCGGCAACCTCAGCGCCGCGGTCGGCCCGTTCGCGATCACGAACGGGCTAGTCGATCCGGCCCGCGTGCCACGCGACGGCATCTGTACCGTGCGCATCTGGCAGGCCAACATCGGCAAGACCATCATTGCCCACGTGCCGATCACGAACGGCGCGGTGCAGGAGACCGGTGACTTCGAACTCGACGGCGTGACCTTCCCGGCCGCCGAAGTCCAGCTCGAGTTCCTCGACCCGGCGGACGAAGGCGAGGGGGAAGGCGGCGGCGCGATGTTCCCGACCGGCCACCTCGTGGACGAACTCGAGGTGCCCGGCGTCGGCACGCTCAAGGCGACGATGATCACGGCCGGCATCCCGACCGTCTTCGTCGAGGCCGATGCGATCGGCTACACCGGCACCGAACTGCAGGACGCGATCAACGGCGACCCGAAGGCGCTCGCGATGTTCGAGACCATCCGCGCCTGGGGCGCGCTGCGCATGGGCCTCATCAAGGACGTGACCGAGGCGGCGAAGCGCCAGCACACGCCGAAGGTGGCCTTCGTCGGCAAGCCGACGGGCTACGTGTCATCGAGCGGCAAGGAGGTCGCGGCCGGCGACATCGACCTGAACGTGCGCGCGCTGTCGATGGGCAAGCTGCACCACGCGATGATGGGCACCTGCGCGGTCGCCATCGGCACCGCGGCGGCCATTCCCGGCACGCTGGTCAATCTCGCGGCGGGCGGCGGTGCGCGCAACGCGGTGCGCTTCGGGCATCCGTCTGGCACCTTGCGCGTCGGCGCGGAAGCGCTGCAGGAAAACGGTGAGTGGGTCGTCAAGAAGGCCATCATGAGCCGCAGCGCGCGGGTGCTGATGGAGGGCTTCGTACGCGTGCCGGGCGATTCGTTCTAGCCTCTTCGCCTCTCCCGTCCCGGGAGAGGCCGCGCGCAGCGCGGGTGAGGGTGGCTTCCGAGTGGCGCAGCGCCGGCGCAAGCCACCCTCACCCGCCGCCTTCGGCGTCGACCTCTCCCGGTACGGGAGAGGTCAAGAGTGCCGACCGCTCGATCACGCCTCTCTTATCGCACGCGGGCGAGGGGCGTGGATCAGACGATCCCCCGTCGCCGCAGAAACCCGAGGCAGGCCTCGGCGAGCCGCTCCGGCTGCTCCATCATGATCAGATGCCCCACTCCTGGCGCGATGCCGCCCTCGGCGAGCCCGTGCGGAATCGCAGCGATGGTGTCGAGCACGGCCTGGTCCGGGATGTGGTAGTCCGCCTCGCCCTTGTACAGGAAGATCGGGCAGCGGATGCGATGCAGGTGTTCGCGCACGTCGTGGTCGTTCCAGGCGTCCATGTCGGCGACACAGGTTTCCTGGTAGGTCGCGCGGTGCTGCCACTTGCTCTCCAGCACCTTCAGCGGGTCGCAGGGGTAGTACATCGCCGAGGTCGACGCGTTGTCCGTCAGCGCGGAGAAGCCGGGGAAGGTGTGCGGGTCGGCGTAGCCGGAGAGGAAGGAGATTGAGCCCGTGCGCGCGGCGCACTCGAAGCCCATGCCGGCCCGGATGCCCTCGGGGTGGTGGCAGGCCAGCTGCAGCGTCATGTCGCCGCCGATGCCGCTGCCGCAGACCACCGGCTTTTCGCCGCCGCAGGTCGCCTCGATGAAGTGCCACACCCACTCGGCGTAGTCGCGCATCTTGCGGAACGGCTTCCAGTTCACCGGCATCGACTTCGCGTGCCCCGGCAGGTCCGGCGCGAGCACGCGGAAACCGGCCACCGCCATCAGCGGCATGAAGTGGTGCCACTGCAGCGAGCAGGCCCAGCCCATGTGGATGCAGACGAGCGGGATGCCTTCGCCGCAAACGTCGTAGTAACAACGCGCGCCGTCGACCATCGCGTAGCGGCCTGTGATTTCGTACGTCATCGTCGGGCCTCCGCTCAGGCGTCCGCCGGGAGATCCCGGATCGCGGACAGCATCAGGTGGGTGGATTCGTACAGGCGGTTCGCCTGCAGCAGGTCGCCGTCGACCGCGATCGCGCCGGTGTCGAGCAGGTGGCCCAGCGCGCGAGTGCCGTCGCGCAGCGCCTGCCAGGTCGCGAGCGGCGCGGCTATCTGGTAATCCCAGCCCAGCGGGTTCGCCATCGGGAACCAGGGCATCGAATCGATCACCTTGCCGCCGTAGAGCTTCAGCCACCAGCGCTCGTCGCCGAAGGCGAGGACGATCTTAACGTCCGACCAGCGGGTGGCCCTCGCGAAGGCCTCGTCCGCGTTGAGGCGGGCAATCAGGGCGTTGAGGAAGTCGGCGCCGGGGAAATGCATGGGGCCTCCATGAGAGCGGGAACCTGCACCGGACTCTAGACCCTTGGACGGGGCCTGGGCCAGCGCCCGTGCCTGCCGCAGGCGGAAAAAACAGCGGGAGGTCAACCGTGGAAATGTCAGAAAATTTTACAAGCCGCGAGTGGCCCGCACGGGAGATTGAAAGGCTTTGTCCAGAAGCTTTACATCTTCGCAACAGGTTTGAAGTTTGAACCCACAGTTTCAATGACTTGTGACGGAGGTGCGAATTTTGCTCGCAGCTCCTCGTCTGTCATCTCCAGCGGGGGACACTGTGCGTGAACTGTTTTCCATGAACGCCTGGCGTGTAGTACTTGCAACCGCGTGCGGTCTGCTGCTCGCGACCCAGCCCGCCCGGGCCTTCACCGTCGACCCGGCCTTTGCCGGCAGCTACAGCGCGGTGTCGCTCGGCACTCCCGCCGGTGTTCCGGGGCCGCTCGGCGGCATTGCTTTCCTCGCCGGTGACGCCAACACCTTGCTGGTGGGTGGCGCCGCGAATTCCACGACCGCGGACATCTTCCGCATCGGCGTCCTCCGCGATGCCGATGGCCGAATTACGGGTTTTTCCGGGCCTGCCGTCTTCCACGCGAACGCCAACGGCGTCACGGGCGGCATCGACGGTGGACTCGCCTACGGCCCGGACGGCGTGCTGTTCTACACCACGTACCCCGACAACCGGCTGGGCCAGCTGAAGCCCGGCAGCACGAGTCCGGACAAG
>Ga0255182_1000588_pt1 | contig 22862 bp, 15 predicted proteins | sample Atl_UVDOM_RepA_8_FD_188420 | JGI IMG/M metagenome (GOLD analysis project Ga0255182, IMG submission 188420) | Freshwater microbial communities from Altamaha River, Georgia, United States - Atl_UVDOM_RepA_8d | ecosystem: Environmental > Aquatic > Freshwater > River | place: USA: Georgia...
CGATCGTGAAAGTCTTGCCCGAGCCGGTCACGCCCAGCAGGGTCTGGTGGGCAAGTCCGTCGTTGAGGCCGCGCACCAGCGCCTCGATTGCCTGGGGCTGGCCACCGGCGGGCCTGAATGCGGAGTTGAGTCTGAGTCTGGAGTCCATCACCGGGTCCGGAGCGAAACGCTCGCTGCAAGATAGCGTAATCGTCGAGCAGGGCGCACGGCGCGCCGCGTGCACAGGCTACGTCGGAACCTCGGAGCTGCGCTCACTTTTCCGCGCGAGCGTCGCCTCGACGAATATGCAATTGACCGACCGTCACCGGCTCAGTACCATACGCCGCCCACCTACTCCCCGGTAGCTCAGTCGGTAGAGCAAGTGACTGTTAATCACTGGGTCGGCGGTTCGAGTCCGTCCCGGGGAGCCACTCTATCCTTAGCGTCGATTTACCGTGCGACGCGCAGCGGGTTCGCTGGCAGCAGCGCAACCTGATCAGCCCTGCAAGCGTCTTTTGGCAAGCCACCGGCACCGGGAGACGTCGGCCGCATCTGAGGGCCCGACGCTCCGTCAGCCAGCGCCTGCGCCCTGGCTCACCCGCACTTCGAATCCCCGCAGTTCAGGCAGGTCAGGCAGTTGTCCATGCTGACCACCGCCTTCGCGTGGCAGATGTTGCAGAAAGTCGCCGAGGCCGGAATTCCGTCATCTCCCGGGGGCCCCTCCCTGGCATAGGACGCCGGCCCGCTCAGCGGGGGCAGCATGCCAATCTGTCGCAGATGGGTTTCGATGACGTCGCCGATTTCCGCCACCAGCGACGGCATGTACTTGCCGCCCTTCTTGAAGTAGCCCCCTTTCGGGTCGAACACGCTGCGCAGCTCGTCGACCAGGAAGGTCACGTCACCGCCCTTGCGGAACACCGCGGAGATGATGCGCGTCAGCGCGACGATCCACTGGAAGTGTTCCATGCTCTTCGAGTTGATGAAGATTTCGAAGGGACGTCGCAGTTCGTGCGGCGTGCCTGGATTCAGCACAATGTCGTTGATGGTCACGTACAGCGCGTGCGGCGACAACGGCGTCTTGATCTTGTACGTGGACCCCATCAGAAGCTCGGGGCGGGCGACGCGCTCGTGCATCTCTTCCATCGCCCCCTGTTCGATGCTGACGGGCCCACCGGGCGCAGCGCCCTGCTCCACCAGTTCGACCTTCACGATTTTCCTGCCGATGCGCGCAACCATATCGTTCCTCAGTATGCCCCGTAGTAGCCTTCCTTGAGCGCGTCGAACAGGTTCGCCGCGGTGTGCACCTGTCCCTCGTACTCGATCTCGTCGTCACCCGCGAATTCGAGCGTCGTGCCGTCGTCCAGCGTGAAACGGTAGCGGGTGCCCGCGAGTTCCGACGGCCGCACCAGCACGCCCTGGAAGGCCGCGGGATTGAAGCGGAAGGTCGTACAGCCCTTGAGACCAAGCTTCCAGGCTTCGAGGTAGATGTCCTTGAAGGCGTCGAACGCGATGTCGGTCGGCACGTTCACGGTCTTCGAGATCGACGAGTCGATCCAGGCCTGGGCCGCGGCCTGCATCGCCAGGTGCCGGTCCGGCGTGAGCCGGTCGGCGGCGACGAAATAGTCCGGCAACCCCTCGGCGTCGGCGCTGGCGTCGACCAGGGTGCGATACGCCAGGTATTCGAAGGAGAGGACCTCCAGCGGTTCCTTGGTGTTGCGGCCCTCGCGGATCACGTTGCGGATGTAGCGGTGCGAAAAGCTCGGCTCGATGCCGTTGCTCGCATTGTTCGCGAAGGACAGGGCGATGGTCCCGGTGGGCGCAATCGACGAATGATGCGTGAAGCGCGCGCCGACTTCCGCCAGAGCCTCGACCAGGGCCGGGTCCTCGGCCGCGATGCGCTGCATGTAGCGGCTGTACTTCGCGTGCAGCACCCTGCCCTTGATGCGTTCCCCCGCACGCCAGCCGTCCGCAGCCATTTCCGGCCGCTGCACGAGCATTTCGCGGGTGACGGTGAAGTCCTCGTCCAGGAGGGGCGCCGCCCCCTTCTCGCGCGCGAGTTCCAGCGCAACCCGCCAGCCGACCAGCGCCAGTTCACGCGCCAGGCGACCGGTCATCTCGACCGCGGCCGGGCTGCCGTACGGGATCCGCAGCAGCGCGAGCATCGAGCCGAGGCCCAGGAAGCCCATGCCGTGCCGCCGCTTGCGCCGCAGTTCCTCGCGCTGCGCCGCTAACGGCAGGTGGTTGATCTCGACCACGTTGTCGAGCATGCGCGTGAACACGGCGACGACTTCACGGTAACGCGCCCAGTCGAAGCTCGCGTCCTCGGCGAACGGCCGCTCGACGAAGCGGGTCAGGTCGATCGAGCCGAGCAGGCACGCACCGTACGGCGGCAGGCCCTGCTCGCCGCAGGGATTCGTCGCGCGGATGTTCTCGCAGAACCAGTTGTTGTTGAACTCGTTGTAGCGGTCGATGAGGATGATGCCCGGCTCGGCGTAGTCGTAGGTCGCACGCATCACGTGGTCCCACAGCTCGCGCGCGTCGACGCGGGCATGGATGCGATGGGCGACCAGGCCGTCCGCATTGACGAGGTAGTCACCGTCGGCCGGCCCCGCGCGCCACAGGATGTGCGCGGCGTCAGCGGGTTCGATGCCGGCCGCCTGCAGCTCTCGCGCACTTGCCGGAAACACCAACGGCCAGCTGCCGCCGCACTCGACGGCGCGCATGAACTCGTCGCTGACCAGCAGCGACAGGTTGAACTGCCGCAGGCGCCCGTCCTCGCGCTTGGCGTCGATGAACGCCCGCACGTCTGGATGGCCGATATCGAAGGTGGCCATCTGGGCGCCGCGCCGCCCACCCGCGGACGAGATCGTCATGCACATGCGATCGAAGATGTCCATGAACGACAGCGGCCCCGAGGTGCGCGAGCCGGCACCCGCCACCCACGCGTCCCGGGGGCGCAGCGTCGAGAACTCATAGCCGATTCCCGCCCCCGATTTCAGCGTCAGCCCCGCCTCGTGCAGCTTGCCGAGGATGTCGTCCATCGAGTCATGGATGGTGCCGGACACCGTGCAGTTGATCGTGGACACCGAGCCACGCCAGTCACCGGCGCCCGCATTGGCCAGGATGCGGCCGGCCGGGATCGCCCCGTTCTGCAAGGCCCAGAGGAAGCGCGGCAGCCAGGCCTGCTGGAGCTCGGCCGTCCGCTCCTGCGCGGCGAGCGTGCGCGCGACGCGCAGCAGGCTGTCCGCGGGAGTATCGTCGATGGCGGCGCCGTCGGCGCCGCGCAGCTGGTACTTGCGCGACCAGATGTCGAGGGATGCCGGCTGCAGGGGGATGGTCGTCGTGGCGTTCCCCGGCTCCGGCGTGCGGGCTTCGTTCATGCGATGAAATCCGGCAAGGCCGCCGACGCCCGGCGGCGTGTGGTCAAGCGTAGCGCAACCAGGCAGTCCCGGTGCGCGGCGTCAGATAGCCCGGGAAAAGCGCTGACTCGTCTCGCCCGGCCGCAGGTAGCGGTCGAAGCACATGCAGATGTTTCGCAACAGCAACATGCCCGGCGCCAGCACTCGGATACGCCGCGCGTCCAGCGCGACCAGCCCGTCGTCCGCCATGCCTTCCAGCGCGGCCAGCTCGGTGGCGAAGGTGCTGGCGAAATCGATCGCCCAACGCGCCTCGACCGCGGGGACGTCGATTTCGCCCTGGCAGGCGAGTCCCATGATGATTGCCCGCCGCAGCCTGTCGTCGTCCGACAGCGCGTAGCCGCGCACCACCGGGATGCCGCCCTCGTCAATCCTGGCCTGGTAATCGTCGAGCTCCTTGGCGTTCTGCGCAAAGCAGTCGTCGAAGGAGCTGATCGCGCTCATGCCGAAGCCAATGAGGTCGCAGCCCGCGCGGGTCGAATAGCCCTGGAAATTCCGCTGCAGGGTGCCGCAGCGGCGGGCGCGCGCGAGTTCATCGTCCGGCAGCGCGAAATGGTCCATGCCGATCGCCTCGTAGCCGGCGTCGCCGAGCATCCCGATAGCGGTTCCGAGCAACGCGAGCTTCTGGTCGGGGGCAGGCAACTGGCTGGCGTCGATCTGGCGCTGGGTCTTGAACAGGTGCGGCAGGTGGGCGTAGTTGAACAGCGACAGGCGGTCCGGCCGCAGCGCGATTGTCTTTGCCATCGTACGGCCGAAGCTCGCAAGCGTCTGCCGCGGCAGGCCGTAGATCAGGTCGAAACTCAGGGAGTCGAATCCCGCCTCGCGCGCGGCCGCCACCACGGCAACGGTCGACGACTCGCTCTGCACGCGATTCACCGCCAGCTGCACGCGCGGATCGAAATCCTGGATTCCGAGGCTCAGGCGGTTGAAGCCCAGCGCGCGTAGCGCCCCGATGGTCGCCGGGTCCACCGTGCGCGGGTCGATCTCGATCGAGGTTTCGCAATCCGGCGCCACGCGGAAGGCGCCGCGCAGCGCGTCCAGGAGTCGCGCGAGCTGCCCGATGTCGAGAAAAGTCGGGGTGCCTCCGCCCAGGTGCAGCTGATGGACCTCGCGATGACCACCGTGGAGGGCTGCGCGACGCGGGATTTCCTGCAGCAGGCGCTCGAGATACTCGCCGCCGCGTGCACGATTCTTCGTCACCACCTTGGTGCAGGCACAGTAGAAACAGACCTTGGCGCAGAAGGGAATGTGCACGTAGAGCGACAGCGGACCGCCGCTGCTGCGCCCGCCGATGACGGACGGCTGGGCTGCCAGCTCCTTCGCGCCGAAGGCCGGCGTGAACTGCACGGCCGTCGGGTAAGACGTGTAGCGCGGCCCGGCGACGTCGTACTTGCGGATCAACCCGGGCGAAAAACTGATACTCATGGGACGTCGACCTCAGCCGCGAAACTGTCGCAAGGGTCGCGCCTGGGCGCCGGCGTGGCCTTGACGTGGATCAACCCGGTCCCGGGTGCCAGCCGCGCGCGACCGACGGTCCCGGGCCACATCGCCGGCCGTCTCCGGCGCGGGCTGGTCTCAACCGGCGGCAAGCCCGGGCGCGGCCCCGGACGCCGGCACGCTGCGGACATGCACGTCGCGCTGGGGGAACGGGATCTCGATGCCGTGCGCCTTGAAGGCGCGGAAGATCCGCGAGTTCAGTTCGTGCCGGATGTCGAGCCGGTCACCGAGTTCGCGCGCATGCACCATCAGCTGGAAATTGAGCGCGCTGTCGCCGAAACCGTTGAACAGCACGGCGGGCGCGGGCTCCTTCAGCACCTTGGGGTGCGACTGCGCGAGCTCCATCAGCAGTCCGCTGACCTGGTCGATGTCGGAGTCGTAGCCGACGCCGATGTCGATCACCACGCGCGTGACCTGGTCGGTCAGGGTCCAGTTGACGAAGCGCTCGGTGATGAAGTTCTTGTTGGGGACGATGAGTTCCTTGTTGTCCGCATCCATGATGGTCGTCGCGCGGATCTGGATCTTGCTCACGCGGCCCGAAAGGTCCCCGATTGTGACCACGTCGCCCACCCGGATCGGACGTTCGAACAGCAGGATCAGGCCCGAGATGAAGTTGGCGAAGATTTCCTGCAGGCCGAAGCCGAGACCGACACCGAGTGCTGCGATGAGCCACTGCACCTGCGACCAGCGCAGGCCCAGCGTGCCCAGTGCAAGCGTGACGCCGAGGGCGACGATGAAGTACTGCACGAGCGTCGTGATGGCGTAGCGGCTGCCGCGATGGATGCCGAGCCGCTGCAGCAGCGCGATCTCGAGCACACCGGGCACGTTGCGCGCGGCGAGCATCGTGATCGCGATCATCACCACCGCGACGCCGGCATTCGCGATCGTGATCGGGGCGAGCTGGACGGCCCCCTGCGCATCCTTGACCTCGATCTGCCACAGCGTCACCTTGTCGAACACCGTCAGCGCCGGGAGCACGTCGTGCCAGACCCAGTACAGCGCGAACGCGGCCGTCCAGCCGGCGACGTTGCGGATGATGAGGCGCGCCTGCTGGTTCATCAGCGCGAGATCCGGTGCGGGTTCGTGGTCTTCAGCCGGCTCCTCCCCGGCCTCCGCCGCGGCGACCGGCGCCTGGACCGAGCTCGCGATCCGTTGCTGGGCGACGCGCAGCCAGCGCAGCGCGAGGTGATGCAGGATGACGATGCCCAGCGCGAGCATCACGGTGTCGAGGTAGTACTCGCTGAGTTGCAGCGCCGTGTAGTGATAGCCAAGCCCCGACAGCACCATCAGGACCAGTGGTGCCCCGTTCGCGACCAGGGCCCACGCCGGGCGAGCGCGCGTGACCCAGCTCGAGGGATAGTGCAGGGCCATCTGGTGATGCAGGACGCCGGCGCGCTTGGTCAGCCAGGCACTGAGCCATGCAGCCACGCCCATCGCCAGCAGGAACAGCAGTCGGCGCAGGCTGTACTGGAACGCGGGATTGGACCCCCACTCGAAGGCGGTGGCGACGGCATACGCGGGCACGAAGACCTGGCCCAGGCTGAGCCAGCGGCGTCGCACCCGCTCGACCGCCTCCTGCGGCCACAGGAAATGCCGGAGCGCGACGCCGTTGCGGCCCAGGAACACGCGCACCCACAGCAGCGCGAACAGCAGTTGCGCCGCCTTCGAGCTGAGCTGTCCCAGAGCGATGGAGAACTCCGCGCCGGCATAACCCGCGGTGAGCAGGTCCGACACCAGCCACAGTGCCAGCGGCAGCGGCAATGCCAGCAGGGTAGTGACCAGCAGGGCGGTGAGGGTGTTGCGCAGGCGGTCGTCGGACGCGGAGCCCACCGGCCCGGCCAGCTGCTCGAGCAGGCCGCGCAGGCGGCTCCGGGCCCGCACCAGCGCCGCGATGATCGCCCCGAGGAGGAGCAGGCGCGGCCACGCGCGCCGCGCGCCGCTCTTCACGTCCGCGACGGTCTGCGACCAGTTCGACGGGCTCAGGAACCACTGGGTGGCGGTCACCACGTCGCCGATTGACGCCAGCGAGAGCGGCGGCGCATTCGGCATCCACAGCAGCCGCTCGTCGAGGAACGCGCCGTAATTGGCAACCGTGGTCGTCAACTGCTGAAGTTCGAAGTCGGCTGCGTCGAGCATGCGCAGGTAGCTCGACAGGTTCTCGTCCAGCGTGTTCAACAGTTTCTTCTGATCGGAGAACAGCGCCCGTGCCTGCGCCATCTCCTCGCCGGACAGGGGCGCGGCCGGCTGCTCGAGCCTGGCCACCAGGCTCTGCAGGTCATCGCCCGCATCGGCCGCCGCACGCAGCCTTTCGTCGATGTCGATACGGGCGAGACCGACACGCGACACCTTGGTTTCGTTGAGCTTGTTCAGTCGCCGCAGCGAGCGCAGTTGCGGCAGCTGCCGGCGTTGATCGACCAGGATCCGGCCGAGGCTGGAGGACGCCCCTGCAATCTGCGCGCGCTGCCGGGCGCGATCGAACTCCGCGCCCAGGCGCTGCCGGCGTTCGCTGTATTGCGCCCGTTCACGCACCGCGCTCGCCTGCTCGTCGAGCACTTCGGACAGGGCATGGCTGAGCTTGGTGTTGTCCTTGGCGAGCTGGCGGATCAGCGGGTGGGCGTGCGCGGCGTCCCGCTGCGCCTGGGTCGCATCGTCGAGAATCCGCTGCAGTTCCGCCTGGCGCTTGTCGAGCAGCAGCTGCTCGAGCGCGCCCACCCGCGCGGTCGCGCGGGCCAGGTTCGCCTCGGCGAGCCGGCGGCGCGCGGCGTTGATTTCGAGCCGGATGCCGTGGCTCAGCTGCTCCTGGTTCAGCATGTCGAGCTCGGCCTGGCGGGCCGCGATCTCGGCTTCGTTCAGGACGCCCCGCGCCCGAGACAGCTCGCTGCCCGCATCCGCAGCGGGGCTCGACATCTCCAGCTCGAGCTCGCCGATACGCGCCGAAATGCGGTTCTTGTCCTGCACGATTTCCGCCGGGCGGCTCTGCAGCGTGCGGTCGCGCAGCTCGTAGCCGCTCAGCTTGCTCTCGATGGCGGCCCGCTCCGTGACGGCCGCTTCCAGTACCTGCTGCAGCTCGGCGAGCGAGAGCTGCGTTTCCTGCCCCGTCACCACCGGTGCATCGGCGGCGGCGCGCGTGCGGCGCAGCTCGCCCTCGAGCTGCTTGAGGGTCGAGGGCCCGCTCGCCAGCGTCTTCGCGTACTTGGCGGTTTCGGCGAGGTTGTCGTCGTGGGCCTGCACGAGATTCCTGACCTGCTGCAGCAGCTGCAGCAGCTGGTCACGCACCGGATCGGTCGCCGGTCGACGTTCGACTTCGGCAAGCTTGGCGTCGATCTCCTCCAGCGTCGGCGCGGCGATGACCGGCGCGGTCATCACGAGCAGCAACAGGATGAACAGCAGGCGGCACATTCCGGGCTTGCCCTCCGGGGGCGGATTTTGGTGGGGCGAGTCTAGCAGAGCGTCCCCGACGCGGCTGCGCCGTGCCCAGCGCCCCACCGGCATCGCTGTTGCAGCCGGCGTTCGATGGCCGATAATCCAGGCTTGTCGAATTCGAAGACGGCGCATGCGTTCAGTCCTCCGCACCGCTCTGCTGCTCTCCGTGATGCGGGCCGGACTGGCCGCGGAGCCGGTGGGCTTCGAAGCACCCGCGTTCCTGTCCGGTCCCACCGTGTCCCGCTCGGCTTTCGGCATCACCTACGCCTGGACGGGACGCGCGCCGCACGCGGCCAGCGAGTTGCAGCTGACCGTGGTCGCGGTGCCGACGGAGATCGCAGGCACGCCGGCCGAGCTGCCGGCACAGTGTCTCGGCGCTTTTCTCGCTGAACTGCGCAACCACGACGCGGCGCTGCGCATCGATGAAACCACTCGCCACGTCGCGACGAGCCAGTTCCCGATGCTGGAACGACGCTGGCTTTCGCGTCGGGGGGCGCGGCCCGTCACCGGCGTCACCTCGTGTGGTGTGCACCGTGGCTATTTCGTGTCGGCCAATTACCTCGATGACCTGCACGGTGCGGTGCAGAGCTTTCCCGCCGTGCGGGCTGCGCTCCAGCGCCTCACCCTGCGCTTCTGATCCGGCGCGTGTCGTGCCGGCCGCGGGCCTGCCAGGTCGCGGGACCTGCCCTTGGAGACGCCAGTCACCCGCCCTGCCCGCGCGCCGTTCGATCCGGCGCTTCAGGCCTCCGCCGGCAGCGCGCGGGGCAGCGCGTGACGCTGGCCCGGGCGGGCGATCGTGAGCCCCGCGGCTTCGATCGCACGGCCGGCCTCGGCCGACTCGTAGTGATAGGCGACCACCCGCCGCAACAGTTCGGGCGGGTACTCGCGCTGCAGGTCGTCGAGGCCCGCGTGCGCCGGGGATCCGTGCAGGCCGCAATCATGGAACAGGGCCTCGCCCGCCGCCGCGAAGTGGGTCAGCACCTCGGGGATGGGCCGGGTATCACCGGTGTAGAGAAAGGCCCCGCGCAACGCCAGCCCGAAAGCCGCCCGGTAGCCGCTGTGGCGCACCGGGAACGCGCTGAACAGGAGGTCGCCGAGCCAGAAGCTGTCGCCGACCGGCACCAGCCTGAAGGCGTCCCAGAAATTCGCGCCCCCTTCGCTCAGCACGAAGGGGGAATTCGCGAGCTTGTAGTGCATCGCCGGCAGCAGCTCGCAGGGCACGAACAGCTGAACGCGGCCGCGCTGCTCGAAATAGGTGCGGTAGAACAGCTGCTCCACGCCGCCGATGTGGTCCATGTGCAGATGGGTGATGAAGACCGCCGACGGCAGCTGGCCGGCGTAGTGCTGGGCGTAGTCGTCGAGCGTGCGCGGCCCGCAGTCGATCAGCAACAGGGGGTCCGCCCCCCGTTCGAGGACGGCGGACGCGCTGCCCAGCGCGGACGCGCGGGCATTGCCGACACCGAGGAAACGTAAACCCAGTTCAGAATCAGCGGGGGCGATATCCCGAGCCATGGAGCGGCGCCTCGTGACGGAGCAGGGCGACATTATGCATCGACCGTGCGAGATACAGCACGAGCCCGGCCAGCGTCACGGAACCGAACAGGAACACCTGGATCAGCACGGAGCCTAGCACCCCCAGCGTTGCCGACAGCCCGAAGACGGGCAAGGCCGAGGCGAACACGAGCTGGTAGGTGCCGAGATAGCCGGGCGCCGTCGGCACCAGGGTGCTGAGCGAGGCCGCACTCATGAGGAGCAGGGCCTGGCCCGGTGACAGGGCTAGCCCGAGCGCGTACAGCATGCTCCACAGCGCGGCGCTCTCGGCGGCCCAGGTCAGCGCCGTCAGCAGGCAGCTGCGCAAGAACGTCGTCCGGTTCAGGGAGCGCAGGCCCTGCGTCAATTCGTGCATCCGCCGCGCGACCGCGGCGGGCAGGCGCAGGACGCGCCAGCCCTGGGCGCGTCGGCCCAGGGCGATCGCAAGAACCACCAGCACCAGCACGGGCAGGGCATAGAGCATGAGCTTCGGGAAATCGAGCGCGCCGTCCACCACCGGCAGGCGCACGGTCAGGAGCCCGAGACCGAGGCAGGCCAGGATCGCCGCGAGGTCGGTCAGCCGCTCGATGACGATGGAGCCAAGCACGGCGCTGCGCGAAAGCTGGAAGCGACGCTTCGCATAGTCGGCCCGGAACAGTTCACCGAGTCGCGCGGGCAGCAGGTTGTTGACCGCGTAACCGACGAGCAAAGTCTCGCCGACCGCGCGCCGGCGCAACGCGGCCAGCTGGTTCAGCAGCCCATGCCAGCGCTCTACCCGGCAGCCGAGGCCCAGCCAGTACAGGCCGCAGGACAGCGCGACGAAGCGCAGGTCGAGCGTGCGCAGCGCGTCGCGCATCAGGGCGAGGTCGATCTTCCGCAGCGCAAGCCACAGGAAGACGCATCCCAGCGCGAGCCCCACGGCGCCGGTTGCCAGCTGCCGAAGGCCGGGCCGCCCGCTCATCGGGCAGCCCTCACTCGAAGCGGTATTTGAACAGATACCACAGCGCCTTGACGCCATCCTTCCAGTTGATTTTCTTGCCCTCGAGGTAGGTCCGCCCGTAGTAGCTGATGCCCAGCTCGTAGATGCGCCAGCGGCGCGCGCGGGCGACCTGCGCACTGAACTGCACTTCGAAACCGAAGTCGTTGGCGCTTATGCGCAGGGTGTCCAGGACCTCCCGCGTGAACATCTTGTAGCAGACCTCGATGTCGGTCAGGGTCTGGTCGTACATCGCGTTGAACAGGAAGGAAATCAGGCGATTCGCCATGTAGTGGTGGAAATACAGCGCGCGGTGCGGGCGGCCGTAGAAGCGGGAGCCGAACACGACGTCCGCCACCCGCCGGCGCGCGATGAGGTCGTACATCTCGCGCCAGTCCTCGGGGTCGTATTCGAGGTCGGCGTCCTGGATCACGACGATGTCGCCGCTGACGGCGCGCAGGCCGGTCTGCAGCGCCCCGCCCTTGCCCTTGTTCTGCTGGTGGAAGAGCGCGCGGATGTGCACCGAGGCCGCCGCGCCGGCCCCCACCTCGAGATTGCCGTCGGCGTCCACGCCGAGTGCGCACTCCTCGGCCTGCAGGTCGAGCACATTGCGCTCCAGCCAGTCGCGGGTGCCGTCGCGGGAACAGTCGTCGACGATGATGATTTCCTTCGGCACCTCCGGCAGTGCGGCGGCCACGCGGCACAGGCAGGCCGCGATGGTCTGGCGTTCGTTGTAGGCGGGGATGACGACGGACAGCTTCATGCCGGGGGACTCTCTGTTGACGGGCTTACCCATGGTCGGCAAACCCGCGCCCGAGGCGCGGGAGCACGACACGCTCGATTGGACCAGGTCACGCACGGTAACACGCGCTGCGCGAACGGGGCTCGTCGTCCTGTATCGACAAAAAAACGGGCGCCCTGAGGCGCCCGTCGAGGAGATGAGGAGAAAGACTTGGCTTACGCGGTGTAGGCGCGCTCCCCGTGTTCCGCGGTATCCAGGCCCTCGCGCTCCTGGTCTTCCGAGACCCGCAGCCCCACCGCCATGTCGGCAATCTTGTAGGCGATGAACGCCACGACCGCCGACCAGACCACGGTGATGCCGACGCCGAGCACCTGCGTCGCGACCTGGCCGCCCATCGTGTAGCCGTCGACGCCCGTGCCGCCGAGGCTGGGGGAGACGAAGACACCCGTCAGGATGGCGCCCAGGATACCGCCCACGCAGTGGACACCGAACACGTCGAGGGAGTCGTCGTAGCCCAGCGTGTGCTTGAGCCAGCTGACGGCCCACAGGCAGACCAGGCCGGAGATGACGCCGAGCGCGATCGCACCCATCGGGCCGACGACGCCGCAGGCGGGGGTGATGGCGACCAGGCCCGCAATGGCGCCGGACGCGCCACCCAGCATGGTCGGCGTACCGCGGATCATCCATTCCGCGAAGGCCCAGGCGCACACGGCGGCGGCGGCGGCGACGAAGGTGTTCAGGAACACGAGGCCCGAGAACGCATTCGCCTCGAGGTTCGAGCCGACGTTGAAGCCGTACCAGCCGACCCACAGCAGCGACGCACCGATCATCACCAGCGGCAGGTTGTGCGGCGGCATGGCGGTCGTCCCGTAGCCGAGACGCTTGCCGAGCACGAGCGAGCCGACGATACCCGCGATGCCGGCGTTGATGTGCACCACCGTACCGCCCGCGAAGTCCAGCGCACCCTTCTGGAACAGGAAGCCCTCGCCGTACCACACCATGCGCGCGATCGGCAGGTAGGAGAACGTGAACCAGAGCACCATGAAGATGAGCACCGCCGAGAACTTCATGCGCTCGGCGAAGGAGCCGACGATCAGACACGGCGTGATCGCGGCGAACGTGCACTGGAACGCGATGAATATGTACTCGGGAATCATGACGCCGTCGCTGAACGTCGCGGCCTGCGAGTCCGCGTTGATACCGGCGAGGAACAGGCGCTCGAAACCGCCGATCCACATGTTGCTGCCGGAGAACGCGAGGCTGTAGCCGTAGATGACCCACAACAGGGTCAGCAGGGAGAACACCACGAACACCTGCATCAGCACCGACAGCATGTTCTTGGCGCGCACCATGCCACCGTAGAACAGGGCAAGACCCGGCAAGGCCATTGCGGTGACCAGTATCGTGCAGAGCATCATGAACGCCGTGTCGCCCTTGTCGATGGTCGGCGGCGGCGCGGCGTCCTGGCCAAAGGCCAGCGTCGACGTCAGTGCGAGCATCACGCCCACGAGCGTGAGTCCCCAGTTGTGCCGATCGCTCCGGTATGCGGTACCGGCGCCGGCTGTCAGCGGTTTCCAGATCATTCGCCGTCTCCTTCAGTCTAGGTAAGCGCGGGTTTGCTTCGATTCGGCGGTCCGTTCAGACCCCTTGTCGTTCTTTCGCTACAGTCCGGAATCATCGGCTGAGTCCGGGGCGTCGCTGTACTGTGGCAAAGCAGCAAGCGTGCCACGCGCGAAATTCAGCGCAGATACATGAACTTGATGCCCGCACGACGGCCTCGGCAGGGACATGGGGGTGGACGGGGCGGGCATTCCCGCGCAGCCATGGTGCGCGCGGCAGAAGGCCGCACTTTTTTGGTTCATCACGCCCTGCCGGGTGCAGGGACATCGCCCGCGGGGTTGCGGAACCGGGTCGAATTCCTGCGCGCCGGCCGATCACCCCGGCGGCGCCCCGGCGTGCCGGCGCGGCTAGAATCGGCGCATGTGCCAGCTGCTCGGAATGAACTGCAACGTTCCCACGGACATCTGTTTCTCGTTCGCCGGTTTCCATCACCGCGGCGGGCGCACGGACGAACACCGGGACGGTTGGGGCATCGCCTTCTACGAAGGCCCGGGCTGCCGGGTCTACCTGGACACGACGCCGGCCGCGGAGTCCCCCGTCGCCACGCTCGTCCGGCAGTACCCGATTCGTTCACTGAACGTCATCGCGCACATCCGCAAGGCCACGGTCGGCGGCGTCGCGCTGGAAAACACCCATCCGTTCATGCGCGAATTGTGGGGCCGCTACTGGTGCTTCGCGCACAACGGAACCCTCGCGACGTTTCCCGCGCCGCTCCCGGCCGATGCGCGCTTCCGGCCGGTGGGCAGCACCGACAGCGAACGCGCGTTCTGCAGCCTGCTGGAAGCGCTGCATCGACGTTTTCCGGACGGGTCGCCCGACGATCGTGCGCTGCGCGCGGCCGTCGCCGGCGTCGCGGCAGAACTCGGCGCCGGCGGCAGCTTCAACTTCCTGCTGTCGAACGGCGAGGTGCTGTTCGCCCACTGCGCCACCCGCCTGAGCTACCTCGTGCGGCAGGCGCCGTTCGCGACGGCGCACCTGGTCGACGAGGACTACGCGGTGGATTTCAACGAGCTGACGACGGTCGAAGACCGCGTAGCGATCGTCGCCACCGTACCCCTCACCGACAACGAGACCTGGACCCCGCTCGGCCCGGGGCAGTTGCTGATGTTCCGCGACGGGGCGCCGGTCGAGGATGGGGCCGGCGGGTGAAACCTGCGTGGCGCGGGCGCCATGGGGACGCCCGGGCTTGCAGAGTGCAGGTGTGCCGCGTGTTCTCCACGGGGCAACTGTGTTCTGGGCCACCGCAAGAGGGCCCGATCAGCCGCGCGGGCAAAATTTCGAATTTCATGCTTCCTCTCCGTGCGCTCCGTATCCTCCGTGGTGAAACCGAACGTTCCTGCGCGCACAGGCGCAGTGTTTCTACCACGGAGCACGGACAGCACGGAGCAGTACTGCGGAGAAGGGGCGATGGCTTGGCGTCGCCGCCGACACGCCCCATTCCGTTCACGCTCCGTGTGCCCGGTGGCTATCAGGGCGAACCCGGGAGGGGCCTCCCGCCGCCCTGCGCCGCGAGCACGGCGCGCCAGCCTCCGAGGTGCGTGACGTCCTCCGCGGCCTCGACCGCCACCGCCTCGCACAGGAATCCCTTCACGCGAGCACCGCTGGCGAGCTCGACGCTGCCGATCGCGAGCGGCGCCGGGATCCCGGCCAGGAAATCGCCCACTGCGGCGGCAGGCAGACGCCAGACCTCGACCTCGATCGCCGCGCCGCCGCTTGCGACGCGCACGAGACCAGGCCGCAACGGCGGCCCGCCCGGCAGAGCGTAGAAGCGATACACCGGCGCGGTACGCGTCACCGCGCTCAGCTTGCCGCCGCGCGCGGTGAGCTCGCCGTTCAGCGGCAGGCCGGACATGTGCGCGCCGCAGACGCAGATCTCGATCTCCGCTGCGGTCGCCGGCGCGGGCAGCGCTGCCGGCATCCGCCCCGTCCTGCCGACCGGGATCGACTGTGCGCGATGCAGCCGGTCGGCGTAGGCGAGCAGCGCCGCGTCGCTGAACGCCGGGCCGAAGAGCGTCACGCCGTAGGGCAATCCGCTGGCGCCGAAGCCCGCCGGCACGGCAACCGCCGCGTAGTCCAGCAGGTTCATGAAATTCGTGTAGTGCCCGAGCTTCGAATTCAGCGCGAGCGGCTCGCGCTGCTCGTCTTCAATGCGGAAAATCGTCGGCGCGGTGGGCGTCATGATGCAGTCGACCCCGGCCAGCACCGCATCCGCGTCGCGCTTGAGCGCCTGCAGGCGATGCTGGGCGGCGAAGCATTCGACCGCCGTGCGCCGCGCGGCCGGTTCGATGATCGCGCGCGTGACGGGATGCACGGCCTCCGGCCGGGCCGCAATGAACTCGCCGGTCGCCGCATAGCGCTCCGCGACCCAGGGGCCCTCGTACAGCAGCCGCGCGGCCGCGAGCATCGGCGCGATGTCCACTTCGCGCACGATCGCGCCGGCCGCCGCCAGCGCCCCGACGGCGCGCGCGAACGCCGCCTCGGTTTCCGGGTCGCCGGCTGTTTCGAGATCGCGCGGGATACCAACCACGAAGTTCGTCACCGGCGCCGCGGCCGGCGGCGCGCGCCGCGCGTAGGGGTCCTCCGCGTCGTAGCCCGCGACGACCTCCATCACTGCGCCGGCGTCCGCCGCATCGAGCGTGAAGACCGACACGCAGTCCAGGCTCTGGCAGGCGGGGACGACGCCGCGCGCGCTGACCAGGCCACGCGTCGGCTTGACGCCCAGCAGGTTGTTGAAGGCGGCCGGCACGCGACCCGAACCGGCAGTGTCCGTGCCCAGCGCGAAACTGACGAGGCCGAGCGCCACCGCGACCGCCGAGCCGGCGCTGGACCCGCCGGAGAGGTAAGCCGGGTCGAAGGCGTTGCGCGTGATGCCGTAGGGCGTGCGCGTGCCGACGAGGCCGGTCGCGAACTGATCCAGGTTGGTCTTGCCGAGCGGCAGGGCGCCGGCGGCGAGCAGGCGCTCGACGACGTGTGCCGAACGCCCGGGTGTGTAGGCGAACGCCGGACAGGCGGCGGTCGTCGGCACGCCCGCGAGATCGATGTTGTCCTTGATCGCGAACGGAATGCCGTACAGCGGCAGCGAGTCCGGCGTGCCCCGGTCCAGGGCCGCGAGCCACGGCTCGAGTTCGGCCTCGTCCAGCACGTGAATCCAGGCATTGTATTCGCGCGTGTCCGCGACGCGGGCCAGCAGCGATTTCACGAGGGCCCGCGGCGTCAGCGCGCCGGACCGGTACGCGGCGCGCAGGCCGGCAATCGACAGGTCATTCATCGGCATACTCCCCGGGGTTCGCTCATTCCGCGAGCACGAGCAGGGTCTGTCCCGGCGCCACGTGCGCACCGGGCTTGCACAGCACGCGCGCGACCGTGCCGGCGTGCTCGGCGATCACGGCGATCTCCATCTTCATCGACTCGACGACGAGCAGCGTGTCGCCGGCTGCCACCTGCTGGCCGGGCTCGACGAGCACCTGCCAGACGCTGCCGTGCACGTGCGCGCTGGCGCCGCGCTCACCGTCAGCCAGCGCCGCCTCGTCGGCGTCGCTCGCCAGCGCGAGGCCGTCGTCGACGGCGAGATCCTGGCCGGCCGCCGCCCAGCGCGCGCGCTCGGCCTCGAAGGCCGCCTGCTGACGGGACTTGAAGGCCGCGATCGACGGCGCGTTGTCGGCGAGAAACGCCTGGTAGCGCGACAGGCTGAAGGTGGTGTCCTCGATGCGCAGGCGATACCGTCCGCGCGGAAAGTCCTCGCGAATGCCCACGAGCTCCTCGGGGCTCACCGGGAAGAAACGGATCTGGTCGAAGAAGCGCAGCAGCCAGGGCTGCGTGAATTCCTCGGTCCGCCGGTAGCGGTTCCACATCTGCAGCGTGCGACCGACGAACTGGTAACCGCCCGGCCCCTCCATTCCATAGATGCATAGGTAGGAGCCGCCGATACCGACCGCGTTTTCCGGCGTCCAGGTGCGTGCCGGGTTGTACTTCGTGGTGACCAGCCGGTGGCGCGGGTCGAGCGGCGTCGCGACCGGCGCACCGAGATAGACGTCACCGAGCCCCATCACGAGGTAGGAAGCGCCGTAGACGATCTCGCGCACGGCCTCTTCGTCGGCAAGTCCGTTGATGCGGCGGATGAACTCGATGTTGCTCGGGCACCAGGGCGCGTCCGGCCGCACCGACTGCATGTACTTCTCGATCGCGAGCTTCGTCGACGGATCGTCCCAGGCGAGCGGGAGGTGCACGATGCGCGAAGGCACCTCGTCCAGCGTCGAGTGCGCGAGCTCGCCGACCAGCGCGTCGATTTCGCGCAGCAGCGCGGCCTGGGTGATGCGGCGCGGGTCGAAATGGATCTGCAGCGAGCGGATGCCCGGCGTCAAATCGACGAGGCCGGGCAAGGCGGCCTCGCGCAGCAGCTGCCACAGCGCCTGGGCGCGGAAGCGCAGCGTGATGTCGAGGACCTGCGGTCCGAACTCGACGAGCACGTATTCGTCGCCCGCCGGGCGCACGACGATCGCGTCGAACTCGTCGGTCGCCCCGTAGCGGGCTATCGGTGCCTCGTCGGGCAGCTCCGTCCGGCACGCAGACTGCACCGGCGCCAGCGCACGGACGGTCTCGTCCAGCTCGTCCGCGAGCGTACGCGCAGTCGCCTGGCTCACGGTGACGAAGCGCACGCGGTCGCCCGGCCGCAGCTGCCCCAGGCGCCAGCGATCGGCGGCGATCACCGTCACCGGGCACACGAAACCGCCGAGGCTCGGCCCGTCTGGCCCCAGGATCACCGGCATGTCGCCGGTGAAGTCGACCGCGCCGATCGCGTAGGCGTTGTCGTGCAGGTTCGACGGGTGCAGGCCCGCCTCGCCGCCGTCGACACGCGCCCAGCCCGGCTTCGGGCCGATCAAACGCACGCCCGTGCGGCTCGAGTTGTAGTGCACCTCCCACGGCGTGGCGAACAGCATCTCGATGTCTTCCGGCAGGAAGAAATCGGGCGCGCCGTGCGGCCCGTAGATCACGCGCAGCGTCCATTCGTGGCCGTAGACCGGGGCCTGCGCCGCAATTGACGTGCGCGCCGGCGGCCCGGCGATGTCCGTGCCGACGTGCAAGACGTCGGCGAGGCGCAGTGCGCGCCCGCCGTGGCCGCCGAAGCGTCCGAGCGTGAAGGTCGCGCGGCTGCCCATGTAGCGCGGCACGTCGATGCCGCCGCGCACCGCGAGATAGGCCCGCACGCCACCGCCATTGACCGCGCCGAGCGTGAGCACGCCACCGGCGGGGAGCTCCACCGGTGTCCACCACGGGATCTCGCGGCCGTCGACCGTGGCGGGCAGGCGGGCGCCGGTCAGGGCGATCGTCGCCGCCGTGTTGAAACGCAGGGTCGGGCCGGTGACCGTGATCTCGAGCCCCGCCGCCTCGTCGGTGTTGCCGACGAGGCGGTTGGCAAGCCTGAACGCGTAGTCGTCCATCGGGCCGGAGGGCGGCACGCCGACGTCCCAGTGGCCGAGTCGGCCGGGGAAATCCTGCACGGTGGTGTCCGTGCCCGGCGCCAGCACGTCGAAGGTCGACGCCGCATACACGTGGCTCGCCAGCGTCGCGGTGATCTGGCGGCCTTCGCGCAGGACCGGGCTCGCGACCACGGAGCGCAGGTAACCAAGGTTGGTCTCGAGCCCGCTGATGCGGGTTGCGTCGAGCGCCGCGGCGAGCTTGTCGAGCGCGGCTTCGCGCGTCGGCGCGTGGACGATGATCTTCGCCAGCATCGGGTCGTAGAACGGCGAAACCTCGACCCCGGCCGCCACCCAGGTATCACAGCGCGCATCCGCCGGCAGCACGACCTCGGTGAGCAGGCCAGCCGAGGGCTGGAAATTCCTGTTCGGATCCTCGGCATAGATCCGCGCCTGGATCGAGTGCCCGCGGGAAGCCGGCCGCAGCGTCTCCAGCGGCGGCAGTTCGCCCGCCGCGAGTCGCACCATCCACTCGACGATATCGACGCCGGTGACCTCCTCCGTCACGCCGTGCTCGACCTGCAGCCGCGTGTTGACCTCCAGGAAGTAGAAGCGATCGGTGTCCACGTCGTAGACGAATTCGACGGTGCCGGCCGACTGGTAGCAGACCGAGGCACCGAGCGCGATCGCCTGCGCGGCAAGCGCGGCCCGCGTGTTGTCGCTCAGGCCCGGCGCCGGCGTCTCCTCGATGACCTTCTGGTTGCGCCGCTGCAGCGAGCAGTCGCGCTCGCCGAGGGCCAGCACCGCGCCACGGCCGTCGCCGAACAGCTGCACCTCGAGATGGCGCGCGCGCTCGACGAATTTCTCGAGATACAGGCCACTGTCCGCGAAGTTGCTGCGCGAGAGGCGCTGCACGCTGTCGAACGCGGCGGCGAGTTCGCAGTCGCTGCGGCATAGCTGCATCCCGATGCCGCCACCGCCGGCAGTGCTCTTCAGCATGACGGGATAACCGATCCCGGCCGCAGCCTCCAGCGCGGCCTGGGCGTCGGCGAGCAAGCCCGTGCCCGGCAGCAGCGGCAGGCCGCTCTGCCGGGCGAGCGTGCGCGCGGTGTGCTTGAGCCCGAAGTCCCGCAACTGCGCGGGCGTCGGCCCGATGAAGACGATTCCGGCCTGCGCGCAGGCCTCGGCGAAGCTGGCGTTCTCCGACAGGAACCCGTAGCCGGGATGGATGGCCTCGGCACCGGTCGCGAGCGCGGCCTGGATGATCTTCCCGGTGTCGAGGTAACTGTCGGCAGCGAGCGCCTCGCCGATGCAGACAGCCTCGTCCGCCGTCTCCACGTGACGGGAATCCGCGTCCGCCCGGGTGTACACGGCGACGACATCCACTCCGAGCCTTCGCAAGGTGCGGGCGATGCGGCACGCAATCGCGCCGCGGTTGGCAATCAGGACTTTCTTGAACACGGCTTGAAACCCTGTCGAGCGCGGGTCGTCCCACGGTTTGCGATGGTCGGCGGGCCGTCCCGCCGCCGGTCCGACCTCAATCCCACACGATCATGCGCACCGGGGTCGGGTTGTAGGCGTTGCACGGGTTGTTGAGCTGCGGGCAGTTCGACACCAGCACCAGCACCGGCATCTCGGCCTTCAGTTCCACGTACTTGCCGGCCTCGGAGATGCCGTCCTCGAACGTCAACCGACCTTCCTTCGTGACCGGCACGTTCATGAAGAAATTGATGTTCGCCGGCAGATCCCGCTTGGTGAGCAAACCGCGCGATTTCGCGCAGGCCAGCAGGAAGCTGTCGCGACAGCTGTGCATCGGCCACTTGTCCAGGGCATAGCGCACCTGGTTGCTCTCCGCGGCGCAGGCGCCGCCCAGCGTGTCGTGACGCCCGCAGGTGTCGGCCGTGATCGTCAGCATCACCCTGCCTTCGTTCGACAGCAGCCGCGTGCCCGCCGTCAGGTAGAGATTGCCCTGCGCCCGGATGGTGTCCGTGGCGCTGTAGCGCTCGCTCGGGTCGTCGGCGTTGAAGAACAGGGTGTCGACCGCCTGGTTGCCCTCGAGATCCAGGATGCGCAGAGTCTGTCCGGCGCGCAGGCCGTACAGCCAGGGTTCGCCGGCGGGCACGTCACAGGTGAACGCGGCGCTGGCAGGGTCGAGCTTGCTTGCGAGTATCGTCATCGGTGCTTCTCCGCTGGCGTGGCCATCGGCCGTTCAGTGCGCGCAGTGCGCATGCTGGCAGTGGTAGCGTGCGTTGTTCGCGTAGCCACGTGCGTTTTCCGGCCGCGACAGGCGACAGGGGTCGTCGTCGGCGGCCGGCCCCACGTACAGGATTTCGCAGCGCACCGGCTTCGGCGCCCAGCTCGTAGCCGGATCCAGCGGGTGCGGGCAGGTGTCGAGCACCACCAGCGTGTCCATTTCCGCGCGCAGCTCGACCTGGCTGCCGGGCACCGAATGCCCCGGCACGAAGCGTATGCCGCCCTCGTCGTCGACAGCGGCCTTGCTGAAGAAATTGACGTTCGCGACCAGGTCCGCGAGGCCCATGCCCCACTTGCCGAGTTCGACGAGCAGGGAGTCACGTCCGTTGCGATGACAGTCGTTGCGATGTTCCTGGTAGCGCGCGACGCCGTACCTGCCAGCCACCAGCTCGGCATTGCCGACGCCGCAGAACGCATCGTGCCAGCCACAGGTGTCGGCCGTAATCGACACGAGGATCCTGCCCATGTCCGAATACAGGCAGTGGCCGGCCGTCAGGAACGCGGTGTGCTGGCACTTCAGCGTGTCCGGCATGTTGTAGCGCTCGAGGAAATTCGACGCGTTGTAGAAGAGCGCCGCGCAGTTCGCGCCCCCCTCGAGATCGGTCAGCCGCAGCGCGTGGCCGCGACGCAGTTCCACCGACCAGTGGCGCGCACCGGGGATAATCTCGGCGCGCACCACGGTGCCCTTTTCTGGAGTCATGTGCAGCATGGTCTTACCCCGCGAAAGCGGCCGTCGCCATGACGGCCGGCAATGTCCGGTTGTCCTTGTTGAGCGGCAGGTCGTAGGTGACCTGCGCGCCGTACGCTTCCGGCGCCTGAGGATCGTTCCTCACCTTGTCGAACACGAACAGGCGTGTGCCGAGCGCGAAACCCTCCTTGAGATCGTGCGTGATCATCAGCACGGTCAGACGGTGCTCCCGCCACAGGGCGGTGACGAGCTTGTGCATGTCGTGCCGGATGCCCGGATCGAGCGCGCCGAAGGGTTCGTCGAGCAGCAGGATCCGGGGCTGCGCGATCAGCGACTGCGCGAGCGCCAGCCGTTGCTGCATGCCACCGGACAACTCGCTCGGATAGCGCGACTGGGCGTTCGCAAGCCCCACCTGCTCGAGCATTTCCAGCGCGCGCCTGCGCGCATCGCGACGCCGGCCACCGACCAGGCGCCCGATGAACGGCGCCGCTTTCAGCTCGAGGCCGAGCATCACGTTGCCGAGCACCGTCAGGTGCGGAAACACGGAATAGCGCTGGAACACGATGCCGCGCTCGGCGTCCGGCTCCATCCGCAGCGGCCGGCCGTCGAGCAGGATCTCGCCCCGGTCCGGCGGCTCCTCGCCGAGCAGCATGCGCAGGAAGGTCGTCTTGCCGCAGCCGGACGCGCCGACCACCGCGCAGAACTCCCCGTCCTCGATCTTGAGGTTCAGGCGCTCCAGCACGACGTGGTCGCCGTAGCGCTTCCACACGTTGCGCGCCTCGATCAGCGGTGTGCTCATGTCGCGCCTCCCGCGTTGTGCCACGGGAAGGCGCGCCGGCCGAGCCACCGCAGGCTGCGATCCATCACGTAGGCGAGAATGGTGATCCACGCGACGTAGGGCAGGATTACGTCCATGGCGAGGTAGCGGCGCACGAGGAAGATGCGGTAACCGAGGCCGTCGGTCGCCGCGATTGCCTCGGCCGCGATCAGGAAGAGCCAGGCGGCACCCAGCGACAGGCGCACAGCGTCGATCAGGCGCGGCAGCGCGAGCGGCAGCACCACGCGCAGGATCACGAGCCAGGTCGAGGCGCCGAGGGTCTGGGCCTTGACGATCAGCTCGCGCGGGATCTCCCGCACCCGCCCCTGGATGTCGCGCGCGATGACCGGGGCGATGCCGAAAACGATCAGCACCACCTTGGACAGCTCGCCGAGCCCGAAGCAGATGAAGAGGATAGGCAGCACGGCCATCGGCGGTATCAGGGACAGGCTCGCGACGAAGGGCGACAGGCCCACGCCGAGCAGCGGCAGGGCCCCCAACCCGATC
>Ga0255182_1000590_pt1 | contig 22809 bp, 30 predicted proteins | sample Atl_UVDOM_RepA_8_FD_188420 | JGI IMG/M metagenome (GOLD analysis project Ga0255182, IMG submission 188420) | Freshwater microbial communities from Altamaha River, Georgia, United States - Atl_UVDOM_RepA_8d | ecosystem: Environmental > Aquatic > Freshwater > River | place: USA: Georgia...
AATTTAGTTCTAAATAAATTAAATAATAATAATAATATAAATACTATAAAATTCAATAATTTAATAGAGAATGATAGACGATATAAATTAGGATTTACTGAAAATACTAAAATTCTAAATAAGTCAATAGAGGTAATCTCTTTAGGTAGTGTATTAGATGATGGTTCAGTAGTATTAGGTATTGTAAGTCATCTTATAGATAAAAATGATAGAATCTATAGATTAGGAAATGTAGAAATGACGGAATGGGTCAAGGTTTACTATGAAGATCATTGGATTAATGTTAGGGATCATCCTAATGCAAAACTAATTAATTATGGAGGTAATTATTTATTCTCTATAATTACTAGTAGTAATATAGTTAATTTTGGAGAAGAAAATTTAATAACTAGAGATTTTGTAGAAATATCTTAAAATAATTTAAGATTAGGTAAGAAGTAATATTCAGGTGGGATAGCGACAAAAGAACCATTTCTATTAAGTCGCCATTTTAACATTAGATAACTGTTAGTTCCATCTCTACCTTCATATGCTTGTACTTTAAATGGTACTTTTTGTAATGGTTGAACATAGTTTAAACGACTAGCACTACTTACAGCGGCCAAATTGAATTCATCTATAAGTAGTTCTCCAGCAAAATATAGACGAGCACCACTGCCACTTTCTAATTGAAATTCAATAATTGTAGTGCTTTGTGGTATTTTAATATGTCCAATAAATTCCAAATATCTAAATAGATTAGTCTTATTATTATTAAAAAATGAATCATTATTGAATGACATATAGTAATTGATTGATGGAATTATATATTCTCTTGATAATTGACCTAACATATTTCCCTTTGAAGAAGAGGCAGGAGCATTAGCATCATAAACACGTACTAAAATACCATTATTTTTAGAAAGATCCTCGGATGGTAAATTGCTGGTTTTTTCCAATAATGATTTTTTAACTAGATTCGTAAGTTCAGAATTGATAGCTAAACCGAGTGTTGTCTCACCATAATTCTTTATATATTTCATGGTTTCGCTATAATTATCATCTATTCTATCAATAACTTCATCATTATTAGGAATATTTCTAACGAAATCGTTTATAATATTATCCTTAGAATTATCTAAAACTCTATTGAGACGCTTTTCAATATTACCTTTAGGATTAGCAAATGACTTATCAGCCTCTTTGCGATATCTATCGATAATTTTTGTTCTTTCATTCTCAAGTAGATTACTATCATTGAGTACTGTTGTTTTAAATTCATTAATTTTATTATTTAATGATGTACTACGATTAGCAATATCTTGAGCTATTTTTCCAGTACTGCGATTGAGTTCTGTATAATTGGTATTTAAAGCATCATAAAAACTACCATAGTCATGTTCCTGTAGACTTTTATCTAAATTATTGTTTCGACCCATCTCATTAATATAGGATTTATTGTAATTATCATATGTTGTTATAACAGAATTAAAATTTTCTAGAATTAATTTCTGTTTAACTAGGTAGTTATAATAGAAACCACAAAGTATTACTGCTATTAAAAAAAATAAGTATAACACCCAATTAGGAAACATTATATTATCTATAAATATTATTTATGAACAATGTAAAAAATTGATAAAAAGCTTAATAAATATGATATAAAGAATGAAGCTAATTAGTAATTTATTAGTTTCAATATTATATAGGAAAGAACAATTGAAAAATCAAGAAGAAAACGATAAAAAATTATTGATTCTTAGTAAAAATTGTCCTAATGAAGTAATCGAATTTTTTACATTGGAGAGAACATTAAATCGTATTTTAACCTATAGATATGAAAATCTTAATCCATTAAATATCTATAAAATTACAAATGAAAATATGGAGATAACAAAATATGAATTGCAAACATATAATGAATTAGTATGCGATTGTCAAAGTTTAAAAGAATATATAGAAGAATATAAGAATAGAATTTCTAAATATCAGATACATAGCGATACATAATGCTAACACCTATATTGGGATTTTCACGAACTATTTGACAGACATCACCATTACGCATTCCATAGTATTTTGCTACTGGGTCTTCCTTAAGTATAGTTGGTAATTTATTTAAATTATCTAAAAAATATATTTTTTTCAGTTCTTCTTTTTTCATTTCACTAATAATGGAATGTTTAGGTACTAACATATGTTTAGCAACATTAAATGTCAATGATTTATACCAAAATATTTCACAATTATTTTCAGTTGTTTGAAATACATCTTTTACTGGTCTTTCTTTATTTCCCAGTATAATAATAAGATGATTGTTTTCTGTTATAGGTAGTCTATAAAGTATTTCTTCATCATCGCTGGCAGTTAAATGATAAATTCTTTTAAATTTCCTAATATTTTCAATCATATTAGATGCATCTAATAAGAAACAGACATATACTTGTTGATTGTTAGATTCATATGAAAAATTTAGATAACTAACATCTTCATTTTTAGCAATATTAAATGTTTCTTCTATAGCTTCAAATGGTATCATATTATATATATCTAATGAACCCCTTTCAAAATGAAATCTATTTATTTCTTGTTCAGAACGGTCATATAGCATTTCAGCTATAGTTTTCCTAATTAAATAATAGTCTTGAACAGTTAAATTTAATTTAGATTTTTTATCTTTTTTAGGTTCCATTATATTATAGTATTAGAAATTAATATAATATAAGCTAACTTAGTTTTTTGTTATGATATGTTTCCAATATAATACAATTTTAGATAAACATTATTTAATAATAAATAATACAAATTATCCAATTTATAATTATAGTCACTATAAAAAAATCTTATATCTTTTTAGTAATTTCTGTTCATTAAAAAAATTGGAATTAAGATCACTCAAAGTAATATTCTTTGGATTATTCCATATATTATTTATTGATAAGCAAACGAATCAACTTGTTAAATTGATTTATGATGATATGACTAATATAGAAGAACAATTCTATTTATCTAAAAAATCGTCTAGTTTTGGTGAAATATATGATATTTTTATTATACCTGAAACCAATGCAAAAATTATAATTATGGAAAATATTTCAGCAATTCTTAGTAAAAATCTAATATTCAAACAAAAATATCCATTTATTTTTCTTTATAGTATAACTTTGGATTATTTAAATGGTCTAAGTGTTTTACATGAAAATGGTTTTATACATAGTAGTATTAAACCAATTCAATTATTAGTTTCTTTTAATGATATAGAATATAGAAATTTTCAAGGAAAATTGGTAGGATTAGATGATATTATAAAAACTGAGCCATCAATAGAATACTATTATAATACATCTGGGTCAATTAATTTTTTGGCACCAGAACGTTATGAATATTTTGAAAATTATGGTTTTTTTGGTAAAACAAGCTATCAAAGTGATATTTGGGAACTATTTTTTAGTATTTTAAATGTCATAGATATAATAGTTTTGGATGAATTTTTAGATTTGTTAATGAATAATTTTGAAATTTTAGAAAGTTATTTAATGAATAGATTAGTTAAATGTTTTAAAATAGATAATTCATCTGAATTATTATTATTAGTAGAGAAATATATAAAAGTATTAGTAGTAGGTTTACGAATAAAAAATAGACCGCCTATAAAATGGTATATAGAAAAACTCCTAGGATATAAAAATTTATAGATAAATTAAAATATAGACAATGGTTCTAATTGAATTGTTATTAGATTACCGTGAATCTGATTTGGCAAATTGTATATTATGTCCATTTGAAACTAAGAATCTTGAATTAGGTGATGTTCAAATGGTATATAATGGAAATATAGAAATAGTAATAGAGAGGAAGACTGTAGCAGATTTGAATAGTAGTATATCAGATGGTAGATATAGTGAACAGAAGAAACGTTTATGTAGTCAATTATCTAGAAATCGTATTATGTATATAGTGGAAGGGACTATACCAGAAAATAATCGGTATATAGATAGTAATAAGGTATTTAGTGGTATATTGCATACGATGTTTCGTGATGGTATATTGGTATATAGAACAGTAAATGTTATAGAAACAGCCCATGTGATAATGGAATTATGGAAACGTTTTAGTGTTAAAATCGATGATTGGTTAGAATATTTAAAGGGTAATTGTGTTGATTATGCATTGGAAACAGACAAAAAGGTATATGATAAAGTAGGTGCTAAAAAGAGTGATAATAATACTCCAGAAGTTGCATTTATTAATATGCTAAGTCAAGTTCCAGGTGTTTCAACAAAAATAGCGGAATTTATTCAAAACAAATATAATAGTGTAAATGTGTTAATAGAAGCTTATAATAGTTGTTCAAATAAAAAAGAGCAGTTATTAAAAGATTTGAAATTGGAAAATCGTAAATTAGGTCCAATTTTAAGTGCTAGAATTTATAATTATTTTTTTGGTATTACTACAGAATCATAAATATGACTAACACGTGTTTCTAATCTATCTAAACGATTTACAATAGTTTCTATGGAATTAGTCATAATTTGAATTTGTCGCATAATATCTTTACTTTGGTCAGCTAAAAAATTAATATTAGGTGAATTTGATTTAGAATATCTATTATTATCAAATGTATCTAATGGAGATGGTTGATAGTTTTCAAATATAGAAGAGGAAGGCATAGATTCTGATAATCTTCTAGAACTAATACTACTACTTCCAAAATTACTCTCATTTTTATAACTAATAGAAATAGGACGAGTCTTATGAATTATTTGCAATGTTGCCTTCTCTGTAATACCATAGAAATCTAAACTTTTCAATTCCTCTAATTCTATTCCTTTATACAATAATTTTATTTCTTGTTCTGGAGGTATAGAAATATGTCTATGATTTTTTTGGATTTGATTCTTTATATCTCCTACCAATTTTGTATTATCTACCAAGAATTCTTGATTTTTACCTGAAATAGTATATACATTAATTGTTATCATCTTCGCTATTATCTAATAATATAACAGTTATTTTTAAATAGAGCTTTTATAAAATAAAATTATTTTCTACAAAATCTCTATTGTTGAGGCTTTCTAGTAGAACCTGATTGACGACCACCACGACCACCACGGTTAGCACCACGACGTTGGACTTGACGGAAACCATCGGTTGATTGACCTGATGATTGTTGTTGGGATTGACCAGCACCTGTAGGGCGAGTACGACGAACCATTAGGCGAGTACCTTGGTTTTCACATAGAAGGGAACCACCTTGAATACCACTAACATTAACAGCATAATCACGGTTAGATTGAGAATCAAAATGAATATCAAACTCTACATATTCACCAGGATATAGAGTACGGAAAACACCATTTTGTGATTTAAGACCAGTATGGTGGACAAATACTTCAGCGTTGTTAGAGAGGTTGTTAATGAAACCGTATCCCTTACGGTTATCAAACCACTTAACGCGACCAGATTGACGGACAGTTTGTTCGGAGCTCATTTCAGCACAGGAAGTTATTGTTTTACTATAATCTACCTATGTGACTTATTTTTATATCGTTTTCGATTTCTAATAATTTATCAAATCTATTATTAGAAATCTAATTAATATCCTTGGACCATATTGCCAGATTGTAGACCTTGAATACAGAATTGATTTTGGAAAGTTTGTACACAACTTCCTTGGTCAGCTCCAGGAACTAAATTACTTTCAGCATTATTAAATTGTTCATCTGTTGTGAAAGGGGCAAAAGCACAAGATTCAGCTACTCCTGGTAATGGTTCCTTATTTTCCAAATGTTCTAAACCAATTGGTTGTCCTAATGACCTAACACCACCCATTAAACCTGTTCCTACTTGCTGAACACCACCATATACCCCACCACCTAATTCCTGAGCACTACCTATTAAACCACCACCTAATTCCTGAGCACTACCCACTAAACCACCTCCTAATTGTTGTGCACTACCAACTAAGCCAGTACCTAATTCTTGAGCACTGCCTACTAAACCCCTACCTAGATGTTGAGCACCAGTCATTACACCTGAACCAACTTCTCTAACACCACCAACTAAACCACTTCCAATTTGTTCAGCACTATTCATTAAACAACTACCTAAATTGGATACACCACCTATTAACCCACCACCAATATGTTGAGCACCACTTACTACACCACTTCCAATTTCACGTACACCAACGGCTACACCAGTACCTAATTGCTGAACACCACCTACTAAACCAGTACCTAATTGCTGAACACCACCAGCAACACCAGTACCTAATTGCTGAACACCACCTACTAAACCAGTACCTAATTGCTGAACACCACCAGCAACACCAGTACCTAATTGCTGAACACCACCTACTGCTCCACCACCTAATTGCTGTACACCACCAACAACACCACCACCCAATGATTTAATACCACGTAAAACATTTTCGGCTATTTTTGATTTTTCTTCTACAATAGCACCTTCCTTTGCACTTGGTAACCAAGAAATTCCACCTGGTACTAAAACACTTTCACTAGTATTATATAAACGATATTTAGCAGCAGTTTGAAGAGTTACAATAAAAATAATAGCTATTAAAATTGCAGTGACAGGGTCCTTGAGAGAAGTAAATACTATTAGGGCAGCAAAAATTACACGAACTAAGGTAGAATCAAGAAGTAGAGCCAAATTTTTAGGTAATTTGGGAGCAGCAAAAGCAGCATAAAGACCCAAAAATACTTTTAATGAAACATTAACATATGGTTTATCTAATAACTTTGAGAGAGAATTTTCAGTTGAATCTAAAACATTTCCAAATAAATTTTTGGATTGATTTACTAATTTTGCCATATTATATGATTATTTGAGAAAATAATAAATAAATTACTGTCTCTAATAATTTAAATCATTGGTTTATAATTATTTAACGATTTCATTACATTCATTTTACTACTAATATTATTAGATAATGATGCTGCTATCGCATTATCCATGACTACATCACTATAATCTAAATTAGGTTCATACATAGGTTCTCCACCTAAATTATTACGATCATTTAAAGGATAAAATGGAACACCCAAAAAATCCGATTGTTTCATATCATAGGTTGAACAAGAAATTGGACTCGGACCACCTACATTTGCATCATAACCATAGGCTTGTACTTCAAAATTCTCTTGCTGAAAACTCTCTAATAAATGATTAGTTTGCACAATATTCATTAATACCATAAACACTACTACTATGGTTAATGACATTACCAAACCTAATTGACGATTACTACTATAGATTACTAAAAACATCACTAAAGCACGAAAAACATGACTATTAAATAAATTTCTTATACTATTTGGTAATTTAGGAGATAAACGTGGTCCATACATAGTTACAAATATGACTAATATAGCAAAAAAATACGTAGAGGCAAATATATCTTGTATGTTTAGAGCCATTATATTATTTTTAAATATTTTTTATTTCAATAGCAATTATGATAAAATTATATAGTTTTTATTTCAAACTAGATTTCATAGTTGCAATAACATTTCTATATTCTTTAGCACGAGCTTCGAACTCTTGTACACATCCATTTTTATCCATAGCAATATCATTCCAAAAAACACGACATTTTTCTGTCATACCTGAATTAGGATTATTCACAAATTCTACTATTGGCTCCAACTTCTTTGAAACATTTAAACCCTGTAAATTACCAATTTTTATCATATCATTTTCATCCTCATCGCCTAGACCCTGTGTATCATTTTGTACATCATTTCCCCTTTGTGGTTTAGTATCTTCTTCATCAAATCGTTCAATTATATTTTGTGTATCTAATGTAATACGCGATAAAATATAGAAAAATCCTATTGTTAAAGCTATTTTTGCATCTTTATATCCAACAAAAATAATAATAAATATTATAAGTATATCTAAAATACCTTTAGAATCAACCCAAATATTTTTATTAAAATATAATCCATACAAAATTGATAATAAAATAATTAATAGTAAAATACATATATTAACTAACATATATAAACTAAATAAATATTATTAAAAAATATCAAAATATTTATTGTAGTTTAAATGCAGCACAAGCCTGTGATATTCTATTTTCTATATCCTTTAGGTTGTTTCTAATAATACCCTTACCAACTTCCATACCACCAATTTCACCTGGTTTTTGCATATTTTCACTAAAACCCATTCTATTCATTACATTCATTTCAATTTGACTCTTGATTTCTGGTGTATTTTCAATGGTTTGAAATGCATTTACATATTCAGGTCCGCATGTTTCTATTGTACTAGATACATTCTTTAAAGTATTGCGACATGTATCTGATAATTGAATACGTTTTTCATTAGACAATTCATCCAAAGCAACAGACATAACTTTGGTCATCATTTTAGGATCCATATTCATTTGATCCATATTTAATAAAGGTTGTGATGTCATTGGTTTAGATACAATATCTTGTTGATTTGTACTATCCGCTAAATCTAAATTATCTTCCTCTTCTAAATCTTCATTTAATCCTAATACATCATCACTTGGATTTTCAAAATGTTCTCTTTTTGATTGACCTTGACTATATAAATTATAGTTTGCCATATATTCAGTTACTTGATCATTAAAGTCTTCTTTTATAGATTGTTGATTAGCTATAGACATAATGATTAAAAATAATAGGGCTACAACAATGGCTAAACGAATACTACGATATCCAATAAAAATAACCAATATCATAATTATAAAACGAAATAAACTAGAATTAAAAGCATTACGTATAAAATCAGGTAATTTAGGAGATAGACGTGGACCATAAACTGTAATAGCTATAGCTAAAATACCAACAACAATAGGGTTATCCATAAATTGATTTAATTGGTTCTGTAAATCTGCCATATATATTATATATTTTAATTACACATTTTTATTGTGTATTTAAAAAATATATTTCTCTAAAATTATTTAATTACTTACCTAATTGTTGCTTTATAAAATCAACGATAGAACGAGCACTTCTATCACCTTGATATTCAATTATATCATTATTAGGACCTTCATATATTATAGTAGGGAAACCTTGTATATTATACTTTTGAGCGGCTTCTTTATTCTCATCACAATTAATAGATTCTAACTTACATGGTACACCTTCTCTATTTACCATATCACTTAATTCACCTTGAAATACTGGCTTAAAATTCTTGCAATGACCACACCAATCAACATAGAATAATTTTAAAACAGCTGATTTGGTTGGTTCAGCACCATCAAAATGTTCATAGTATTGATTAAATTGTTCTTTAATCTGCACCTTTTTAGTATCTAAAGGTTTCTTCCATAACATAGCAAAAATGAAAAAAGCAATAAAAACAACTAAAAGACCAATTAAAATAAGTAACAATCTATCCATTATATAATTTATTAATTATATTTTTTTTAGACATTATTAAATTAAACAAGACTTAAACAATTAAATAGAATTTTAATATATACTAATGAAATGCCTAATATTAAGTGGTGGGGCTGAAAAAGGAATAGGTTTTTTAGGATTAATACAATATTTAGAACAATATAATATTATTAGTAAAATTGAAACTTTTTATGGAACTAGTATAGGGTCGATAATAGGACTTATGATATCTATAGGATATACTTCTAAAGAATTAGAATATATCATTAAACGTATGAATATTAAGGAATTGCTTGTAAGAGATGAACTAAATTTAACTAATTTTTTAGAAAAGTTTGGATTCTATGAACCTAATAAAATAATAAGACTAGTTGATTTATTAATAAAAAAAAAGACTAACTTAGAACAACCAACTTTTGTTGAACTATACCAAAAATATAGGAAAAATCTTATTATTACTGGATCATGTATAAATGATTATAAATGTTATTATTTCAATTGGAAGGACAATCCTAATATGAGAGTTTTAGATGCTATTCGAATAAGTATATCTATTCCTATTTTATTTTATCCAGTAGCATATGAAAATAAACTTTTTTTAGATGGAGCACTATACAATAATTATCCTGTTCAACATGCTTTAAAAACATATAAAATGGATGAAATTCTGGGTTGCTTTATTAACGTACATTTTGCTGAAGAAAACAATATTGATAATTTAGATAAATTTATAAAAGTTTGTATACGTAGTTTGTATGTTAAATTTAATTTTCTATCATTAGAATTGTTTAAAGAATGTTCAGTAATATTGGATTGTGAAAAGATTTACTATGATTTTTCATCCATGGAAGAAATAGATAATTTTATTCGATTAGGATACAATGCTACAGAACAACATTTTAAAAACAGATTCCCTAAACTAGATATTTCTATTAAATCCCTAAACATTAAAGATATTGTTCTATAATATAAATGAAATTTTCTAATCAAGAAATTGGCATTTGTTTAATAGCTATACTTTTACTTATATCAATTAATTACTTCCGACAAGCTGTATTTCGCTATAATCTTATTGTTTTTTATTTAATTTTTGCTATTTATGTCTATATTAATATTGATAAACGATATAGTTTAGGCATTTTAGTTTTATTTATATTTAATTATATGTTTATAGCCAAGAAACCTATTATGGAACATTTTGAAGAAGGAACGGATGATACAGAACCTCAAGAAAATCCACAATTAATGGCAATTGATGAAGATGTAGAAAATCAAGAATTAGAGCAAGAACAAGAAGAAGAGGTAGATGAAGAAGAGATAGAAAAGGGTGTAGAGCAGTTTAAAACTGAAGATAAATTTACTAAATTACACGATTTATTGCATACAATGTCTGAGCAAATTAAAACTGCCAATAATAAACAAAAGAAATAGATTTATATCTGATTATTAAAATATATATGGAAGTTCTAAATTATCTGAATAATTTGACTCTAAAATTAAATAATAATAAATATTTTGTAGGTATGATGATGGTAATGCTCAATTTGGGAAGTCGCTATATATTTTTAGAAATGGGCAAAGTTCATGACCAATTCTTTAATCAAAAAATAGTACGTAGAGCACTAATTTTCACTGTATTCTTTGTAGCAACACGTGATATATTAGCATCAGTTTTATTGAGTGCATTTTTTATAGTATTTGTTTTAGAATTGACTCATGAAAAGAGTCCATATTGTATAATTCCTAAGGGATTTATTAAAGTAGATACAAATAATGATGGTTTAGTTAGTGCGGATGAAATAAAACGTGCCTATTTTACATTAAGAAATGCAGGAGAAATAGAATCATTCAAAAATAAAAAACATATTTAATAATATATAATGGCAACTAATAATTCGCAAATTCCCCCCATAGGTAATTGTGGTAAGAGAGATAACTGTGTAATGGTTCATGATTTATATTGGAAGAAAGTAAATGTACCAGTAGGTATAGAATATTATGCTCCTCATTATTTACCATCTGTACCATATGGTATGGGAAGTAATGAAGTTAACTACTACACTCCTTATCAATGGACCAATGTTCGTGGATATGGAAATATTTTACAATATCAAGAACTAAAAGAACCCTATATGGTAGGATATCAAGTTTTTCCATGGAATAGATAAATAATATATTTTATTCTTATTTTAATTAAAATATGTTATTTTTAAATACTCTTCTTAATAGCAATTCTATATACATAATCTAACACTATTATCATTATAATACCTAAAATTAATACTATTATAAAATCCCAAATATTAAATACTCCAGTGGATTTAGTTTTAGATACACTTGATTTTTTTAAAAGAGCCTTTAGTTTTTCATTTTGTTCCAATAAATATTTTATTATATTCTTTTCATCACCAACTTCAATATTTAATTCCTTATATAAACTATTACTATCTATAGTTTCATCATCTTCTTCATCATCATCATTAAGATGTTCCTTAGTTCTCTCTACCTCCTGAATTATCTTTTCTAAACTATCAACACTATCATCTCTACTTTTCTTTGATTTTTTGCGTAGTTTAATCTCATGGATAGGTGCATCTGGTTTTTCATTATTGTACAAGTAATTGTTATCAAATTCAGTATAGGGAGTTTCTTGATTATCATAATTAAATACTAAATTATTGACGCTTTCTTCTGCATCAGTAATTATTCTTTCATTTTTTGGTCCAGAATACTTTAATACTTGATTTTTATAATTGGGGACTCTATTTATTGGTCCATTATGTTGAGCTAAACGTTGATTCGTTCTACCCAAATATTTCATTTTACTATCCTTTGGTTGAGGACAATTATTTTTATAAATAGATTTATTGTCAGGGCCATATAGGTCAGAACTTGGATAGGAAACTGGTGCCCAAGCTTCTTCTAAACTACAATAGGGCATAAATTATATATACTATATAACTTTTTTAAATTCACAAAAAATATAAAAAATTGAATAATAAATTAAAGGATAGAATAAATAATATTTAAAAAAAAATGAATTATCATGGAAATGTAGTAGTTCTAAATAGGGAATGTGATGAACATTATACTGATTGGAGATTGAAACAGTGGTATATCTTATATAATAACCCAAAAAATTTAGAAGAATATTATCAAACAATTAGCCAATCATCTATCTTTATAAATGAAAATAGAAATAATATGAATTATACTATACCTAACAAAGCAAGTATTATAGAACACATAAGTACTCATCTCGTTTAATTTCTATATTTTTTTTAATAGATAAAGTATAAGAATAATGAAAAATATTTATTTATTAGGTATAAGTATTTCTATTAGCTTAGCTATATTATATTTATTATGGCAACAAAAAAAACGTTTAGAAGAATTACAAATGATAACACGTAGTATACAACCAATACCTTTAGAAAATGTTTTAGATAAGGAGATGTTTATTAGCGAAACACGTAATCTACATTCCAAAATAGAAAATTCATATGAAAAAGTTCATCAGCAATATTTGGAAGTAATTGCTTCTATAGATAATATACCTATAATAGGTAGTCAGGATTATTCTGGTGAAGAATTATCAGAAAATATTCGTAGTTATCATGGAGAAAATTTGATAGATATTGATGAACCAAAAAATCAAAGTTTAGAAATAAATTTAGAAGAACCTATTCCACAAAGTATTTTAGGTATAGGAGAAAAAACGAATGGTAGTATTTCTCTAACTAGTAAGATAAGTTCAAATAATAAAAAAATAGTAAGTGCAGAAAAGAATAATAGTGAACCCATTGTAGAAAATGAGATTAGTTCAGAACAACAGGCGGTTAGTTATAGTATTTCATCTAAAGTTCCTAAACTAACTGAATTAAGAAATTATTGTAAAAATTATGGTTTGTCTACATATGGAAATAAGAAGGAATTATTAGAACGTTTAAAAAAGGTTGGAGTGAATTTTTAGTTTTTTATGTATAAGTAGATTAATAAATAATATTCATTTATAATATAATCGTTATGGCTGGATGTTATAAGACAACAAATAATAAATACTTTAATTGCCCTCCTAGAATGGATGATGGTCGTCATTTTACAGATTATCGTCCTAGTTGTGATGTAAATAATTTAGTAGCAAGTAATAATAATTTAGTAAGTAGTTATGACTATCGTCAATACTTAATTCAAAATGCTGATAAATTGATGGATATTAATCGTGGATATAATGTTCAAATGAATAGTTGTGGTCCATGTGTCCAACCTTATGAACAAGGCACTATGCTTCCTGAACAATCTAAGGTAAGTTGCAATAGTAATACTTGTGCTAATTCTCTTAATGTGCTTAATGGTTTAGGTCAAGGTCGTGTCTATTCTGATACTGATTGTGGAACTGAATGGAATTGGCCTAAGAAAGTTCCCTATAGTTGCTGTGGTCAACCTCAAGATTTATTCAATTATTACAATACCAAAGAAATTAAGGACCAAAATAAGAATTTCCCTAGACTTACTGTTCAATCCGGTGGATATGCTCTACATGGTGGTGACCCTACTCCATATGGATTATAAACTCATTTAGATTATTATTTATAAATTTTCTAAATGGATTTATTGTGGTGGTTTTAATCCCCAAAAATTGGAAGGATAAACATTTTTAGATGGGAAGCCACTATCACGCAAAATTTGTTCTTGTGTTCTTACTGGCAATAGCTCTTTACCTGAATAGAATATAGGACTATAACGAGGCCATGAAGTAGGAGGTGGAGCATATGTAAGAGCTCTAAATGGTATTCCATCACCTAAATCAATACGATGAACTTCTCCTCCTTCCGGATGATTATTATCACAAATACGAATATTTACATGGGGCTTAACATATACAGTACCTAAACCAATATAATAAGCATTGGGATAACGAATGCGAAATTCAAAATAACCATTTTTAGCTTTTACACTACCCTTATTGGGACTATTTTCATATGCTTGTAGAGGATTGGCATAGGGCAATGCACTTCCAGCATAACTTTGTGTAAATGTTGGTGGATTTGCTGCCCAAAAAACAACCAAAGCATCACTACTACCATTAGATATCTTACCACGAACTAAATAATCACCATTTCCTACATTATCTACGACTCCTTCACATTTTAAATTATCTTGTAGATAAGTGTTAATATTATTTTCACAACTCATTTTATATACTATAATATATGTTTTTTTTGATTTATTAAACTTTTATTTTTTATTATTAGGATTGACCTATCCCTTTTACAACTAATTTGGTATTTACTACTGGTTTTAAACTATCACTTAATTTCTTAAATACACCCAATTTATAACATACAACCAATACTAAAACAAATAAAAACACCATTATAACTATTATACTCATTAACATCTTAGGATTTCCATAGCGTGTTGTCTGTTTTTTATCTCTATCTAACATTTTAAAACATCTATCTCTTAATTCTGTTTCTGACATACATACTATTGGATTAGATTGATTTAAATTATTTTTATTACTACTATTAGGATTAAATAAGACGGTTCTCTTATTTGTTGGTTGTATCTGTCTAGCATTATCACCTATTACACTTAATATTTTTTTATAACTCTGATCACTAATATTAGCAAATTTAGACATTACTATCCATATTACACCTTCTGAACAAGGATGATTAATTAACGAACCATCATAGGAATAAAAACTTTTAATCTCTGGAAAAGCATTAAAAATATTCCATTCACTAGACATATTCACAATTACTTCTTTATCTTGTGATGTTGGTATTAAATATGTCCAATTATCAAAAAATGCTTTACTAGGACTACTTGCCTCATTAACATCTAAAATTATACTTATTACCAATATTTTACCTGTATCTGGAGCTTTATGATATAATTGACATTCCATAGCACCTTTAGATTTATCTATTATATGACTGGCTGGACTAGAAAAGGATACACGTTCCAACTCATAAATATCTCCATTATATACTACATGACTACCACCATCATAATTTAAAACTAGTGCTCTACCACTTCTTACTATATAACAACGACTACCTCTATAATAAAACAATAAATTGCACTTACTCCTACATATTTGTGAATTTGATGAATTTATTTCTATAGGACTTTGAAACATTCCCTTAGAACAATAATTAACTTGCTCTTCGGCCATTATATATAAATTCTTTGGAGAAACTATTTTTTCTTATTAGTTTTTATAATGATAATTATCATTCTAATATTATTTATACTATTTATAATTATTGCTGAATATATAGTCGTTAAAAATAATTATAGTAAACCACCTAAGAAAGAACATTGGACTAATTATAAATCTATAGTCAATAAAGGCAGATGTAGTCAAAATATTGCCAGAGTTATACCTATGTATAATATTGCATTAGACCCAATGAAACCTTTTAATAAACAATTTAATTGGACCAAATATTTTGATGGTTCGAAATTTAAACAAGAACCAGTAAACATAGCTTTTCACAAGTATTAAACTATTTCTGTCAATTCATAATATATTCTATCTTCTATTGTATACATAGTCAAAATATCCATTTCTATTTCATCTTCACCTAAATCTGGCATTTCTTCATCTCTATCAATCATTAATTCAATAGGATTCCATATACCTATATAATTTTGACTACCATCTTCCATTTCTTCCAATAATACACCAGTATTCTTATCTAATAAATATTCTAATGTACCATCTTTCTTAGATGGATCCGGTATCAAATCTGTATAGAGATTATATTCAAATAATCCCATATTTGATGGAATACAACATAATACGATATGAACTCTTGGAAATATATAATCTATCATATCAGGCAATAACATCAATCTTTTCTCGAACATCCAAATATTGAATTTCTGTTACCTTTTCTATTTCAATTATAGATATATTTGCCCCTAAATATCTAGATAATAAGGACAATTCTAAATGAATATCTACATTAACTCTATCCATAATTTCATTAGCCTTTATATCATCATCTGGTTTCCATAATTTATATAAATTTACTACTTCATTTAGTAATTCTTTAGAAGCATCTAAATGGACTAATTTGTTATTTAATTTCGTTAAATTATTAGAAAATTTAGAACGAACATCTATTGTATTTTGAAAATTGCATGGATATTTATTTTGACTGGCTAAATTATTAGCTATACTAATATAGAGAGAATCATTACGACCATCCAACCAAATATTTGACAAATATTTCATTAATCTAACTCTTACCTCTAATTGTTCCTTTATTTTTCTATTAGAAATATCATACTTTTCTTTTTCGGCTATTTGCTGATTTCTCCTTAGTTTTTTATCATTTTCCTCAATTCTATCTATTAATTTATCTTCTAGGCGAACAAACATATAGATAAATGATACTAATTCTAAATTTTCGGTGAACTCTGGATTTAAATTACAAATCCTTTCAAAACTAGAATCACTATTCATTTTAAATACTTCATAGATATATTGACCTTGATAACTATATAATAATGTTCTTACCATTTCTAAATTAAAGGGTCGTATAGGTTCTTTTTCCTTATATAACAATTCTATTTCTATAAAAGGATTGGGTTTATCAATATTCGCTGTTTTTTTAGAATAACTATTTAAATCAATCAATACATTTAATAAGGTTTTATAATCAATTTCATCTAATTGTTTATATCTACTATTAAAATTCATTAATATTTTTGGATCATAATTAAAATCAATATAATTTGGAACTATTCCATTTTGTAAAAAATAACGAACTTCCATAAGTTCATTCATTACTCTAAAACTACCTTTAGATACCTTTTCTAACAACATTGCATCATTGGTATTTATTAAACATGTCTTCAATGATTCATTTTGTATAATTTTATTATAGATTGCTTTGCGTAAATAGATTGAACTTAAACTTGCTCTATCTACATAATTTCTACTCCAATCAAATGGCTTTTCATATGTATTATACATCAATATTTCATTAATTTCTGATATATTTAAATCATACATACTATCAACTCCTAAATATTCTTTAGTAAATTTAATAAAAAAATCATTATATTCCATTCGAATATCATAGAGCAAATCTTGACGATTGTAAAATTGACAAGCTTTATGATAGATTTGGACACTATTAAATGTAAAATCATCAACTTTAAATAGATAGGATTTATCATTCGTAGCTAATTTATTTATACAATCTGATTTAGACAAAATAGAAGAAATTTCAATTACATTATCTGGATTATATAATAAATTTTTATCAATAGTTGTATAGAAATATTTATCATCAAATATTATTTTAGCCAACGGTTTTTCTAATACTTTACTGATTTTTATTACTTCTTTTCTAGGTCTTTTTAAAATATCATTATCATCTAATTGTATATTTAATTTTTGTAGTAATAGTTCCTTAGCTAATAAATTATCCTCCAATGAATTCATAATAATATCTAAACTTACATAATTCGATAATATTTTTAGATTTTTGATTTGATTACGGATTCCTTCAATTATTTTTATTTGACCTCTGGAAACTATTTGAGTAGAACCATCATCCTTTTTAATCTTATAATTGCCTTCGGATATTTCTAATATTTCTATCTGTTTATTATCAAAAATTCCCAACATACCTGGTTTAACAATAGTATTTCCGATTTTATCTATAGAATTAGATATTGATTGTTTATGAAATATGTAATCTTCCATAGATTCTATATTTTCCATATCCAATCTAGAAAATAATTCTCTATCCTTTTTCATTAAAATAGCCTCTTTTTCTATTAGTTTATTTTTAATATTCTGACTATGTAGAATTTTTTTCATAAAAATACCATTCAATTTATCTATAATAAATTTAAGATTTTTTACTGTTTCTAAATCTTCTATAGACATTTTTACACTACATGCTTCCAAAGATTCTATTAGATTAGTATTTTGTAGTCTATATTCTGTTTTTAAATTATTTACTAATTCCACAATATTATATGTATAAGGTAAATAAATTAGGGTAGAAATAGTTTCATTTTTCTTTTCATCAACTAGTGAATAATCTAATGCATTTTTATCTTTATGAACCATAAATAATTGATTACCTTTTTTAGGTTTCTTTTTGTCTAAATTAGACTGTGATTGTTTTTTATAATAATTAACTATTTCATTCACAAATTCACTATTAGTTAATAATTTATAATCTTCTGTTGTAGTTTGAATAGACATTATATATTCTTTTTAGAAGATTTTAATACTAATTATTACGTTCATAAATTTTATAAAGAGAATATATAATGGCGATTGATACTATTAAAAATCCACTTTTTATTACTATGATTTTTTATGCAATTATTCTCATAGTAATTTTTTTATCTAATGTAAGTAACCGATTTGGTAGAGAAAAACAAATGCTTTTCTATTACATTATAAGTATAATAGTTCCAATTCTAATTTATATTTTTGTAATGATTGCCTTTTTTTAGTAGTTCATAAATTATTAAAAAAAATATATTTGACTTAGATATATAAAATTTTATGGACGCTACAATAGCAAAAGTTAATAAACAATTAGATAATGTTTTACGTCCTCTATTTGAGAACAAAACATTTATGGCAGTATTAGCACTATTTTTTGCTCTATATGCTGGTTTTTTGGCGCCTGCTCTACCCAATGGTGTAATTCGTTTCTTTGATACTATTGTTGGTAAATTATTATTTATATTCCTTATTGCATTTGTTGCCAGTAGAAATTTAGAAAATAGTTTCCAAATTGCTCTTATTGTTAGTGTTATCTTCCTAATTACTTTAACTGTTTTAAATAATTTAAAAATGAAAGAAGCTTTCCAATCAATGGGTGTAGAACATTTCAGTCTAATGAATCAAATGCGTAATATAGTTGAACATATGGAAAATAAATCAGATGAAACTGATAAGGAACAAAAACCTGAGGAACCTAATAAAGCTGATGTTGATATGTGCAAAACCATTTTCACTGAAGATAAATGTATGTCTACCTATAATTTAAAACCTGCTAATGAAGAAAATTGCGGCGCTATTTTTACTAAAGAAAAATGTATGTCAGCATATGATATTAAACCAGCTAATGAAGAAACTTGTGATAGTTTTGTAACAGTAGATAATTGCATGAAGAAATTTGTTCAAGAAAAACAGAACAAAGAAGAAAGAAATCTGTAGATTTCAATGGTATTTATTATAAAAAAAAATGATAAACAAGTTTAAAGACTATATAATAATATATTAAATATAATATTATATAGGTTCTTCTATGGAAAAAAACTATATTCCAGAAAAACAATTTTATTATAAAATTATAAAAAAAGTGGGTAGTGGAGCATTTGGTAGTGTATTTAAAGCTGAGAGTAAAAAAGATCCAGGTAAAATAGTAGCACTAAAATGCGAGGAAACAGACCCTGATAAAAAAGACAAATTGAAATTGGAATATAATTTTTATAGAGATTTAAATATTAATCAAAATCATATAGGTATACCCAAAGTATTTTGGTATGGAGTAGCTGAAATTAGAGAACCTGTTTCTAAAGAAAATACAGTTGAAATAGTATCTATAAAAAATGTTATGGCTATGGAATATTTAGGACCTAGTTTAGAAAAACTATTTATATATTTACATAAAAATTTTTCATTAAAAACAATACTTATGATTGGAATTCAATGTTTAGAACGTTTAGAATTTGTTCATAATAATGGAATTATTCATCGAGATATAAAACCAGATAATTTTTTAATAGGTGCTACAAATGATAATAAATCCACAATTTATTTAGTAGATTTTGGATTAAGCAAAAAATATATAGATATGTCTAATTATACATTTAATCCTTTCAAAAATACAAGAACCTTTACTGGTACCTATCGTTTTTGTAGTTTAAGAAGTCATAAACGATTAGAACAAGGTCGGCGTGATGATTTAGAATCATTGGGCTACATGATTATCTATTTTTTAAAGAAGGAACTACCTTGGCAAGGTATAAAGGATGATCCTAAAAAAAAAGATAATCGTAGTAATTTGATTTTTAAAATGAAAAAAAATCTATCTATAGAAGAGTTATGTAAAGGTTGTCCAGATTTTTTAGTAAAATATATTCGGTATTGTAGATTATTAAAATATACAGAAGTACCTAATTATTATTACTTAAAATCTCTTTTTATTCAAGAAATGAATAAAAACAAATTAATGTTAGATTATCATTATGATTGGGCATCTATTTAAGTAGACTAAAATTATTGTTATTACTAAATATTAATTCATTAGATTGTTTAATTTTTTTCTCAATTTTATTTTCTGATTTTTCATGTGTATTTTCTAAAAATATTTCATTTGAACCCTTTTCTTCAACATATTTTTGATATATATGATTCCAACTTATATAAATATATTGGTCACTATAGGATTGAACTTCAAAACCATTGAGACGTAATTCATTCTTTAGATATTCACAACATTCCGACCTACTAAAGAGAGGATATCCAGGGACATATACCGGAATAGTAAAAATAGAAAAATTATCTCCACTATTTGATGAGAATTCAATTCTTCTATGGGCTTGACCCAATATTTTTTTAAATAATTCATCCTTATACGCCTTTTTTTTCTCTTGTTTTTGAATTAATTTATAAATATCCATATATATTCTTAGTTAATTTTTTTATAGGATTTTTACCTTGTTAATCTAGATTAAAGAAAATAAACTATATTTTTCATATAAATAGTTTATTTTTTTTCTACAATACGTCGGCAAGTGGGTTTACTGTCTTTTTTTAGTCCACCGCAACCAGCTCTATAACTTTCTATTAGATTTTCTATTTCTCCAAATGTCTTACACTTATGATTTAGATTTTTATCCATAAATTTTTCTAAATGATATACCCAAATTTTCAAAGTTTCCCTACATTTTAATGCTTCTATAATTGAATTCTGTTTAATATATTCATTATAATAGTATCGATATTCTCCTTCTAATGGTAATATTTTTGCTAACATATTAAAAAAAGTAATATATCCATGATAATGGGATGTTTGTGCAGTATTACTACCATCCTCTGGGTATACAAAAGCTATACAATAAAGAAAATTCCATCCCATAATAGATTGATCACGAGTCTTACATAATTCAATACCCTCTATCATATTTTTATATTTTTCTTGGATAGATTCAAATGTTGGATCATCCCATTGAATTAGACCTTGACCACGCAATTTTCCATTTACCATATTATGAATATTATATAACCATTTAAAAAAATCATCTTTAGAATTTAGAAAATTGTCTATAGGTAATATCTCGGTATATTCAGTAAAACTAGCTCTACAATAAATACATGGTAAAACATATTTTAAATTACCAAAAAATAATTTATAAAAATCGGCTAATTCTGGTTTATATGTATATGCTAATGAATGTAATAATATCCAAGCAGGTGGTCCCCAAAATCGTGTATCCATTATATATTCTACTAAGTTATTTTAGATTAAATCCTACCAAATATTTTTATGAATAGTTTTTTTTAACTACTGCTAAAACATTATTAGCCATTTCTTTACCATGTATACTATAATCTCCTAAGATAACAATCTTCATATATTTCCAATTAAATATTTTTTGGGCTACTCTTTGAATATCATTCGCCGTTATTTTCTCAAATATAGCCAACATTTTCTCAAAATCTATTATATTTTTAGGATAAAATAGTAATTGTCTAGCATAATAGTCAGCAATATCCATACCATTCTCCATATCTAAAACCATTTGACTACTTACAAAATTCTTCCAACGATTTAATTCACTCTCATCTAACAATTCATTCTGAATTCTCTTAAATTCACTAAATAGCGAATCTAATACATTTACATATTTCTCCTTTTCAAAACTAGTTATACAAAAAAAAACACCGCCCTCTTCATAATTAGAACTACTAGTTGAAATTGAATAAACAAGTCCTTCTTCTTCTCTTAATTTAACAAATAAACGACTACTCATAGAACCATTAAGAATTAATTCTATTAGTTTAACTATATATCTATCTTCATCTAATAGCCCATCTGTAGGAAAACCTATACCTAAAAATACTTGTTTTATTGGTTTATGAACAAAATCGATAGTAGTGCTTTTTATGTGTTTTAACAATTTTTTATTAGAATAATTATAAATTGATTGTGGTGCTTTTACAAAATTGCTTCGTTTTAAATATTCTTCTATACCATTATGAACACGACCTGCTATAGATACTACCATATTTTTAGCTGTATAGAATCGTTGCAAGTGGTTTTTAACATCATCTACTGATATATTTTCTATATTTTCTACACTTCCACTAATTTTTTGAGCTATAGCAGTTTTATCACCATAAATAAGA
>Ga0255182_1000592_pt1 | contig 22799 bp, 19 predicted proteins | sample Atl_UVDOM_RepA_8_FD_188420 | JGI IMG/M metagenome (GOLD analysis project Ga0255182, IMG submission 188420) | Freshwater microbial communities from Altamaha River, Georgia, United States - Atl_UVDOM_RepA_8d | ecosystem: Environmental > Aquatic > Freshwater > River | place: USA: Georgia...
TTTTAAAGGCTAATATTTTCATTCCCACATTGATATTTCGGGAATCATACTCCAGCAAAAGTTCCATGCCTGATAACCTGCTCCACTGCATACCAAAGCCCCCAAATAAACCCTGATAGCTGAATTGAGTGGGCCGGTGCTGATCCTTTATGGGAGGCAGGCCATATCCCAAATGGTTCTGAATAGAAAAAACACCCCATTGGATTGTTTTGGACGCCACCAGGTAATTGGTAGCAAAATGACTAAAATCGCCGTCAAACAAATAGGTTTGATCCTGGAGACCCAGGGTTAAAGCAGGCCTGTACACCGATTCTTTTAACAGCTGAATCCGGAAGGTCATCATCCTGTCCGGAAAATACCGTTCGTCGGCACTGATTTCCCTTCCCAGAAGATGCGTATATCGAAACTGAAACTCAACACGTGGCAATAAACCAATACTCACAAAGGTAGCCAGGCCATGCCAGAGATAATCCTTGTCCCGGCCATATTTGAAACTACCATAATCTTTATTCAGAAAATGGGCACCCATGGTCATCTGACGATCATCGGGCAGATAGGCAACGGGAATATTAAAGAGTCCATTACTTCCTGAAAGTCCTTGAGCCTGGCTTTTACTTGCCCAGCTTCCAAGATTACCAATGAAGAAGATAATCCATATCCATTTTTTAAAGCTGTAAGTTACCACCATGCTTCGTTTTTACAGGACGCATAAACTGCCGCCAGTCCCTCGGTAAGGGGGATCTTTGCTTTCCATCCCAAATGATTAATTTTGCTTACATCCAGCCATTTACGGGGTGTACCATCGGGGACACTGGTATCAAAACCGATACTCCCTTCGTAGCCAGTCAATGCCTTTATTTTATGCGCCAGATCAAGTATGGACAGGTCAGCCCCTACCCCAATATTAACTATTTCAGTAGCCTCATAATGTAACATAAGAAAGTAACAGGCATCAGCGCAGTCATCGACATGTAAAAATTCTCTTTTAGGTTGACCAGAGCCCCAAAGGGTTACCTTTTCCTGCTTATTTTTCTTTGCCTCGTGAAATTTCCGCAATAAAGCAGGCAGCACATGACTGGTTTCGAGGTCGTAATTGTCCCCAGGCCCATACAAGTTGGTTGGCATAACAGAAATAAAACGACAACCGTATTGCTGATGGTAGGCCTTACATAAATCAATACCACTTATTTTTGCCAAAGCATACCATTGATTGGATTCTTCCAGTGGCCCTGTCAAAAGCGATGATTCCTGGATAGGCTGTGCTGCATACTTTGGATAAATACAGCTGGAACCTAAAAACAATAATTTTTTGACCCCATACTGTTGGGCTGCTTTCAATACATTACATTGAATCATTAGATTATCATAGAGAAATTCTGCCTGATAAACCTGATTTGCCTTGATACCTCCAACTTTTGCTGCAGCAAGAAAAACATAATCTGGACGTTCTGCGGCAAAAAACGCATCGACTTTTTGCTGGTTTCTTAAATCTAATGCAGCGCTACTTCTTGTGAGCAGGTTATGAAAGCCCTCTTTATTCAAGCGTCTAACCAAGGCATCACCCACCATACCCTGATGGCCTGCTACAAAAATATTATCCTCAACTTTCATTCTTTACCATCTAAATGTAAATAAATATTTCATAACACCCGACAGCAATCTCCATAATGTTTTAATAATCAACAGAAAATAGGTACTCAGTGTAAAATTAGACATCATTTTAACATCGGTTTCAACCAGCAAATCAGGTTGAGACATATCTATTTTCTTCAATTGTGCTAACCCGGTAATGCCTGGTTTCAATGTATATATTTTATTTATTTCTCTTTGGTTGGTCAGATACCATTGCATAACCAGATTCGGTCTGGGACCAACAAAGCTCATATCGCCCAGGAGTACATTCCATAATTGGGGTAACTCATCAAGTTTCGATTTCCGAAGTAACCAGCCCATCTGGGTGATGTCCGCTTCCGCAATCAGATGAGTCGGTACCGTTTTAGCGGTCAACCGCATTGTTCTGAATTTGTAAAGATTGAATATTTTTTTATGCCGGCCTAACCTTTCTTGTTTAAAAATAGGATGCCTGGTATCTATATAACAGATTACGAATAAGCATACCATGATGGGACTACATAAAAGCAGGCCAATCAATGAAAATAGGATATCAAAAAGTCGAATCATCAGCTATCATTTGATGAATGCCTGTCTTCAGGGATATTTTTGCTTTCCAACCCAGGATATTTAATTTTGACGAATCCAGCATTAAACAAGCTACTCCCTTTTTTGAAGAAACATCAAAACTTATTTTCCCGTCATACCCTAACTCTTCAGCTATCCATTTAGCCAATAATTTTTTTGATGCAATAAAGCCACTCCCCACATTCACCACTTCTCCCTCAAAACTTTGCTCCATTAAAAAAAGACAGGCATTGGCGAAATCCTCTATATATAAAAATTCATTTACCTCATTGGCAGAACCAGGTAAAGTCAGAACATTTTTATTTTGTTTTTTCGCAGCTAAAATCTGTTGCCATAAAAAAGGGAGTATATGCTTTTCTGTTCCCTCCGTAGGCATACCAGGACCATAAATATGGGTTGGTATGACCGATAAATAGCTCGTTTCATACTGAAAATGGTAAGCCTGGCTCATTTTTACACCCAAAATATCGACTAATCCAAAAGATTCATGGAAGGAGTCCATCCTGGCAGAGAGCATATCTGATTCCTTTAACGGTTGAGCCAAAGAAGGAGGATAAACATAAGGAGAGCCAACGAACAAACATTTTTTAACCCTATATAAGTGTGACGCATGCATCACATTCGTTTGCATCATCAGCTGATCATGTATAAAATCTGCTTTATTATATTTATATAAAGAACTCCCTATATTTTTGGGAAGGGATAGAAACACATAATCCGGTTTTTCACGTTCAAAAAAACCATATACCATGGATTGATTTCGTAAGTCTATATCGACATCGGTTATTATATGTTGATAGCCCTCCCTTTCCAACTGTTTGGCAATGGCTGCGCCTACAAAGCTATTGCAACCTGTAACCAACACGTCAGCCATTTTATCTATATTAGCCCTACTCATATTGGTCAAAGGTCTTATAACCAGCTTCCCGGACATATTTTTCCTTCCTAAAAAAATCAACATCAGCCGCCACCATTTCCGCAATGAGTTCAGGCAGTGTATATTTAGGTTTCCATTGCAGTTTCTCCTGCGCTTTTGCAGGATTCCCGACTAACAGATCCACCTCAGTAGGCCTAAAATAAACAGGATCGACTGCCACTACTACCGTCCCTTTTTCTACCGGGCATGCCAGGTTGTCGCAAGAAATAACAACCCCTTTTTCATTGAGGCCCTCTCCATGAAATACCACCTGGATACCCACTTCCTGAAAAGCCATCTTCACAAAATGCCTGACAGAAACCGTTTTTCCGGTAGCTATGACAAAATCATCCGGTGTATCTTGCTGAAGCATCAGCCACATAGCCTCGATATAATCTTTAGCATGTCCCCAATCTCTTTTAGCGTCTAAATTTCCGAGATATAGCACTTCTTTTAATCCCAACGAAATTTGAGCTACTGCCCGGGTAATTTTACGGGTAACGAATGTTTCCCCTCTGAGCGGACTTTCATGGTTAAATAAAATGCCATTGCAAGCAAACATATTGTATGCTTCCCTATAATTGACGGTAATCCAGTAGGCATACATTTTAGCTACGGCGTAGGGACTTCGCGGATAAAAAGGTGTTGTTTCCGATTGTGGCACTGCCTGAACCAGGCCATATAACTCAGAGCTGGAAGCCTGATAAATTTTAGTTTTTTCGATTAACCCCAATATTCGAATCGCCTCCAGCAGGCGGAGCGTACCCAGGCCATCGACATTAGCTGTATATTCGGGCGTTTCAAAACTCACTTTCACATGGCTCATTGCCCCAAGATTATAAATTTCATCGGGTTGAACATCCTGAATGATCCGGATCAGGTTGGTGGCATCGGAAAGATCGCCATAATGCAGTTTAAAATGCACCTTAGTACTGTGCGGCTCCTGATAAAGGTGATCGATACGTTGTGTATTGAAAAGCGAACTTCTCCGTTTTACGCCATGAACCTCATAGCCCTTGTTTAGTAAAAATTCGGCTAAGTAGGCACCGTCCTGTCCGGTAATACCGGTAATTAATGCTTTTTTCATTTTTTATTGTATTGACCATTTATCCAAAACGCTGTTGGGCATCCAATGCAGCTGCTCTCGGGCTTTGGAATCAGAGAAGGTTAAATGGCGGGTCATTTTATTTACAATGGTCGTATTAAATGGCAATAGAGGGAATAAATCACCTAATATTGCCATTAATCTGACAGGTAATTCAGGAAAATCAATGGGATTTTTCTTCTTCAGTTGTCGGCAAATAACTTCTTCTAATTGCCTAATGGAAGGGTGAATACCATCTGTAAGATTATAAATGCCCTTTTTCAAAGGTAAATCCTTTAAAAGTTGTGCAATATCTTCGGCAAGCACCAAACTCTTTTTTGCCTGACCACCGCCTAAGGAAAAATAGGTACCCTTATGAATAGCCTTAATCATTCTTCCCAGATTACCCAGAGGATTTATCCCTGCTATAAGAGGTAATCTCAGGATGAGGATTTGAACCCCCCATTTTTCACCCCATTCCAAGAGAAATGCTTCCGCTTTAATTTTACTTATTGCGTAGGGAGAATATCCATTCAGTGGATGAGATTCATCGATATCCAATCCCTCTTCTAAGCCATAAACAGCTACGGAACTAATGAAAACCAGTTGTTTTGGAAAGAAACCCAGGTTTTCAAAGGCCCTTGCTATGTTTTTTGTCCCCTGAAAATTCACCAGATCAAACAGGTAGTCATTTGAACGGCTCGCATTCATCACATGAGCGAGACCTGCGGCATGTATGACATAGTCGTAGGGTTGACTAAAAACAGGCATTTCTTTTGAAAAATCGATGGAAAGCAGATTGGTTGTTGATCTTCCCATGGTCAATAGCTGACACTGCTTTTCCCTTAATTCGTTAAGGACATAACGCCCAAGAAAACCGGATGAGCCTGTTAATAGAATGGACATAAATTGCCAGCAGGTTGAAATTTAATTCTAGTTGGTTAAATGTTCATCTTTATGAAACTTTTTACCCGGCTTTCAACCTCACTTATAGATTGTTTAAGGTTAAACAAAGATCCCCAAATTTCCACAGAAGCTAATTTTGCCAACAAATATGGATCCGTATTTTTACCCATATAAGATATAGCCTGTTCGGACATACCTAAAGCCTTTTGCCAGAAACCATTTATAAATAACTTATAGTCAATATTCATAAACATGTGACCATACATAGGAAAACCCTGTTTTTGTTTAAATGCTTTTTTAGCGGGAAGATATTTTAATCCTAATTTTCTAACTATTGCTTTGTCCATTAAAAAAGGATGTTTCCAGTTATGGAAACGTATGGTACTTCCTATTTTAAATTTTGCAGGTAAATTGACAGCAAACCTCATGACCTCCTCGTCCAGAAAAGGAAAGCGGGATTCAATACTATGCATCATCCCCATTCTGTCATTTCGCCACAATAGAGAATGAAGGCCTTTATCGATCATTCTAAGGGTATCTATTTGAAGATTTCTTGATTTTAAATTCTTTAAAAATGCAAAACTTTCCTGGTAATCCAACTCAAGTAATTCTTTTTCATAAGAGTTAACCTGCAATTCAACATCTTTTGGATAATCTAATTTATTCAGGTTCAGATATCTGGTCAAACCTGGAACCCTTTTGTAACATGCTTCAACCAAAGTGATTGGAGACATGATTATTTTATCATAACGCTTTGTCAACAGCCTGGGGTAACCAAGAAAAAGTTCATCACTTCCTTCTCCCGTTAAGACTGCCTTATCCTTTTGTAAAAATGCCAGTTCACTTACCCTTTGAAAAGGAATGGCGTTTGTGTGTACCACAATAGGCGATTCATTATACCATGTAGCCTTAACCCAATCATCTAAAAAATAATTGGGAAGGAATTTGTCAAAGATTAAATTTTTACTCAAAAACCTTGACAGTGATTGGGTCTCTTCCAATTCAGAGTATATGCCTACTACATCTGATGTATATAAATTCAAATCCCTTATTCTAAGGGCTAATGAAGCAATTAACGATGAATCAACACCTCCACTTACAAAAGCACCCATTGGAGCATCGGCAAGTAACATGGAATGGATGGAATCCTTTAATAAAGATTCAAATCTTTCAAGGGTTTGATTCTGGCTTGATTTTAATAATTCTTCGAAGTAACTAAAATCAACAAAATCAGCTGTTTTAAAATAACGCGTTATCTTATGTTTATTTTTTTTAAGTTGATATTGCAAATAAGTTCCTGGTTCCAATTGAAAAACATCATTAAATGCAGTGTAAATTCTTGAAAATTCATACAATCCAAAAGGAGCCTGATGTAGCAAATCTTGTCGAATTATATTTATGCCGGCACCACAACATATTGCTTTCAACTCAGATGCGAAAACAAGGCGTTTATCAGAAGTACTATAAAATAGGGGTTTAATGCCTATCCTGTCTCTGGCAATAGAAATGGTCTGGTTCATTTTGTCATAAAAAGCAAAAGCAAACATTCCTTTCAGGCGTTTTAAGGTAGTATCTATTCCCCAATGAATTAATGCTGCTTGTAAAACCTCAGTATCAGAAGTGGTCTTGAATAGAACCTTATCCTTTAACACTAAAAGAGTTCGTAATTCCTCATAGTTATAAATTTCACCATTAAACACCAGGACATACTGCCCGGTTACAAATGGTTGGTTTGAGCGTTCATTTAAGTCTAATAATGACAAACGATTATGACCCAGCCCCAAGAAACCATCAAAATAATAACCAGTATAATCCGGCCCTCTATGATGTTGTATTTGAGTCATTGATGTAACTATCTCAAAAATTTTCTCTTTTGATGTACTCTCTGAAAAGTAACCTGAAATACCGCACATAATAATAATGGTTTAGATGAACAATGGATTTCAACTAACTAAGTGAAGTAACTTTAAGAAGATTCGGGCATCTTAAACGTTTTTACTTGATTTTTGAAGAAACAGACTAAATTTTCTTGTAAATCGAAATTATAATTTTTGGTGTAAAGTGAAACAAAGATGGATATTTTACAAGTTCGTTCTCATTAAATACGAAGGCACAATGTTAGCTGTAAGATCAATTTCGCTAAAGGCCCACATTGTGCCTTCTGCTCTGCCTCGGTAGAGGGTAATTGGATACTCAAAATATTCTTCAACTCCATTAAAGTAGCTTTCGTAGTTCAACTTATTCTTAGAGTCAAGATAAATTGTCTGCCAATTCTCTGTTTTAATAAGTCTGCTTTTTTTCCATTTGTATTTTTTGGCAAATTTCATTATCAGTTGATCTATATAGCTGCGCATCGCCCAAAACACATATTTCAATAATAAGGGATAACTGTATGGAAGAAATGGAATTTGATTCGTTGGAAATTTTGCTAATTTAGTATTTTTCAAAATTTGATGTACAAGTTTGTCCTCAAATCTTAGAAATTGAGAAATATTTAAAACATATTTTACATAATTACGATTAGCGGAAATGACGTAACATGGAATATTTTGATTAATAAATCTTGCTTGATTACCCATACTTCCTCTTCCCCATACAAATAAATTGAACACCTCCTCATATTGATATCCATCATCAGGATTATATAACGACAATATATGAATATGGGTATTTTCAATGTCTTTGAGGGAAATTTTTATCAAATCCTCTGTTTGAATTCCTGACAAATTAAATAACTTGGGATATAATTTTATAGCCTGCTTAAAAGAAACAATATACTCATAGTTAATTTTTTCAATAGCCTGTTTAACAGAATAATTATTTGGTTGTATTTTTTTAAAACCCAATTGAATCAAAACCCTGTTTTTTCTCGATCTGATAGACTTTATATTCTTTGCTCTCAATAAGTCAAGAACATCACCAATTAAAATAATTGATTTAGAATCTACTTTATCACTATTAAGGTATTCAATTACTGGAATCCATTTTCCAAGAAGCAGATTTAATCCTGTTAATAAAATATTTGATAATATATCCAAATTAGGATAAAGACTCCGAATAGACAGCCTAAAATGAGGAATACCAAGCTTATTTGTCACTTTTTTGGCAATTTTCACCTCTATATCATCTTCCTCACCGTGAGTAAATGATGTTATTTGACATTTGTCTTTTATTGCCAAAGCGGAATATAGCGTTATTCTACTATCCACACCTCCTGAAATTGGCAACAAGAATCTACTAAAAAAATTAGTATATAGTTCAATGTTTTCCGAAAGCTTCTTCTGAATCTCTTTTGTATTAGGATTTTTTTTACCTAAATTAATAGAGTCTTTATCTAAAATTTTCAACTCCATAGTATCATTACTGTATTGAAGGAAAATTCCATTGAGGAGACATTTTATTCCTAACAAAGGCGTTCTTTCGAATAAATTAGTATATGTGGGTGTTAAAAGCTGGAATAAACCAATATAATCCAAATTAGTCATCTTTAACCCTTTTCTTTCTAAAGAAGGAGAATTGAATAAATTCAAATTATTAGATAATTCTAAAAATCCCCGTTGAATAGTGTAGTAAATTTTATTTATATTAATCAAATCTGTAAGGATAAAAATAGATTCCTTTTTTACGAGAATTATGTTAAATTGACCATTATATTCAGAACCCAAATACTTTCCCGAATCTATCTGGGTAACTAATTCATCACAATCTATTGTTTTCTTGTTCTTTGTAATGAGTCCATCAATAATCAAAAGATATTTATCCGACTTGAACAAAACCAAAAGATCAGGATATTCATTATAATAAAAATGCCAATCATTAAACGATATGGAGCAAGTCAGGTTTAGGGGTAATTGCTTGTCTTTACTAAAAAAATATGTCCTCATCGAGTTTTATTTATCCCCAAAAACAATTTTTAAGCCAGTAATTATCCTTAATTTGCAAAGCCAAAATTTAAAAAGAAATATAGACCACAAATTTTAATTGTATTCTTTCTGCAATTTGTTTGATTGAGTCCAGAAATCAAGTGCCATTAATTTATGTTATTTGCATTATTATTTCTCAACATAGAAAGACAAATTTTATCCAAAACGACTTTAATCATGGGAGTTCTACATATTCAAGTAGCATATTCCCACATTTTGTTGTAATAAAATTAGAGTATTTAAAAATAGGAGTTTACGTTTTTTGCTATTAATAAAGCCATGAAGTAAATGTAAAATATTCATCGTCTATTCTGATTTTTTATTTAACAAATCAGAACCTCCTTTGTACTGCGGCTAAAAGTCCTTCCAGCATCTTTTGTGATAGTATGGTTTTGTCAAATTGCTCTTTCGCTAAAATTGCACCGCGGGCACCCATATTTGCTGCATTTACCGGATTCTTAAACAGAAGCGTCAGGCAATCTGCTAAATCTTCTGGTTGGTTAGGGTTTATAGTAAATCCTACATCATACCTATCCAGAAAATCTTTCATCCAACCATTGGTATTTTGAATGACCGGTACTCCAGCGGCCAGAGACTCAAAAAACTTATTAGGCGATGAGGTATCCAATACTGGCGTACCCTTCAGCGGCACAAGGGAGACCAGGGCATGCTGGATAAGGGCTACCAAGGTTTCTTTAGGCATCAGGTCCAGTATTAGGAGGTTGTGAAGGTCATGTAGTTCAACAGCCTTCTTGAGGGCCTCTTTTTGTTGCCCTTCGCCAACGAGCAATAACTGTATGTGGGTTTCACCGCGTTTCTGGAGAATTTTTGCGGCTTCCAACATCCAAAATGCATTGTTCACTTCACCTATATTACCAGTGTAGATAGCGTAGCTACGGCTTTTCAAACCTTCAAGATACGGAAAAGGTTCAGGGTTACTAAATAAAGTAATATTTGCCGCATTACTGACAGATAGGACATTCCGGTGTTTGTGCCGTTCCTCTATATATTGTTTCATGCCTGGAGAAAGGGCAATAATTAAATCGGACGCCTTGTAACAAAGCCGTTCAAAGGCATAAGCAAGGTGCTTAATAAAGTTATTCTTGATAATCCCCAGTTCAATAGCCCCCTCTGGCCAAAGGTCCCGGGTTTCAAACACCAGGGTGCGCATGCGTAGATAGCGCGCCACCAGGCCTGGTATACCGACAGTTATTGGACCCGAGGAAGCAATAACGATATCCGCTGGCTGGCGAATTGCATACCATGACGAAATCAGCGCATAAACCAAAAAGGTATAGATGCGCTGTAAGATAGGCTGCTTATTGTCTATCCGCACATTTATGATCTTTACTTGGATACCGTCTATCCACTGGGTTTCCAAAAATCTGGTAACTACCAAGTCTGATTTACTATATACTGAAGATACAACTGTAACCTCATGGCCCTTTTGTACCCATTCTTTCGCGAATTCATACACCCGGGTACCCCAGGAGCCTTTTGGGGTAGAAAAATATTGATAAAAATATAGGATTTTCAAGCGGGAAAAAGTTTCATTAATTGTTTTACAATTCTTTCTGCTGCCTTTCCGTCCCACAAAGAAGGAATACCCCCTTTTTTCCATCGTCCATTAAATAACTTTTCTAATGCAGGCCCTATATTATTAGGATTCGTGCCTAACAACTCATTGGTACCTATTGTACAGGTTTCAGGTCTTTCTGTCGTGTCTCTTAAAGTCATACAGGGGATTCCCATAACCGTCGTTTCTTCAGTTATTCCACCAGAATCAGTAATTACTGCCAATGCATTTTTTACCAAATAATTGAACTCCAGATAACCCATAGGTTCTGCCAAAATTAAGTAAGCGGTATCAAAATGTAGTTTTTCCAGGGTTTTTCTGGTACGGGGATGCACAGGAAAGATAAGTCTGGAATGCTGACTATGCTGTATGATTTCTTCTAAAAGATTACTTAACTGGACTTCATTATCGACATTTGCGGGTCGATGGAGCGTTATAACGATGTAATTTTTTGCTTCCAGCTTAAATTCATCGAACAGAGAAGGTTTTCTAAATCTTTGTTCATTTTTTAATAAAGTATCAATCATGGTATTACCCACAAAAAATATCTGCTCTTCTTTTACCCCACTGTTTTTTAAATTTTGATTCGCAACTTCTGTGGTGGTGAAAAAATAATTTGTGATACTATCTGTCACCAACCTATTTATTTCTTCGGGCATAGACCAATCCCCGCTTCTAATGCCTGCTTCCACATGGGCCACTTTCACACCCATCTTTTGTGCTACAATGGCACAAGCCATGGTTGAGGTAACATCTCCCACAACTAAAACTAAATCAGTTGGAAATTGAAGTAACTCTTGCTCAAATTTAATCATTATTGAGGCTGTTTGCTCTGCCTGTGTACCACCACCGCAAGCTAAATTATTATCCGGTTCAGGAATATTCAAATCCTTAAAAAACCCAGCACTCATTTTTTCGTCATAGTGTTGCCCTGTATGGACCAATCTAAAATTTAAGGCAGCCCCCCTTTTCATTGCAATCATTAAAGACTCAATGATTGGTGCAATTTTCATAAAGTTTGGCCTTGCACCTGCTATTATGGTAATGTTTTTCAATTAATTAAGGATATAAACTGCTTAAATTTCCCTGATTTACCCCGTTCTATATTTTCTACTTTTGAAAACCTAACTTGTAAGCCAGGTTCCAGGTAATTATCGAAAGCTATTTTAACTATCTTTTTAATTTTATCATCAAATTCTTTTTCACTGGAATATTCAACTATAAATTCATTTAACTTTATTTGTTTAATAACGAATTCATTTACCTTAAGATATTCTTTAATCAAAGTTTTTGTAACATAATAAAAAGTTAAAGCTGGAACTATCCTGCCATTTGGCATGATAGCAAAATCATTTACTCTTCCACTTAGATTTTGTAACAAATTATATTTCCCTTTAGAGTTTATGCATAGCGCCCCAAGGTCACCAACTTCGTACCTTATTAAAGGAATAGCTTTATTATAAAGCGATGTGAGAAGTATTTTCCCAGTTTGACCGTTTGGCAGAGGATTATTATTTTCATCTACTATTTCAATAAAGACATTTTCATTTGAGGTAATCCAGTCACCATCTGCATCTTCTATCGCTAATATATCCATTTCGGCGCAACCATATTCATTCACAACTTTTACACCAAAACCCTTTTGTAAAATTTCACGATCTTCTAACATACAAATCTCCGATGTCGGAATACAAATTTTTAAGGTGGGACATATTTCCTTTAAAACTAAGCCTCTTTTAATACAATGATTTGCAAAAAAAACAAGGGATGCGGTATATCCATTTATATATTCAAACGGTCTGGAACTAAATAACTTAATATATTTATCTAATACCTTATCTGACAAGTCAAATACAGGGAATCTTACCCTGGAGGATATAAAATCCTTTACCTTTTCAACATAGTATTTAAAGCCACTTAATGGAATACCGTAGAATCTGGCTTGCAAAGATTTACCATATTCAATTCCGTGCAAATTATATCTATGAATAATTAATGCCCACGTCATGGAATGAGCTAATTTATCTTTAGCAAAATAGAAAGGTTTGCCTGTAGAGCCAGAAGTACTATTTCTAAAAAGGGATTTTTTCTTGTAGCCATCTGTTAGTATATGCCTTAATGGTTTTTGAATTTCCTTTTTACTTAATAGAGGAATATCAGCCCATTCTATTACTTTTCTATTATTAATAAAATTATTGTAAAACTTATTATTTTCATGGTGAAATTTAAATTGTTCCCACTTTTTTCTTTCTATAATTTGTTTAAAAGAAATGATGTCCAGCATCTGCATTTTCCTTAATTCAGCTTGGGCATACCCTATGTTGAATCCTTTCAAATACATTACGATGTTAAATAAATTTATTTTCATTTATTTTTCAGCAAACTGTTTCATGTAACACAAGGTTAAAAAAACAAAGATTTCACTACTTCTGAAGACCGTTAATATCCTTTCAAAAATCACTTTTTAATTGATTGTCGATATTTTGATAAAAAAATATATCTCAAAATTTAATTTAAAACTTCCATCCATTTCTTTTTTATGATTTTCCAGTCAAATTCTTCTGCTTTTTTTCTACTATTATTACTTAACTGACAAGCATAATCTGGCTGACGTATTAAATGGAGAATTCCTTGGGTAAGCCCTGCCACATCGTTAGCTTCAAGAAGTAAACACTCGTTTTCTGAAACTAAATATGGTATGCCCCCTACCTTGGTGGTGATGATACACATGCCTAAAGCCATACCCTCAATTAAACTCACTGGCGTATTGTCAATCACTGGATTGGATATCATGATATCATAATTCTGAGATAAAACTACCCATTCATCACGGGTACATTTAGGCTGGATGGTAACTATGTTTTGCAAATGATTCTTTTCAATAAAATTAATCACCTCATAATAATGATAATCTTCTTTATTACCTATCATGAGAAGCCGAATGTCAGGAATGGATATTTTTAATTCATTCACCGCTTTTAAAGTCATTAACGGATTATATGGCTTCCCAAAACCTCTTATAGCCAAAAGACTGGGTCCTACTTTTTTTCTTAATTTAAAGGGATATTTATCTAATTCAATTATGTTTGGAATTCTATTGACCTTAAATCCCTTATCTTGAAAAAAGGATTGTAAATAAAAAGAAGGGGCAATAATCTTGTAAGCTTTTTTTAAAATAGCCTTGGTCAAAATTGGGGACTTGTGAAACCTTTCAGGAAGATTTCCCCCATGTAAAAAAAGAATATATTTTTTATTAAAAACTATGGAAAGATAGGCAAAAATGAAGGCAAAGTAAAATGCCTTTGTAGAATATACATCAATAATGATTTTATTTGTTTTCAACCCATATCTGAAAAAATAATAGGCCATGTGTAAAAATCGGAATACTTGATTTTTTTTATCCGATGCCGTTTTAATGATACAAAACTCTGAAAAAAGCGGTTCCAAAGTTTCAAGCACACTATTTACCTTTTTATAATGATAAAATTTATTTCCTAGGTAAAGTACTTTGTTCACTGCTAATTATTATTAAAGCCAGGCCTGTTAATAACGGTGTTAAAAAGATCCTGGTACCCGAATGAAAAGTCGTGTACCAACCTACAAAATATAAAGCAAACATGAATCCTTTCCTTTCACCCATGTATCGATTACTGAAGTAAAAACCCGGTAAAAGAGTGTATAAAATAAAAAATAAAAGACCCAAAATACCATGTTCTGAAAGTAAACGACCGAGTTCAATATGAGAAATAATTCCATTGGATGTTTCTCTTAAATAACGGGATGCGCCTACACCCACACCAAATAAATTATCCGTAAATAACCTAAAGTCTCCCTCTAAAATTGAAAGTCTATTGGATGTAATGGTATTAAAATTTTTCTCTTTCCTACCAGCTAGAGTTCCTACCGTTTCTCCCTGATATCTCAACAGTAATTTACCGTCAGTAACTTCATTAGCATACCATGCTGTTAACAACATAAACAATAAAGCTGGGATTAACAACTTATTACTCCTTGCATTGACAGTTTTTATTGTAGCTTCCTTATTCTGGTAATATAGAACTATGAATATGCCTATTGCACCACCTATCATTCCTCCCCGCGAAAAACTCAGTAAACCTTGCAACATAAATAAAATAAGAAGTAAAGTATCAAAAATGCGGTAGCCACTAAGGGCAATCCTATTATACCATAAATAAAACATCAAAAACATACCTAATCCAAAAGCTGTAGAAACCTGATTCGAGCCAAAGCCACCGGTAGTATCAAAATTAGCATTTAAATTAAAATCAATTTGATCATAATCCGGGGTTTTTATATAAGCAAAGGTTAAGGCAGATAGAAGAGGTAAAACAATAGCAATAAGCAATTTTTTGACTTGCTCAAAAGGTAAAGATTGTTTATAAAAATATATAATACCCAAACACAAATTAATTGGGGCCAGTAAGTTAAAAACAATACCTTGATAATTTACTTGCTTTGAATAATCAAAAGAAAGGGCTGGCAATAATAAAAAAAGCATGAATACTCCTATTTTACCTTTTGCCTTACCCGATAGCAAACCAAAACTGAGCAATAAAAATTGTAAATATTTACCTAATTCATAGGGTATAAAAGGGCTCGTTCCAGCCATTCGACATAACATTTCAAATGGTAAAGTGTAACATAGTAAAAGTGGTAAAAAGTGGTTTATTTTTTTTGAACTGCTAAGCTGTAATAAAGCTGAAAATAAAAATAAATAAAAATAAATGATTATAATTAGGTTAGTGAATGTGCTGACATAGCCCAAAAAAACATGTAAAAAGAACCAGAATGAAGGACTTTTATATTTCGACAGCCAAGAAATCATAAAGAATGGATGAATTGAATATAATCTCTCAGAAATCTATTTGACCCATATTCGTCTTCAACATGTTTACGAAAAGATTGTCCCAATTCTATAGAACTTTTTCGGTTTTCTATATGCCATAAAATACCCTCAGCTAACTTTTCAGGATTTGAAGGAGGCACCACTAAACCAAATTTTCCATTTCCAACTACTTCTCCACATTGTCCCACATCTGTAACAACAACGGGTAAAGCGGCTAAGCCATATTCAAGCAAACTTATTGGTAAACCTTCTGATTGGCTACTTAGAACTCCCAAACTTGCCTGTTCTAAAAGAAATGAAATATTTTTTACTGAGCCTGTGAAAGTTATAATATTCTCTAAATTATTAGCATTAACTTTATGTTTCAATTTTACTGAATAATCATCATTTAAATCAATTCCCGCACAGATTAGTTGAAATTGATCATTAGTTTTTGTTTTTAAAATCCGAATCGCTTCAATTAAAGTTAAATGATCTTTTGGCAATCTGAGATTTGCTAAATGTAAGATAATAAAATTTGTTTTTTTAAATGACAAATTTAAATTAATCAAATATGGAAAGTTCCTTAGAAAAAAAATATTTTTCATTCTCAAATTATGAATCGACCATCTGAATAAAATATCATTCACAACAATCACTCCATCTAAATTCCATGATAAAAATTTAATTAGTTGTTTACTATTAAAGCCATTATGATCATGCCACAACATTTTTAGTGATGGATATAACAATTTAATTAGGATACCCCAATAAATAGAGGTAGAATGTGCATGTAGTACCGTTGGTTTTTCTAATTTTATGAAATTCAATAACTTGTAAAAAGTTACAATATCAAAGGAAGATTTTTTTTGTAATTGAAGAAATATTGTTCTACTTGGCAGAAGCTCTGCCAAAGGACCATTAGCTCTGGTAACAACGAGTACATTTTCATAATTTTGTTCACTAAGAACATTAGCTATATTTACAGCCATTCGTTCCGCTCCACCAATATGAAGTGTATCTATTAGTTGAAGGATCTTCAATTCAATAATTTTATAATTTCATTCTCAAACTTTTCTAAGGTAAACTCCCTACTCCATTTCATTGCACAATCACATTTAGTATAATAGGCAAATGGATTACTTAAATAATACTTAATTTTTTCAATGATTATATTCACTTCAGGTTCAATGATATCGCCCCTTTCCCCATTCCCTAACATGTGAGGAATACATGAAACTGCTGATGTAAGTGGAAGACAACCCCAAAACATAGCTTCCGCAACAACTTTCGGCCATCCTTCACTTTTAGAAAAAAAAACCAAAAAATGACTTTTCTGTAAAGCCAATTTTACCTCTTTAGGCGAAACATTACCATGAAAAAAAACCGTATTCTGCAACTGATTTATGAACCTATATTCACCCATCATACTCTTTTGTGGACCATCACCATAAAAATGCATTGTACAGGGTATTTGTTCTTCTATTAGTTTCTTCACTACTTCTAAACTCAACAATGGCCGCTTACCATCGTGTAAGCCCCCTATAAAAATTAAATTTATAGGCTGATTCCCATATATACGCCTTGGAATTGTTTGTGTAATCTCCTTTTCTGAATAAGAAGCTGTAAAAAAAGGTTTTATATTTTTTGTTTCTTGCCATTGACCATAAACTAACACTTGCATATTCCTAGAAAGAAATGTATTACGGATTATTCTTTGTTGAAACCGATAGGTCCAGGGTTGAACTGAATTCCAATCCCAATTACCTGCATACTTGGCTGTTTTCTTTTTGTGAGGAAAAAACACTTGAACTATTGCTCCCAACAAACCCATATTCCCAGGACAACGCAGGTGTATATGATCAGCTTCCCTCATAGCTGAAACCAGCTTTATTATGATCCATGGAACGGTAATAAAAGATAACAATATATGCTTAAAGCCAATTAAATCAAAGGACGGTACTTTTCGGAATTCTATTTTAGAAAATGAGTAAGGAAAATCAATTGCAGTTATAGTTTTGTTATTCAAGGGAGCTATAATCAATAATTCATCTATATTTTTAGTCCAAATATTCATTTCCCGAATATAAGGACCATAAGCCCAGTATTTGCCATCGTAAAATGTATGCGTAACGTGTGAAATTACTAAAAATTTCATTTTTCAATTTTAGGTGGGAATATCCATAACGAAACCCAACCTGTCAATCTTCCAAAATATTCAGTAAGGGCACTGAAACGCTTAGGACCCGTCAATACATTCAATAAACGAATATGAGCTAATAATAAAGAGGTTAAATGCCATTTAAAAGTCGCATTAAGTGAATTAACAGGAAATCTAAGTTTCCAGACATGCCAGCCGTTCCTCAAAACCATTTTCCCGTATTTATATTGATTTGGCCTTCCTCCTTGTTCATGATAATGCCAGACTTGGGCATTTGTATTTACATACAATTTTCCAAAAGACAAAGCCCTTACACAAAAATCAAAATCTTCATAAAGTCCATATCCCTCAAAATAAGATGAAAATTTTATTTCCTCGAATAGATGAACTCGAAACGACATGCTCATACCCATTAAATGTTCCACTTGATAAACCACTCCATTTGGTGGAAAGCCAGACCTCCCATGTGAAAAAGCAGGAATGATATCTGGTTGTAAATCAGACATTAAGCCAATTAATTTTCTGGCTTTGTATCTCAAGGGTTCTTTAATCACCCATCCATCTAATTCATAAAAATCAAAAGAAGAATAAAATGCATTTTCTTCTTTTTTAAAGTACCTGTTTTCTTTTAGATCGATGCCACCCACACCAATTGCGTCATTATTTTCTAAAAAAGTTTTTTCAATTTCTTCAAAATAAGTAGGTTCTAAAAACAAGTCATCGTCTAAAAAAGAAATGATTTCCATTTCTTTACTAATTTTAGCAACGCCAAAATTTCGTTGCCTTGTCAAACCCCGATGTTCACTATCTACTAAATAATAAACGAGATTGAGATTTAAATTAAGGTGTTGAATTAATTCTTTTGTATCATTATTGGTTGACCCGTCAATAATTAGTACTTCGTCAGGAATTTTTGATTGAAACAAAACTGAATCCAAAAGCGATTTTAATGCTTGAGGACGCATGTAAGTACAAATAATGAGCGCGTTTTTCAAATTAAGTTATTATCTTTTTTAATTTATTAGCCCATTTTATACTAACCTCCCATTGTTGATTAAAATACCGAATATATTTTATGAGATTTCTTATTTTTTGAATTTTATAATACTTTAAAATAAGAAAAGTTTTATACCCTAATATTTGTTTTATTGTATTATATTTTAATTTAAAAAGCATGATGGTAGGAGAAGGTTTTGGAGGAATAACCTCATCTTTCCATTTTAATTCTGGCTTTGTTCTAAAACCGCCAACAGTTGCTTTTAAATGTAATATATCAATATTACCTGCAAACAATACATCCTCACCTAAATTCCTAATTTGCATTCCAAAATCATTATCTTCTCCAAATCCATGTTCATAATTTAAATCAAAACGACAACTATGTGCAATTTCTTTGCGAATAAAACTGCACCCTGAACCAAATATATCAGCTTGAATAATCCTACCTACTTTTTTTATTTCATCTTTTTGTAAGCATGAAGCCGAAAAAGCTTTAATATCCGTATATTTAATAAAACTCATTACTTTTTCAAAAAATAGTTCTGAAACCCTAATATCATCATCAGCCAAAAATATCCATTCGCCTGTGGTTTCGCTCAATGCTATATTTCGGGCATTACAAGCACCTGTGCTATGGGTAAAGATATGTTTTATCTCAAAAGGGAATGATTCATTTATCAGGTAATCTAAATCTGAAACAGAATTTATTATTGGATTTTGTTCTACAATTACTACTTTTTTAGGTAACATCGATTGTTTTGAAAAATCAATTAACACATCATATAAATATGGTTTTCGACCAATCGTTGGAATAATTACATCTATTTCAATTTTTGTTTCTACTTGTTTTGTTGATATTACTTTAATATCATCAAATACAGCTTCATTAAACTTTCTTCTTTTATAAAACAGTGATCTTAAAAAAGGAAATAGGGTTATTTTCTTTTCATGAATTAATATATTTAAAAATAAAATAAACAACCATTGTTTTTTCCAATGTTCGCTTATAAAGATATAATCAAGGTTTAGATTATGTTTGATAGTTCCAAAGTAATCTTTAGAATTTTTAAGTAATCTGGGATCAGAATAACAGAATAAACCTAATGGCATTCCTATTTTTGCTAATGAACATAAAAAATAAGCAAAACTTTCTTTCTTATAGATGTTATCTTTAATATTATTTAATACGGTTGTATGAAGCGCTCCAACTTCGGCACTCATTAAATAAGATGCAAAACGAACATTCCTATTGGGATTTGCAAATAATGTGATATCTATATATTGAATCATATCTGAAATTACATATTTTCCAGATGGTGAATAAGTAACTAACATTTTTCTATGTGAAAGAATATTAGACAATTCCTCCAGATTAAGTTCCTTCTTTAAAACTTTTTCACACCATAAAATCCATTCTGTGGGGTATTGTTTACATAATGTAAAAACCACCTTTGTTAAACTGTTATCAATAAGGGGTAGTTCCTTATTTTTATAAGTAATTGAAATTACTTTTTCACTATGGTGATAAATTATTATCATATTTTTTATAAAATTCAATATTTCTTTGGGCAATTACATCAGTTGAAAACCCTTCTTTAATTTTAATTCTGGCTTGCTTCCCGATTTGCATTCTAAACTCTTTATTAGAGATTAATTGAACGATTTTCTGAGCAAAAATCTGGTGATTTTTAGGATCTTCCATCAATCCATCTTTTTCGTTTTCTATTAATTCATTCGCCCACCCAATATTACTGGTAACTATTGCTTTTTCCATTGCCATGGCCTCTAACCAGGATACCGGAAAGGCTTCGGCGAAACTTGGAAAAATACAAACATCAGCTTGTTCTAAATGTTCTTTTACTCGTTCATAAGATACTGCCCCTTTGTATTCAGTATTGTTCAATGCCTCAGGTGAAAATTCATTTTTCATTACCTCCCAGGTTGAACTGTTTCCAGTAGCAATGTCTGCAGCATCTTTCCCGATGAGGAGTAATTTACATTGAGGTAATTTATTAATAATTTCATTGAAAATAAAAGGAATTTCCAACACACCCTTTTTCCTTATAATGGTTCCCAGGTATAAAATAAGTGGGTGTTCATTTTCATGCGCGATTATAGAGGGAACAAAAGCATCAGTATCAATACAATTTGAAATGATGCTATAGTGAAAATTTTGTCTGAAAAGTTGATTCGTTACATTGGCAGTAAATTGACTCACGGAAATATGACCATTGGCTCTTTGCAACGCTCTTTTTTCATGAAATTTATTAATCCATTTTACAGGTCTTTTGTCTAAATGACAAAAATAAGTGTCGCTGCCATGTAATCTTATGATATTTGGACATTTTTTGGTATTTATAAATGAGGTGAAACCTGTCCAATCAGCTGCTTCTACAAGGTCAATATCTTTATTTTGATAAAGCTGGTTGATAAGAAGCTCAATTTTTTTTTGAGTTAAATACCGGGATAAGCCTTTGAATTTTATATTTTTAATGGTTTGTATTTGAATACCATCCTCTTCAAAACAACTATCTTTTGGTTGAGCATAAACCAAAATCCTGACATGTATGCCTTTTTTAACCAAGCCTTTAGCTAAGTTTTTAATACTACTTCCTATTCCACCCGATCCTCCTGTTCTTAAGTGTGGATATTCTGGGGTTAAAAATGCAATTTTCAATGTATTAACTTTAAATAATTTTCCACCATTTTAGCCAATGTAAATTTTTCCTTTATAAGCAAGCTAGTATTTTCCTTAATCATTAATTTACCTGAAACAATATTTTCAATAATATTTTTGAGTGCCAAACAATCACCAGCATTGAAAATAAAACCATTAAAACCATCTTTTATTACTTCTAAATTTCCACCAACTGGCGTAGTGATAACAGGAATATTAGCAGCTAAACTTTCAAGAATCCCCAAACTGAAACATTCCATGTGGGTTGGTTGAATTAGGTAGTCATACTTATGAAAGACATTTCCTAAATTAGGGGAATTTCCGTTAAAACTAAAGTTTGTTCCTAACCCTAATTTATGAATTAATTTTATCAACACGTCCTTATAGTCACCATCTCCGTAAATTGAAATTACCAGATTATTTTTAATGTTATCCGGTAATAAATGAACAGCTTCAATTAAATCCTGAATTCCTTTAGAATATCTTAGATGACAAGCTGTCAAAAAGGTTGGATTTTTGTGATTTCGTTCTTGTTTAACCTGTATATTATTGGTTAAAATTCCGTTGTAAATAACTTGTGTTTTAGATTTTAACTGGGTACCAAAGTCATTTAAAATTTCAGTAAATGAATACTGTGAAACACTAATAAATTTATCAATATACCTAGCATACAAAAAGCCTTTAATTCTTTTATGTATCTTTTTTTTAAATGAATAGCCATTTATAGGCCTTGGATTATGATCAATGACTATGATTTCTGCTCTTGGTAACAGGTTTTTTAATTTTCTGTGAAAAGATGTACACAGTTCAAGAAAATGACAAAAAATATAATCGTATTGTTTATCATTTTGGTAAATTCTACTTAAAAAAAAACCTTCAATGGGGCCATATTTAGATGAAAAAATGTTAAGGTTTAAATATGATCCATGCGTTTCAATGTTGGGGAAAAACCAATCTATTTGATAACCAAGTTTTTTAACTTCTTCATCAAAATCCCAAAAGAAATAATCCATGCCACCAATACGGTCAGGAAGCAATTCATAATTGCAAAGAACAGCGATTTTTTTTAACTCCATTTTAACAATGTGAGCGCAATTCTATGACTTGTTCCAACCAGTGGTTTTCCAATTTCTAATCGAATTAGTTCTTTTTGCTGTTGAAATCTAATTGTTGCATTTTCTAAAGCATTATTTATAGCATCTAATAATTCATTTTCTTCTTTAACAATGGCTGTAGCTTTCAAATTGACAACATGCTTAATATGATTATATTTTAAAAATTTTTGATCATCAAACAAACCATTTTCATAATTTCCAAAGACAGGATTGATAACTGGCTTCCCGAAAATCATAGCATCTAAGCTCATAGTTGAAAGCATATTGATAAATATATCTGAATGTTCTAATATACTTCTTAAATCAAATACATCTTCAACTGTTGGTATTCGTTGTGTCCAAATTTCCTGATGTTTATCTCTTGTTAAATCCCATTTAGGAATATTCCATTTTATAA
>Ga0255182_1000593_pt1 | contig 22757 bp, 25 predicted proteins | sample Atl_UVDOM_RepA_8_FD_188420 | JGI IMG/M metagenome (GOLD analysis project Ga0255182, IMG submission 188420) | Freshwater microbial communities from Altamaha River, Georgia, United States - Atl_UVDOM_RepA_8d | ecosystem: Environmental > Aquatic > Freshwater > River | place: USA: Georgia...
ACCTTGCCATCCTTGTCGAGCGTGATGCCATTGACATTCTCGACAAGTCCGTCGGCAAAAGCGGGGGTGGCGAATGCGGTGAAGGCTGCAGCCACCAAAAGCGTAAAAGCTCTCATCGTTTGGGCAACCTCCGCACCAGTGCGCTCGTATCCTGCCGGCCACCGCCCATATATTGGATGTCCGAATAGAATTGATCGGTCATCGCCGCGATCGGGATGCTGGCCCCATTTGCCCGCGCTTCATCAATGGCGAGGCCCAGATCCTTGCGCATCCAATCAACGGCAAAGCCGAAATCGAATTCGCCCTTGGCCATTGTTGCCCAGCGATTGTCCATCTGCCAGCTTTGCGCTGCGCCACCTGAAATAGCGTCGAATACTTTGTCGAGATCAAGCTCTGCACATTGGGCGAAGTGTAACGCTTCGGAGAGGCCTTGCAAAACACCGGCGATACAGATCTGATTGACCATCTTCGCCGTTTGCCCGTCACCCGGGCCACCGACATGGACAATGCGCTTTGAATAGGCCGCCATCACCGGCTTTGCCGATTCCACTGCAGCTTCGGTGCCGCCGCACATGATGGCGAGCGTGCCATTTTCCGCCCCGGCCTGCCCCCCCGTTACTGGTGCATCGACGCAATGGATACCCCTGCCCTTCGCCTCGACCGCCAACTGCCGGGCTATGCGCGCCGACACCGTTGTATGGTCGATAAAGGTGCTGCCTTTGGGCATTGCTGCGAAGACACCGTCGCGTCCCAAAGTAATGCTGGCCAGATCGTCGTCGGTGCCCACACAGCTGACGACAAATTCGGCATCCTGTGCTGCCTCTGCTGGCGATGCTGCTTTTCGCCCGCCATGTTCGGATACCCATTTGTCTGCTTTGACAGAAGAGCGGTTGTACACGGTCATCGAATGACCGGCTTTGGCAAGGTGTCGTGCGATGGGGCCACCCATCACGCCCAGACCGATGAAAGCTATTCTTGACATGCCTGTGCCTTAATCACTGTTTTCACATTGCGCCAGATAGGTTAGGGCCCGCGCCACTATGTCCGAGCTTCTTACCCTTGCCGATGTCCGTGCTGCGCATGATCGCATTCGCGATGCCATCGTTGCGACGCCGACCTTGCACAGCAAAACTTTGTCGCAACTGACCGGCGCGAACATTTACCTGAAGTTCGAGAACCTCCAATTCACTGCTGCGTACAAAGAACGAGGCGCGCTGAACGCGCTGTTGCTGATGCCGGAAGAGGCGCGCAACCGCGGCGTTATTGCCGCATCGGCGGGGAACCATGCGCAGGGTCTCAGCTATCACGGCACCCGCCTTGGCGTACCCGTTACCATCGTCATGCCCAAAACCACGCCCACCGTGAAAGTCATGCAGACTGAAGCGGTTGGCGGCAAAGTGGTGCTCGAAGGCGAAAAGTTTGACGATGCTTACAAACATGCCCGCCTCCTGGAAAAGGAACTGGGGCTCACCTTCGTGCATCCCTTTGACGATCCAAAAGTCGCCGCGGGCCAGGGCACAGTGGCATTGGAGATGCTGCAAGATATCCCGGAAATTGACAGCCTGGTTGTGCCAATTGGCGGCGGAGGCCTGTTGTCGGGGATGGGCACAGCGGCGCGCGGCATCAACCCTGCGATCGAACTGGTTGGCGTGCAAGCCGAACTTTATCCGTCCATGTATGCCCTGCTCAACAACAAGCAGATGCCATGCGAAGGCGATACGCTGGCCGAGGGTATCGCGGTGAAGGTACCGGGCGAATTCACGTCAAAGGTGATCCGCGACATCGTCGATGATGTCGTTCTGGTTTCGGAACCCGAACTGGAAACCGCGGTCAGCCTGCTTTTGCAAATTGAGAAGACAGTGGTTGAGGGCGGCGGTGCCGCAGGTCTGGCCGCCGTCATGGCCAATCCTGAAAAGTTCAAAGGCAAGAATGTCGGCATCGTGCTGAGCGGGGGCAATATCGACACCCGTTTGCTGGCGAATGTTCTGCTGCGCGATCTTGCCCGGTCAGGTCGCCTCGCGCGCCTGCGCATCACGCTGCAGGATCGCCCGGGCGCACTCTACAAGGTGATGAAGCTGTTCAACGAACACAACATCAACATCATCGAAATCTATCACCAGCGCATCTTCACGACGCTGCCTGCCAAGGGCCTGATCACTGATATCGAATGCGAAGCGCGTGATGCCGAGCAGCTGCAGGGGCTGGTCGATTCGCTCAAACATGCCGGTTACAAGGTCGAACGGGTCGAATTGAACTGAATAAAATCAAGGGCATCGCATTTGATGGTAAATGCCCTTTTCAGCACCGCATGAAAGCGGCATAACCTTGCGATAACACAAAATTAAGCAAGGTCGGGTTTTCATGAGCGCACCAGTCCGTTTTCCGCGCTTCTTCGTTACAAATCCTGCGCCCTGCCCCTATTTGCCCGGAAAAACCGAGCGAAAGGTATTCACCGAACTCAGCGGCGCGCATGCCAGCGAACTCAACGAAGCGCTGGGCCGCATCGGTTTTCGCCGCAGCCAGAACGTTGCCTATCGGCCGAGCTGTGTGGACTGCAAGGCTTGCGTCCCGGTCCGCATCCTTTCCAACGAATTCCAGCCGAACGCGACGCAGCGCAAGATCCTGCGCCGCAATTCCGACCTCATCGTCACGGCTTGCCGCCCATGGTCGACCAACGAACAGTTCGAACTGCTTCGCCGCTATCTGAAGCAGCGCCACCCCGAAGGCGGCATGGCTGACATGGACGACATGGATTATGCCGACATGGTCGAACAAACGCCGGTCCGCAGCCATGTAATCGAATATCGCCTCCCCGCCCGCTATGGCGCGCAAGGCGAACTTGTTGGCGCGTGCATCACCGATGTCCAGTCCGACGGGCTGTCGATGGTCTACAGCTTTTATGATGCCGAAGCTGAGGGCCGGGCTGGCCTTGGTAACTTCATCATCATGGACCATATTTTGCGCGCACGCGATGCTGGCTTGCCCTTCGTCTATCTCGGCTATTGGGTCGAAAATGCCGCGCGCATGCAGTACAAAACTCGCTATCGTCCACTGGAAAAGCTGACCCCGGATGGCTGGGTGGATTTCGATTCCGGTGAACAGGGCAATCTGTTCGGCTGATAAAAAACCCCACCAAAAGCGGGGTCTTCTATTTCAATCCAACTGAACTTAACGGCAGACGCAGCGTGGCTTTGCCTTGGCCCTTGGTTTCCATTTGCGAACCGCCTTCCGCTTTACCGGCACGGTTTCATAATAGATTTCTTCGGTCACCGTGGTCGTGGTGACCGGAACCATCGAATAGGCCATGACCGGTGCAGCATAATAGTAGTAGCCGTGGGGATACGCGCCATAGCCGTAACCCGGGCCATAGGCATATCCGCCATCACGCGGCAGGTGCTTTTCGCACTTTTTCATCGATTTCTCGAAACCCAAACCAGCCAATGCGCCAAGCCCGGCACCAATTAGCGAACCTTCGGTTCGATTGCCACGACCCGCGATGCGATTTCCAGCAAGACCGCCCAGAATAGCGCCGATTGCAGCCCCGGCGACGCCATCATTTTTGAGGCATTTTTCATATTCGCCATAGCCATGTTTCCCGCCCCATGACGGACCAGCAGGATAAGGCGCAGCCGCTGGTGGCGGAACATCATAAGGCGCACCGGCCATTGGTATCGGATGCGGGGGCATTTCCATGGCCGCAGGCGCCGTTGCACCCCTATTGCGGATTACCTTGCCGTTCCACTGGCCTTCATAAACGCGGCGTTCCGGATCGATATAACCGCCTTTGGTCCACGCGCCCTCATATTCATAGCGCTCACCATTTTCATCTGAATAGGTCGACATGGCCGGGCCATCAAATTCGTAGATGCCACGGTCCGTACCCATTGACGGTTGATATTCGGCCTTGTCGTGATGCGGTTTGCCAGACGCAGCATTTGCAGGTGACAGCGCGAGCGAACCGGCCACGACGCTTGCAAACAAGAGGGTTTTCATCACAATCGCTCCCTAATCATCGGGAAGCGGATAAGACGCATTCTCCGATAGTTAAGAAGAGCTTAACACCGTTTTGGGTCGACAGATGTAAAATGCGCGCACGGTTTGGGCGTTGTTCCAAAATGATGCAGCGATCAGATCCGGTCGCTGAGCAGATTTGCGAGCGCCTCGATACCCTTTTCGTCTTCTGCGTCGAACCTTGCTGGCAGGGGGCTGTCGAGATCGATGACCGCAATCACTGCGCCATCGCGCTTGACCGGCACCACCAGTTCCGACCGGCTGGCCGCATCGCAGGCAATATGTCCGGGAAAAGCATGTACATCTTCGACCAGTTGCGTCTCACCGGTACGAGCCGCGGCACCGCATACGCCCTTGGTTAGCGGAATGCGAATGCAGGCCGACTTGCCCTGGAACGGCCCCAGAACCAGTTCCCCGCCCACCATCCGGTAAAAACCCACCCAGTTGAGTTCGGGTACAAACTGCCAAATCAGGGCTGAGATGTTGGCCATATTGGCGATACCGTCCGCCTCTCCCGCAGTCAGCGCATCAGCCGCCTTGAGCAGTTCGGCGTAAAGTTCAGCCTTTGGGGCATCGGTTGCGATATCGAAAGCGTACATGCAGCGTCAGATAGTCATTCGAGACGAACTTTACCACGGCCCTTCTTGATTTCGCCCCGGCCTTTTTTGGCGTCGACGCGCTTGGCCTTGGCGGCCCTGCTCGGCTTGGTCTTGATCCTGGGCGCTTCGCGCACGAACGCCTGGTCAATCAGGCGAATGATCCGCGCCCTCGCCTCCGCCCGGTTGGCCTCCCTCGTGCGATGCTCGCGGGCCGTCACTACCAACTCGCCCGACGAGGTCATCTTGCTGCCCGCAAGTGTCTTGAGTTTGCGAAAGGCAAAGGGTGGAAGGCCCAACCGAAACACATCAACACGCAACTGGCAGGCAGTGGCGACCTTGTTGACATTCTGCCCGCCCGGACCGGTCGACGCCAGGAATGTTTCTTCAAGCAATTCTTCGGGCAGTTCAAACGGCATCGCCCATTCGTAAGACCAAGCTTACAAAGGCGCTAGTCGAAACGCCATGCATCCATGGCCAGCACACCATATTCGACGCTGGAATGCAGCTTGGTCGCGTGTCCGGTCGCCCCGCCCGCCCCCAACGCCACATAAAGCGGCATGATATGGTCCATCGTCGGATGGTTGTCGCTGCCATGCGGAGCGTGACCAATCGCGCCCAGAACTGCCGGATGATCTCCGGCTGCCAATTGGGCATCCAGCCAGCTTAGAAATTCGCTCACCCACGGTTGTGCAGGTGCGTCCACTGCAAATCCCCCCCGGAACAATGCGTGCAGATTGTGGGTGATGGCACCCGATCCCATGATCAGGATATTCTCATCACGCAGTGGCTCCAATGCCTGACCAAGCCGATAATGATGCTCCGGCGTCTCGTGCGAGTTGATCGACAACTGCACCACCGGAATATCCGCCTCGGGCCATGCCAGCATCAGCGGAGTCCATGTGCCATGGTCAAATCCGCGTTTGGGATCGAGTCTGCTTTCGATGACTGCATCGTGCAACATCGCCTTCAAGCGTTGCGCCAGTTCCGGCGCGCCCGGGGCCGGATACCGCATCTGATAAAGCACTTCCGGAAAACCGCCAAAGTCGTGGATCGTAGTCGGGCGCTCGCCGGATGTGACCGATGTCATTGGTTCATCATGGTGCGCCGAAATCATCACAATGGCATCAGGTCGTGCCGGCAGCCCACCGGCCAGCCCGGCAAGAAAGTGTCGGGCTCGGGTGTCGGAAATCACAATGGTCGGTGAACCATGCGAAACGAAAAGGGCGGGCTGCCTTGCCATCGCTCAACCAAATAATTTGGCTGCGGTATCAGCGACACGCCGGCCGAGATAACGCGCGCCTTCAAGCTCGGTTTCGCTTGGCTGACGGCTACCGTCGCCATTGGCTATGGTGGTCGCGCCATAGGGCGCACCGCCCACGACCTCATCGTTACGCATTTGTCCGGCAAAACCATAGTCGAGACCTACGATGGTCATGCCAAAATGCAGCAGGTTGGTGATGATTGAAAACAAGGTCGTTTCCTGCCCACCATGCTGCGTAGCACTGGAGGTAAAGGCGGCGCCGACCTTGCCATTCAGTTCACCCCGCGCCCAGACGCCGCCGGCGCTATCCCAAAAGGCCGCCATCTGGCTCGACATGCGGCCAAAGCGGGTGCCCGTGCCGACGATGATGGCATCATAATCCTTGAGTTCTTCGATGGTTGCTACTGGCGCCGTCTGATCGAGTTTGAAATGCGCAGCCTGTGCAACTTCCAGCGGCGCGGTTTCGGGCACGCGTTTCACGTCGACGCTCGCGCCGGCTTCGCGGGCACCATCGGCAATGGCATTCGCCATGGTCTCGATGTGGCCATAGCTTGTATAATAGAGGACCAGGACTTTCGGCATGGGTAGTTCCTTCTTGTTTTGGGAGAGGGGTGGAAGCGGGCAGGGTCGCGCCCGCTTCCGGGGGAGAGAGATTTAGTCGGAGTCAACGAGGACGATTTCGCTATCCTCGACGGCGGTGATGGTGATGGTTCCTGCTGTGATCGCCACACCATCCCGGGCGTTGGCACGCTGGCCGTCGACCTCAATCGCACCAGTGGCTGGAACCATATAGGCATAGCGGCGATCACCAACCTGATAGGACAAGCTTTCACCAGCCTTTAGCGTCGCGCCCAGCACGCGGGCATCGGTGCGGATGGGAAGAGCGTCCTTGTCTTCATCGAAACCGCTGGCAAGCACCTGCCATGCGCCGGAGCGATCGCTTTTGGGGAAAGGCTTGGTGCCCCAGCTCGGCGCGCCGCCTGTCCGTTTGGGAACGATCCAGATCTGGAACAAGGTGGTCGCCTCATCCTCCAGATTATACTCGGCATGGCGGATTCCGGTGCCGGCGCTCATCACCTGCACATCGCCCGCTGCAGTGTGGCCCTTGTTGCCAAGGCTATCCTGGTGGGTGATCGCGCCGGTGCGGATATAGGTGATGATTTCCATGTCCGAATGCGGATGCGGGGGGAAACCGGTTTGCGGCTGGATGATGTCGTCATTCCAGACACGCAGGCTGCCCCAATTCATCCGGTCAGGATTGTAATAGTTGGCGAATGAAAAATGGTGGTGCGCATCCAGCCAGCCATGATTGGCCCCGCCAAGGCTGGCGAAGGGGCGGATTTCCACCTTTGCTTTGCTGTCGATCATCGGAATGCTCCTGATTTGCGTGTTGCCGCCAAGATAAGTCGCCGAATTAGGATTGAAATAGAAACATTGGAAACCTATTGTTTCTTTTTATGCGCTTACCTGATTATGAGGCTTGGTCGATTTTCGCGGCCGTTGCGAACGAAGGCGGCTTTTCCCGCGCGGCGGAATTGCTCGGCCTTTCAAAGGCGACGGTTTCAAAAGCCGTCTCCCGGCTAGAGGCACAGGTGGGGGCGCCGTTGTTCCACCGTACCTCGCGGCGGCTGGTGCTGAGCGAGAGCGGCACCGCCTTGCTCGAACAGGCGAAAGCCATCGTGGCGGCAGGCGAAGCCGCCGAAGAGGCCGCACGCGACGAAGCCAGCGAACCCGTCGGCCAAATCCGGCTCGCCGCCCCGATGAGCTATGGCATCAGCCGCGTCGCACCCCTGCTATCCGAATTTTTGTGCAGCCATCGCGGCATCAGCATCGACATGCATTTGAGCGATGCGCGGGTAGACCTGATCGGAGAGCGTTTCGACCTTGCGCTGCGTATCGGCGCATTGCCGGACAGTTCGTTGCGCGCGCGGCGGTTGCGCGGCGTCAAAGGCTATGTGCTTGCAAGCCCGGATTATATTGCCGAAAATGGTGAGCCACGCCATCCGGCGCAATTGGGCGAGCATCGCTGCCTCAGCTACTCGCTATCCTCCAACCCCGAAAGCTGGCGATTCACCGGCCCGGATGGCAGCGAGGCGGTGGTGCGGCTTTCTGGACCATTGCGGGTAAATAATGGTGAGGCGATGCTGCCCGCGCTTTGCGCGGGGCTGGGTATCGGGACCCTGCCCGATTTCATTTGCGAAAAGGAAATTGAGGCCGGCCGCCTCAAGCCCATTCTCACCGATTGGAAAACTCCACCGATTGCGATCCATATCGTCACGCCGCCCGGAAGCTTTCGCCCACGTCGGGTAACGGCATTAATCAATTTCCTGGCGGAGAAGCTCTCGACAGCTTAGGAAACCGCCGGCTCCAAAAGCCGCAGCGTTCCTGCATCGGCATCAATTTCTGCCATCACGCCCTGTGGAATCGTGAACTGGTCAGAGATATGGCCAAACCAGGCACCTTCGAATGCCGGGATGCCGAGCGGTTCGAAATGCTGGCGCAGGATCGAGTTGAGCGTGAAACCGCCTCCCGGCCCGCTGCCATCGGGATCACGGCAATCAGTGCACTGGCCAAACACAACCCCAGCCAGTCCCTTAAGCACGCCGGCCTGCCCCAATTGCGTGAGCATGCGATCAATACGATATTCCGCCTCGTCGATATCCTCAAGAAACAAGATCGCGCCGGTGAAATCGGGAAGATAGGGCGTACCGGCAAGCGCGGTGAGCACCGTCAGATTGCCGCCAAGCAACTGCCCCTGCGCCTTCCCGCCCCGTATCTTGATCGTCCGCCAGCGCCGCTGGACCAAGCGGTCCTCGCTTGCCTTTGGATTCTCAAACAGCGGGGTCGCCGCATCAAATGCGATCCGCTTAAAACTTTCGACCGAGGCTTTGCCCCAGGCACTACTGGCATTGGGCCCGTGCAGCGTCACTGCGCCGCCCTTGGCCGCTATCGCCATATGGAGAGCGGTGATATCGCTATAGCCGATCAGGAATTTGGGGTTCGCGCGCACCACATCCCAATCGATGAACGGCAAGGCACGGGCCGATCCCCATCCGCCACGCACCGCGAAAATCGCTTTGACATCCTTGTCGGCAAACATCGCGGTGACATCTGCCCCGCGCTCCTTATCCTGCCCTGCAAGATAGCCATAGCGCTTGAAAAGGTTGGGCGCGCGCTTGGGCACCAGCCCCATTGCGCGGATCGCCTCTTCCACCAGCACCAGATCGAATGGATCATCGCTGGCCGAGGCGGGCTCGATCAGCCCGATCGTGTCACCCGGCTTGATACGTGGTGGCTTGATGCGCTTGCCGTTGGGAGCAGCAGCCGCCGCTCCTGTGAAAGCAGGCAGGGCCGGCGACGCCATCAGCGCCGCCAGCCCCGTCATGATCATTCGACGCGAGGGCGTCAGAACTTTGCCTCGATTGCGAGCGTGAACGAACGACCACGCGGATCCGCTACGCGCGGTTCCCAGCTGGAGCCTGCGCCGCTGTTGCTATCATAGGTGATTGCAAAGGGCGGATCGGTGTCGAAGACATTCTTGATGCCACCGGTCAGCTTGAAACGCTCGTCAAAGGCGTAGCTCGCCGACATGTTGTAGATCACATAATTCTTCACACGCGGGTTGAAATCCGGGCGCGCAGTCGAACCCGGAATGGCCGTGTTGTTCTTGTACCCGTTGCGGAAGATCTGTGACAGGGTGAGGGTGAAGTCATCCAGCGTATAGTTGATATACGCATTATGCTTCCACTTCAGGCCCAGATCACCCGCGTAGGTGAACACGCCGAGCAGGCTTGGGCCATAAGGCGATGAAGGCAGGAACTTCTCCTTCTTCTTGAGAAGATAGGTGCCGTCCATACCGGCATTGATTTCGCCACCAAGCGCGTCGAACCCGGCTCGTAGCGAAACCTCCAGACCCTGCGTACGGCGCGAACCGATATTGTCGGCGCGCAGATCAAGCAGCGTAATGATTCCGTTGGTGCGGATCACCCTATCGGGGAAATCTGCGATATTGTCGAGCAGCTGACGGATCGTCAGTGCACCGATAGTGTCATCGACAGCAATCGACCAGAAGTCGACCGAAGCGCTGATCCGCGACGTCGGCTGGATGACTACGCCCACCGAATATTGCTCAGACGTTTCAGGGCCGAGGTTCAGGTTACCACCGCTCAACGAGTCTGGGGTGATCGCATTACAACCCGGTGTCACATTGATGACTCCGCCTGCCGGGCAGGTGGTGGGATCGGTCAAGGTGTTGCCCGGGTTTGGCGATTGGGTGACGCCGTTGAAAATCTGGTTGAATGCGGGAACGCGGAATCCGGTATTGTAAGAACCGCGGAACATCAACCAATCAGCCGGACGGAATTTGGCAGAAATCTTCGGATTAACCGTTGTGCCAAAGCCGGTGTAATCATCCAGTCGAACCGCGCCGGTAACTTCGAGCATATCGAAGATCGGCAGCAACACTTCGCCATAAAGCGCCTTCACCGTGCGATTCTTGGGCGTGAGCGCGTTCACATTGTCAAACGCGACGTTGAAGATATCGGGTTGGCCTGTGACTGCCGCCGGAGAACCATTGAAGCTGTAAGTTTCCTTGCGATAGTCAGCACCGAGCGCAACCTGGACTGCACCACCCGGCAGATCGAACAGCGATCCGGAAATCGATGCGTCGAACTGCTTCACTTCATACTTACCGCCGTAAAGCGTGGTACCCTCAGCCGAAATCGCATCAAGTGCGGCCAAAGCTGCGTCCGTCTGCGCCACCGAGAATGGGTTCAAAATACCGCTATTGAGCAAACCAACGATACCCGGCGCGGTTGCCCCCGGCGCAATGGGTGCGCGTGGGTCAAGACCACCCGATACCGCTCCCGGCACGCCCGAAGCAGCTGCCGATGCCGAGTTTGCGAACACACCACGATAATGATAGCCGGTGCCCAGAACGGATTTGGACTCGCTCTTTGCGTATGATCCGCCCGCACGATAATCCCATCCAGCGAACAGCGGCCCTTCAACGTTCAAGCCTGCACGAACCGTCTTCGTGTTGGTTTCATATTCGCGCGGGCCGCAAGCGATACAACGCCAGCGATAGGCAATCGGCTTGCCATAATTGGCAGCCACTGCCGGGAACACCGCTACCAGCCTGTTATAGATATCATTATAGGTCGAGGCTGTGGTTGCATTCAGGGGATAATAGAGCGGCAGGGTCGAGTTGTTGCCCGAATATTGGTTGTTCGAGAAACGCTTGGACGAATCTGCATCCGAACCTGTCACCTCTGCCGAAATCCGGTGTTCGCCCAGCGCGAAGGTCGCTTTGCCGTAATAGGTCAGCGTTTCAAGTGGCTGCTGCAAAGTAGCTGCACGACCAGTATCCCATGCGCAAGCATAGCGCGCACCCGGAATAGCCCAAAGGACCTGGTCGTAAGCCATGCCTCCATCCATGGTTTCACAACCAGCGCCGCCCGGAAGGTCGAGAATGTTGATACCGCCGCTAGCAGCAGTTGTGGCGCCGGCTTCGATCAGAGAAACACCACTGAGTAGCGATCCGGTCGGAGCGAAGATCGAGTTCGCTGTAATCGGGAACATCGTCGCGATAGGTGTGCCGCGCGTATCTACAGAAAGACCGCGATTGGGCTGGTTGCCGTTCACGAAATCCCGGTCTTTGCCGTAAAGCACGCCATTCCAGCTCTTGCTGACAGCGGCCATCACGTTGAAGCCATCTTCGTCAATGTCGCCATAGCCCACGGTGCCGGAGAGGCGGTAGATCGGGCTATCGCCGGCCTCGGTGATGTCTACAAAACCATTCAGCGCCAGACCCTGGAAGTTCGATTTGGTGATGAAGTTGATAACACCGCCGATCGCGTCGGTGCCGTAAATGGCCGAAGCGCCGTCTTTCAGGACTTCAATACGTTCAATTGCCGCGAATGGAATCTGGTTTACGTCAACAGCCGATCCCTGAAGGCCGTGCGCAGCGACACGGCGACCGTTGAGCAACACTAGCGTTGAAGCCGAACCCTGGCCACGCAGGTTTGCGGCGGACAGGCCATTGGTTCCGCGCTGCGCACCCGAAACCACGTCAGAGTTTGAAGCAAGATTGTCGGCACCGTTGCCGTTGCTGGTGAGGTAGGAAATCAACTGCTCCGGGCTGTTGATGCCTTCGCGCGAGATATCATCGGGCGTAATGACGGTCAGCGGCAGCGAGCTGTCATTGGGGTCGCGCTTGATGCGCGAACCGGTAACAACAATCGCCTGTTCGGTTGTCGCAGTTTCCGCGCCTTGCGGGGCATTCGCATCCTGCGCCGCAACCGGTACAGCGAGACTCGCTGCTGTCAGATACAATGCCAGCTTGTGCAATTTCATGAGTAAGCCCTCCAACTGGTGCCGTCCCGCTTTGCGGTGATGGCAAATCAAAAACCCTGTGAATTAAGGCTAGCAACGCTCTTCAGGGATGGCAAACGCCAATTTGAACCAACTTTCAGGTGATTTTACCGCCGCACGCAAAAAATTTTCTTGGCTGGTTCGTGACTCCAAAACCCTAGGATTTGAGTCACTTTTGCCCGATCCGACTCCCCGCGACTCGTGGATTCCTGCGCGTTAACGCGAAATTAACCTTTTCAGTTCATCTCCCTTATGGTTAATAACTGTCGATGGCTGCGTCGCCGCTTCGGGCGGCAAAGCTATCGGGGGTTGCAAAAGCAAAGAGGGGCCAGCCGCATGCGCGTGTTGCTGATTGAAGACGAACCGACTACCGCGAAAGCCATCGAAATGATGCTCGCGACCGAGGGCTTTAACGTCTATTCGACCGACCTGGGTGAGGAAGGCCTCGATCTGGGTAAGCTGTACGATTACGATATTATCCTTCTCGACCTCAACCTGCCCGATATGCATGGTTATGATGTCTTGAAGAAACTGCGCGTCGCCAAGGTGCAGACGCCGGTCCTCATTCTTTCGGGCATTTCGGAAATGGACAGCAAGGTGCGCTCGTTCGGCTTTGGCGCCGACGATTATGTCACCAAGCCGTTCCATCGCGAAGAGCTGGTCGCCCGTATCCATGCCGTTGTGCGCCGTTCGAAGGGCCACAGCCAGTCGGTCATCCGCACCGGCAAGCTTTCGGTCAACCTTGATGCCAAGACGGTCGAAGTCGATGGAGCCCGCGTGCATCTGACCGGCAAGGAATATGCGATGCTTGAGCTGCTTTCGTTGCGCAAGGGCACCACGCTGACCAAGGAAATGTTCCTGAACCACCTTTATGGCGGAATGGACGAACCCGAACTCAAGATCATCGACGTTTTCATCTGCAAGCTGCGCAAGAAACTCGCGCTGGCCTGCGGCGGCGAGAACTATATCGAAACCGTCTGGGGTCGCGGCTATGTGCTGCGCGACCTGGAAGACATGGATCAGCCGTTGGTCGCCTGATCACAGCCGAAATTACCCTGGCAGTAGTTTGAGAGAGGGCGGTGTTGAGAGGCACCGCCCTTTTTCTATGTTGGTTTACCAGACCAGCCGCGCTGAAATGTCAAACTAGGTCTGCAAGTACCAGCGCTCTGAACCCTCAAGCCCGATCGCTGTTAGCTTTCCGCTTGCATAGGCGCCAGTGTCGATCCCGATCCGCGAACCGCGTTCGTCGATGTCGTCATAGATGGTGTGGCCGTAGACGATGACCTTTTCCAGATCACCGCGTTGCCCGACAAATTCGTCACGGATCCAGCGAAGGTCGCTCTTGCGCTGTTCTGAAAGCGGCACGCCGGGGCGGATGCCGGCATGGACAAAGGCATAATCGCCGACGACAATCATATCCTCAAAGCTCTCGAGAAATTCGAGATGCTGTTCAGGGACCAGCGTTTCCAGCCGTTCGGCGAGTTGTTCGATGTCGAGTTCGATATATTCGGCGCGCGTGATAGGATAGCTTTGCAGCGTTGCATCGCCGCCGATTCTGAGGAAGAAACGCAACGTCTTGGTATCACGATCACGGCACGCCTTGACGAACACCTCCTCATGATTGCCCATCAGATAGCGCACTTTGCGCCCCTGCCCTTTGAGCGCCATAGCCGTTTCGATCACCCCCGCGCTATCGGGTCCGCGGTCGACAAGATCGCCCAAGAAAATGATCTGTGTATCGGCACCACCACGGGCCTTATCGTCGGCATCGATCTTCGCGAGCAAGTCTTGCAGCAAGTCGTTGCGGCCATGGATATCACCGATCGCATAAACGCGCACACCATCGGGCACGCGCGCGGTATCGAGCGGACGTGAAGGTGCAGCTTTACGGAACAGGCGGCCCAGCATGGTGCGCGCCATATAGGCACGCCCATGCATAAGGGGAAGCCCTAGCCTTCTTCGGCGAACGTCAGCCCGGCATGGGCTTGCAAACGCGCGACCAGCTTTTCGCCCAGCGCCGCGCCGGGGGTGGTCACGCCGCCCTCACCATCGGTTTCGGCAAGGCAGAGCGCGGTTTCGGCAATCATCTTCGAGGTCGAGCCATAGCCCGGGTCCTTGTCGCCCTTCACCGAATAGAGCGCGCGCTTGCCATCGGGATATTCGCCGACGAACAGAACATCGTAAAAGCCGTTTTCCCGCTCTTCCTTGGTCGGACCTTCGCCGGGCTTTGGCCCCCCGTCACCGCCAAACGGAGCCTTGATCGCGGTAGCAAGTGCTTCCGCAGCCTTTTTTCCCATGTCGCCAGGGCTGGTGAGCACCATTTCGTCATAGCGCAGGTCGGCGCCCCATGGGTGGCCGAGCAGGAAGTTGGTGCGGTGGACATTCTTGGTATTGATCGCCGCCATGATGAATGGAGCAGCCCAACTGTCGAGCTTGTCATCATATTCGGGGATCATGCCTGTCGGCTGGTTGGGCCCTTCAAAGCCCGGCGTCAGTCCGAACGGGCTGAGCATATAGGGCGCTAGCGAAGGGTGCTTGGCCAGAGTCTTCAACGTTTCTTTCAGGCTGGCAGCGGTACCGCCAGAAAAGCCGCCCTGCATAGCACGGACACGGCCTTTGACGCGCGGTGCAGGCGAACCGAATTTCTCGGTCGCATGCTTTTGCAGCATCAGCACGCCGAGATCGAAGGGGATCGAATCAAAGCCTGACGAGAAGGTGATGCGCGCGCCACTGGCCTTGGCCGCGTCATGATATTTGTCGATCATCTGACGCATCCACACCGGCTCACCGCACAGGTCGGTATAGTCCGTTCCGGCCGCTATGCACGCTTTCACCAGTGGCTCACCGTAAAGTTGGTAAGGGCCGACCGTGGTCAACACCACCTTGGTGCGCTTGGCCATTAGTTCCAGCGAGGCTGGATCATCGGCGTCCGCAACCACCAGCGGGGTATCGGCCGACGCCCCGATCAGGTCACGCACTTCCTGCAACTTGGTCAGCGAGCGCCCGGCCATGGCCCATTTAAGGCCCGCCTTGTCTTTCAGATATTCGGCAACCAGCCGCCCTGTATAACCAGTGGCACCATAGACGATAACATCAAATTCGCGCGCTTCTTTGGGCATCACTCTCTCCTGATTCTGCTTTGGAAAGGTGATGCGCGCAAGGAGACGCGAAGTCAAAACAGTGTTTATGTTTGGCAATCAAAAGTGATGGGCTGAACAATCAGATTTGCCGGTGCAGTCTGAGTTCTATCTCGACCGATCGCATGAAGACATCGCCATATTGTTCGGTCGAGCTGAAATCCTGCTCATACTCGCCAATATTGTGCCCGGATCGGAAGGCGAGTTTCAGGCGCTCGAGAATCTCAGGTGTATCTTCGGCAAGATAGCGGATCAAGGTTTTCAGGATACGCGCGTGCGCCAATACGCGCCGTTCAAGATCGGTTTCTTCGGCTTCCATCGCAGTCATCCCTCCACATTCCGTCGCAAGCGGAAACTGCCAGCCGAAAGCTTCCATTCTTTTTCTTCCTCAGCCAATCGCTCCCATGCTTCAGCAGCGCGCAAATGTTTTTGGCAGACATTATCTAGTTCGGCTTCAACGGCGGCGCCTCGCGCAGCCGAAGCAAGCGCTGCATAGTCGGATTGGAAATCGGTCATTGTAAATCGCGATCGGCGCTAACGATTGAATCGGACGAAGTCGTCTTGCCCGAAGGCACATTTCGACGCTGTCGTTCGAGCTCTGCGAGTGCCAGTTCCGGATCCGAATAAACATATGGACCGACCCGATATTGGCGAACGAGATGGGTCGAGATTTCGGCTGGCACGCGCGACGAGCTTGGTCCAACGGCCCCTCCTTCGGATTCCCAACTGTCAATCGCAGTCGAACTGTTTCGTGACCTCAAAACCGTACGCATCGACTTTCGCCCTCCGCTTACCATTGCACGAACGAGCGACACAGGGACAAAAGGCATCTCCTTTTGCCATTGATATCGATGCAAACGGATCCGTTCTGCATAACGTGCCACCCTCTCAAGATGACCAAGTCGACTGGGACCATCGTTAACCGCGCCAGCCTGCATTAATGCGATCTGATGTGCGCGTAGCAGTTCGTTCATGTCCATGGTCGGGATCCTTGGTTATCTCAGAATTTGACCGGGAGCGGTTGACGACACGCTCCCGGACGCTGGGACGGTTAGCCCTTTTGCTGTTCGGCCTGCTCACGCTGGCCTTGTTGCAACTGCAAGTTCACCGCATGGGGCTTTTCACTGCCCATCTGCCTGGTTTCATAACCGAAGCGTTGATCGACTTTCGGTTCCTGCGCCTGCTGCTGCAAATCAGCCTTTACGAACGCAATCGTTTCACCACCTCGTTCAGGCGTGATCGTGCCGGAACCCTTGTTGCTGTCATAGCTCTTAATTTTGCCATATTGTGTCATGGAGGCATTCCTTCTTATAGGCGCAGGCAATCACTAGCGACCGCTTGTGCGCGGGCTAAGAGACGGAAAAGAAAGAAGAAAGGGTCTAACAAACTGACCCGAGGGACCATCGTTTACGACTGGTAGCTAACAACACATATGGTGACGCCCGATCTTATTTTCAAGGCTCGGGCGTAAAGATGGCCAGCTGTAATACCGAAGCTGATAGGGCCAAGATCATTTCACCGGCGGTCCGCCCTCCGCCTCTCTCGTGGTAACTTTCGCCCGCGGAGCCGGTCCATCGACGATGGCCGGATCGCCATTGTAGAGGATGATTACCGGCACTTTGCGCGAGGCCACACCCGGATAGGTCTTGCCCGCCAGCACCGAATTCGCTTTTGCATCCATTTTGCACCAGGCAACCAAGTTTACAGTCACATCCATGTCAAAGGCCTGCGTTTCACGCAGATATTCCGCAGCAGTGTTCCCTTTGGCGACATAGGTCGTCAGCTTGCGCTCATATTCGCGTGCCGGATTGAAGGTAAAATCGACCAGCGCATCACCCGCGCGGCGCGTGACCTTCAGCTCCACCTGCAATTCGACGTCGGCGGCATTGCGTCCAGCGATACTGCTGTCCTTTGCCGATTTGCCATAGGGTGCCATTGCTATCAGTTCGGTCTGGTTGATGATCGCCCTGCCAATAATCGCCTGCACCGCCGTCAACCGCGCCCCTTGCTTGCAAAAGGCCTGCCCAGTAACAGTGAAGCGCGGATTTGTGCCGGTAACAACCAGGTCGCGTTTTGCGGCGATTTTTGATGCAGCCATATTCTTGAGGCCCAAAGATGCTGACGGGATATTCTTGGTAATCGCTACGCTACCGACAGTAGCGCCAAATTGCGTTTCATCCGCCGCGTAAGCAGCCAACGGTACGGCAACAATGGTTATCGCCAATAGCGCATTCAGTTTCCTATTCATGGAGTCTCTCCTCCCTTTCAATGGGAATAGAGTGTCACTCTAGAACTGAATGCGCAATGAATAATTTTTACATGTTAAAATGCATATTGTCGGCTCGCGAGATCGAACATGATCTCCTCCGATCCACCACCGATCGCCATCACGCGGACTTCGCGGTAGATGCGCTCGACACGACAGCCACGCATGAAACTGGCACCGCCGAGAATCTGGCACGCCTCGCGCGCGCAAAATTCCATCGTGCGCGTTGCCTGGACCTTCAGCAGCGCGAAATCGCCGGGGAAGGCCTTGCCTTCACGCACGCTCCACGCGCACTGGTCGATCCATGCCTGCGTAGAGTTGATCTGGCGTAGCATGTCGGCGAGCTTGTGCCGGATCGCCTGATTGCGGATCAGCGGCTTGCCAAATACCTCGCGCTGTTGCGCCCAATCGAGCGCATCTTCGAAACAGACGCGGGCATAGGCTGCGGCCTGTTGCGCCATCCCCAATCGCTCGCCGTTGAAATTGCGCATGATGCCCATGAAGCCGCCATTTTCAGGCCCGATCAGGTTTTCGGCAGGCACCTCTACATTGTCGAAATGCAGCGTGGCAGTGTCGGAGGCGTGCCAGCCCATTTTCGCAAGCGGGGTGCGGCTGAAGCCAGGCCGGTCGGTTTCGATAAGAAGCAGCGAGACGCCGCCCATGCCGGGCCCACCGGTGCGCACGGCGGTCGTCACATAATCGGCGCGCATGCCGCTGGTAATATAGGTCTTGCTGCCATTGACGATGTAAGATGCGCCCTTGCGTTCGGCCTTGGTTTTCAGGTTCGCGACATCCGAACCGCCCGACGGTTCGGTGATGCCCAGCGAGATGATCTTTTCGCCTGCCAGCACGGCCGGGGCGATGCGTTGCTTCATTTCTTCGCTACCCATGGCCAAGATCGGCGGCAGGCCGATGCCATGGGTCATCAGCGATGCGGGAATGCCACCCGCACCGGGACGACACATTTCCTCGCTCTGCACCAGCGAATGAAAAATATCGAAACCGTTGCTTCCCGTGCCGCCAAACTCGGCCGGATAGCCAAGGCCCAATATGCCTGCCTCAGCAGCCTTTTTGTGCAGGCTGCGCGGCAGTTCGCCGGCGGTTTCCCATGCATCAACATTGGGCAGGATTTCGCGCTCCACGAACCGGCGGACGGTATCGCACACCGCTTCATGGCTTTCGTCATAATAGGGTGATCGCGCACGCCACTGGTCGAAAAGGGGTGATGTCATCTGGGCCTCTCCTGCATCTGCATTTGGCCCATGCTTAATCGCTCGATTAAATTGAGCAAGCCAGCAATGAGGCGTCAGCAGATTACAGGCGCGGCAGTGTCACGCCCTTCTGCCCCATATATTTGCCTGCGCGGTCGGCATAGCTCGTCTCGCACGGCTCATTGCCTTGCAGGAAGAGAAACTGGCACGCGCCTTCATTGGCATATATTTTCGCGGGCAGCGGGGTGGTGTTCGAAAATTCGAGCGTGACATGCCCTTCCCAGCCGGGTTCGAGCGGCGTGACGTTCACAATGATGCCGCAACGGGCGTAGGTCGATTTGCCGAGACAGATGACGAGCACATCGCGCGGCACGCGGAAATATTCGACAGTGCGGGCAAGCGCGAAGCTGTTGGGCGGGATGATGCAGACATCGGTTTCGCGGTCGACAAAGCTTTTGGGATCAAACTCCTTCGGATCCACAATGCTCGAATCGACATTGGTGAAAATCTTGAACTCGGGCGCGACGCGCGCGTCATAACCGTAAGAGGAAAGGCCATAGCTGATGCAACCGTCGCGGCGCTGTGCCTCGACGAACGGCTCGATCATGCCGTTTTCGAGTGCTTGCTGCCTGATCCACTTGTCCGAAAGAATTGCCATGATGACTCCCCGTTATCGGCAACCGCTTTTGCCGTTTCAGCGGGGGAGCGCAAGGGGCGGAATCAGCTTTTCAGGTTCGCAGGTCCAAATCCGTTCGGCAGCAATTCAGACAGCAGGTGCGTTTCATAGCCACTGGCATGCGCGCAGTGCACCGGAAGGTCGATTTCCACCTCGTCTGCCACTTCCTTGATGACCTGACGGCAACGGCCGCACGGGGTAATGGGTTCGGCGCCGATCACCGCACCCCCTTCGCTCGAGCGTGGGCCTCCCGCAACAGCTATAGCAACGATCTTGCGCATCTGCCCGTCGCTATTGGCTTTGGCGATGGCCACCGTTTCGGCACACAAGGTCATGCCATAACTGGCATTTTCGAAGTTTGAACCGGTAATGATCTGCCCATCGTCGAGGAGCAACGCCGCACCGACATGGAATTTCGAATAGGGCGCATAGGCGCGATGCGTGGCATCGATGGCCGCTCGGACCAGTTTCTCATTCGTTTCGTTCATTCGCGCACCACCACCCATTGCACTGGTTCATCGACTCCATCGATACGGCGCTGCGGGTTGGCTGTCCACATCACCCAGGGACGGGCAGCATATTCGGGTAGCAGCCAGGTCTTTTCCAGCCAGACCGTACGGTCGATCGATGTGCTCAGCCGGTAATGCTCCTCAAAATCCTGGCTGACCTTGAGTATCGCGGGCCTGCCCAGATGCGCTTCGATCTGGGAAAGGAATGTCGCCACCTCCGAAAGCACAAGTGCGCGATCAGGTTTGCTGGTGCATTTTTCGGAGAAACCGAAATCCACCGCGGCGGGCAAAGACGTGTCGCTGCGGGGAACCGTGGTGATGAAAAGCGTCGCCTGGTCGCTCGCAAGTCGGCACAGATCATAGCGATGGAGCGGCCCATACCGCACCCCAGCTTCTCGCGCCGAAGCAATATTGGCGGCAAAGCTCGGGTCGCGATCCTTTGAGCCTTCAGTCGCCGCCACATAAGCGAAATCGACGCCCGTTGCCGCAAGCATCGCCCAATCAAGCTTCCCATGCGATGCATCCACAACGATACCCTGCACCGGATAATCGTCGCGCGACGGGGCCCAGCCCGTGACCGCACGCCACAACAAAAACGCGCCCAGCAACAATGCGAGCACGATTGCGGCGTAACGCCAAAGCCTGAGTTTTCCGATGGCCATCCCTGTCCCTGAACTATGCCTGATGGCCTATTGCTTGATGTGAAGCACGCAAATCAATGTAAACAATCGCCGCGCTGTCGCAAAATCGACCTCAATCTTGCCCTCAAGCCGCTCCATCAACAACTCTGCCGCGCTGTTGTGAACTCCGCGCCGCGCCATGTCGATGGTTTCGATCTCCGCCGCGGTCGCCTTGCGGATCGCTTGGTAATAGCTGTCGCAAATGGCGAAATATTCGCGAACCGGTCGCTGGAAACGCCCCAGCCCCAATATCAGCGTCTCGTGCGGGCTGCCGTCTTCGCGGGTGATATCGAGTACCAATCGGCCTTCGGTTACGCTCAGCTTCAGCCGATAGGGCCCCGCATAGCCATCGCCCATATCGCGCAGCGGCTTGAAATAATTTTCTTCGATCAGATCGAAAATTGCGACCCGCCGTTCCTGTTCGATATCAGCGTTGCGACGCAAAATGGTCGCTTCGTCAAGTTCGACGGAAATGATGCGCGGGTCGGCCATGCGCCTCCTCTAGCCGATGCGCATTTTCGGGCAAGGCCCTCAATGTTGTCCACAATTGTTTCAACGACTCTATTTCCCTCGCCCTATTGCGGTTATCACCACCCTGAGCGATAGCATGCCTATGGCCGAACTGATCCGTCTTGCCGCATCGAATGATGGCGAAGAACAGCGCCTGCCCCGCAATGTGGAGGCAGAGGCAGCGTTTCTTGGCGCGTTGATGATCGACAACCGCATCATCGAGGATGTTTCGATCAAGCTTCGCCCCGAACATTTTTTCGAACCGTTGCACGGCCGCATTTTTGAACAGATTTTACGGCTGATCGACCGCAACATGCTGGTCACGCCCGTCACATTGAAACCGCTGTTTGAAAATGACGAAACGATGAAGGAACTCGGCGGTCCCGGCTATCTCGTCAAACTGACAGCGGATGGCGCGGGTCTGATCGGCGCCCGTGATTTCGCCCAGCAGATTTATGACCTCGCGCTGTTGCGTGAATTGGTGAGCGTCGGGCGCGGACTGGTTGAAGGCGCACTCGATACCAGCGATGCCGTCGACCCCAAGGCCCAGATCGAACAGGCCGAAGCGCAGCTTTACAAGGTTGCCGAAGGCGAAGGCGAAACGGGAAGCATGAAGAGCTTCCTCGCCGCATCGACCGAAGCGATCAAGAATGTCGAAAAGGCGCTAAACAGCGGCGGCCATCTTTCGGGCGTCACCACCGGGCTCGACAGCATCAACGCCAAATGCGGCGGCCTTCATAATTCGGATCTTATCATCCTTGCTGGTCGTCCAGGCATGGGCAAGACCTCGCTCGCCACCAACATCGCCTTCAACGCGGCACAACGCTGGCTGCGCGATGAAGAGGATGGAATCCCGCCGGAAAAAAGCGTCGGTGCCAAGACCGCCTTTTTCAGCCTCGAAATGTCGGCCGACCAGCTTGCAACGCGTATCCTTGCCGAACAGTCGGGGATCAGTTCCGAAGCGCTGCGCATGGGCAAGATCAGCCGCGAAGATTTCCGCGAATTGTCACGCGCAAGCCGCGACCTGCAATCGCTGCCGCTCTATATCGATGACACCCCGGCGCTCACCATCGCCGGCCTGCGCACCCGCGCGCGGCGCCTGCAGCGCAAGCATGGCATCGGCCTGATCGTCATCGACTATCTGCAGCTACTGCAGGGCTCCTCGCGCAGCAGCGACAACCGCGTCAACGAAATCTCCGAAATTTCGCGCGGCCTGAAAACGCTGGCAAAGGAATTGCAGGTACCGGTGATCGCGCTTTCGCAGCTTAGCCGTGCAGTCGAGCAACGTGAAGACAAACGCCCGCAGCTTTCGGACCTGCGTGAATCGGGCTCGATCGAGCAGGACGCCGACATGGTCTGGTTCGTATTCCGCGAGGATTATTATGTCGCCGCACGCGAGCCCAAGCATGGCAGCGACGACGATGTGAAGGCCACCGAGGAATATGAAAAGTGGCGGCAGGAAATGGAACGCGTCTTCGGCATCGCCGAGCTGATCGTTGCCAAACAGCGTCACGGCTCAACCGGC
>Ga0255182_1000594_pt1 | contig 22711 bp, 24 predicted proteins | sample Atl_UVDOM_RepA_8_FD_188420 | JGI IMG/M metagenome (GOLD analysis project Ga0255182, IMG submission 188420) | Freshwater microbial communities from Altamaha River, Georgia, United States - Atl_UVDOM_RepA_8d | ecosystem: Environmental > Aquatic > Freshwater > River | place: USA: Georgia...
ATACTCTGAAAGTGCCAAATTAAATAAATCGAAGTCAGACATTGCTCTTTTTTATTAGATAAGTTTTGATAAATTTATATTTATCATTTTATTTTATCTAGAGCTTAATATATTTACTCAGACAAACTGAATCAAAAGAAATTCGCAGTTCTATCATCACATGGGAGTTTATACAAGCAAACCCTGATAAAAAATGGAATTGGAATGAATTATCATATCATCCAAACATAACGTTGAATATTATACAAGAGAATTATGATAAACCATGGGATTGGGAATATATCTCCTGTTTAAATCCGAATATAACATGGGAAATTATCCAAGCCAATCCCGATAAACCATGGGATTGGTACTACATCTCAAAAAATCCAAACATAACATGGGAGATTATCAAGTCCAACCCTGATAAACCATGGAATTGGTATTGTATTTCTCTAAATCCAAACATAACATCGGAGATTATCCAAGCCAACCCTGATAAACCATGGAATTGGTATTGTATTTCATACAAACGAATCATAACATGGGAAATTATACAAGAAAAACCTGATAGACAATGGGATTGGTGGTATGTTTCACGAAATCCAAACATAACATGGGATATTATCCAAGCCAAACCCGATAAACCATGGCATTGGTATTGGGTCTCACTAAATCCAAACATAACATGGGAAATAATAGAGTCAAATCCTGATAAACCATGGGTTTGGGAGAGTATTTCACAAAATCCAAATATAACATGGGAGATTATAAAAGCGAATCATGATAAACCATGGAATTGGATATATCTCTCAAAAATTCTTCTATGGGAGAACATAATGTCAATTCCTGATAAACTATGGGATTGGAGCGGTATCTCTGAGAATCCAAACATAACATGGGAAATCATAGAGTCCAACCCTGATAAACCATGGGATTGGAGCGGTATCTCTCAAAATCCAAACATAACATGGGAGATTATCCAAGCTAACCTTGATAAACCATGGAATTGGCGACATATCTCATGTCACAAATTTAATTACCATAGTTTCTTTCAGTCTAGAACATACAGAGAAAGAGAGACTCGCAAAAGAATGGCTTTTATTAAAGAAGAGCTAATCAGTAAAGCTTGTCATCCAAGACGTATTCTCTGGTATGATGAGAATATAAGTACAGACAAGAGTCATCCGCTCTATGGAATATCACAAAAAGATATAGATTCATATTTATAAAACGATATTTTTGTCCTGTCAAAAATCAGCCAATTTTGATACTCAAAAATCATTTCATGTATACCTATACATGACGAAACTATTATGTCGATATATTACTGTCTCTAATAGGGATTATCTTATTAGAGAATACATCTTTTCTAATTCATAAGTTAGCCATAACTAGATAATAATCAGAAATAAAATGAAAAAATATCGAATTTAATTGTTGATAATATAACAAAAATGTCAGAGACAAATGCTTTCTTTAAACTTATACAATCTAACCCTGATAAACGATGGGATTGGGAATACATATCACAAAATCCAAACATAACACCCAAGATTATACAAGCGAACCCTGCTAAACCATGGAATTGGTATTGGGTCTCATACAATCCCAGTATTTCATGGGAAATTATCCAAGCCAATCCTGATAAACCATGGAATTGGTCTTATATATCATCTCATCCCAGTATTTCATGGGAAATCATAAAGTCAAATCCTGATATCCCATGGGATTGGGCTGGAGTATCAAGAAACCCCCGTATTTCATGGGAGATTATACAAGCCAATCCTGATAAACCATGGGACTGGTACTATCTCTCACAAAATCCTAATATAACATGGGAGATTATACAAGCCAATCCTGATAAACCATGGGATTGGTATTGGGTCTTAGGAAATCCAAACATAACATGGACGAATATTGAATCCAACCCTGATAAAGACTGGGATTGGGACCGTATCTCACGAAATCCATATATATTATGGGATGATATTCAAGCGAATCCTGATAAACCATGGGTTTGGTTTTGGATTTCAGTTAGAAAAAAAATAACATGGGAATTTATACAAACAAAACCTGATAATTCATGGGATTGGTATTGGGTCTCAGTAAATCCAAACATAACATGGGATATTATCCAAGCCAATCCAGATAAACCATGGAATTGGTCCGGTATCACTAAAAACTCTAATATAACATGGGAGATTATAAAAGAGAATCATGATAAACCATGGAATTGGATATATCTCTCACAAATTCTTCTATGGGAGAACATAATGTCAATCCCTGATAAACCATGGAATTGGTTAAGAGTTTCACAAAATCCTAATATAACATGGGAGATTATCCAAGCAAATCCTGATAAACCATGGGATTGGAGCGGTATCTCTCAAAATCCAACTATAACATGTGAGATTATACAAGCAAATCCTGATAAAGATTGGGACTGGAGATATTTATCGACACACAAATTTAATTACCATAGTTTCTTTCAGTCTAGAACATACAGAGAAAGAGAAACTCACAAAAGAGTGGCTCTTATTAAAGAAGAGCTAATGAGTAAAGCTTGTCATCCGAGACGTATTCTCTGGTATGATGAGAATGTAAGTACAGACAAGAGTCATCCGCTCTATGGAATATCACAAAAAGATATAGATTCCTATTTATAAAACGATATTTTTGTCCTGACAAAAATCAGCCGATTTTGATACTCAAAAATCATTTCATGTATAGGTATACATGACGAAACTATTATGTGGATATATTACTGTCTCTAATAGGGATTATCTTATTTTAAGAATATCGTGAAGAATAGTTGTATTTAAATATTTGTATATTTTCAAACTAAAGATGAACGACGAAACACTTGTAGATATTATATCTATTGATTTAAGTATAAAAAATTCATTAAAATTATCAGACACAAGGTTATCTCGTTTAGAAACAGAGAAAAGTATGGTAACTGATTCTATAGAAAGATTATTGATATACAGTCCTGTAAATATCAGGTCTGTAAAATTATTAAAAGACAAGCTTGATTGTGTTCAGAAAAATATAGAAAAAGAGATGTCTGAAGAATTATTAAATTTTTATGTTTTAGAAACAGCGGAAATTATAGAGAAGTATAAGGAAGAAATGCATAAACCTATAAAAATTATACCGGGTAAAAAACAAAAAATAAACAAAGATATACTAGAACTTGTCAATAGATATATAAAAATTGCTGAAAGATATGGATATAAACAAGTTTATACCAAGAAGAAGAAGGATAAGCTTGATGATATAGGACCAGAAAAAATATTGTGTGAAAATTGTGGAAATAACAAAGGATTTGACATAATAGATGATGTTATATATATTTGTCCTAAATGTTTTACTCAGCAAACATTAATCACATACAAATCCACATATAATGATATAGACAGAGTAAATTTATCTAACCAATATACATACAAAAGAGAAATTCACTTTAGAGATTGCATTAAACAGTATCAAGGAAAACAAAACTGTACAATTCCTGATAAAGTATATAAAGATTTGGAAAAAGAATTAGAACTTCATTATATTTTAATAGATAATTCTGACAGAGAAATCAGGTTTTCAAAAGTCACAAAGCTTCAACTTATTATTTTTATGGAAAATCTTGGATATTCTGAACATTATGAAAATGTACATCTTATTCATTATGTTCTAACAGGAAAGAAACCTGATAATATCAGTCATTTAGAAGATATACTAATAAATGACTTCAAAATACTGATAGATACATATGACCGTCTCTTTCCTACTAAAGAATCAAAGAATGGCAGAAATAACTTTATAAATGCACAGTATGTACTTTTTCAATTACTCAGACTACACAAACATCCATGTAACAGAGACGATTTTAGTCTATTAAAAACTCTGTCAACAAGAGCTGAACTAGACGAGATTACAAAAGAGCTGTTTGCAGAAATAGGTTGGACATTTACTTCTAGTTTTTAATTTTTTTTTAATCACAAATAAAGAATAGAATGTCTCTTAATTTAAATGAAAACTTTTATAAGAAACTACAGAGTAATAAACCTATAGTTATAGGGAAAAAACCTAATGCGGTGCAAAGAGCATTAGGAATGAAGGAAATAACAGAACTCATAATTCCCCCATTAAATACAGATATTGGAGTAATCGGTCTGCTTCCTTCTTTTTCTATGAAATATCGTCCAGCTTTAGCAGCCATGGAAGAGGAAGTTTTACCACTCGAGTTTGATTTGAGAAAAGTTAACCCTAAAATATCTAAACCTCCAACCCAATATAAATGCGGCAGCTGTTGGGCTGTTTCAACTGCTTCAGCTATTTCTGATTGTTACCTTATATCAGGTTTGGTATCAGAATTACCCAATATTTCTGCTACATGGAGTTTAGCATGTTTTCCTCAAAAACAATGTAACGGGGGTAATCCAGCTGACCTTCTGAAAGAAATAGAAAATAAAGGTATAATGTCTAAACATTGTGTCGATTATTCTTGGTGTGCTCTGAATAAAAAATGCAATGGAAAATCAGAAGAACATTTTGATAATGGACAGACAGTATCAGACTTAATACCTCCTTGTGGATGTTATGATTCAGATGCTAAACATTTAGTATATAAAATACATGATGCTAGAGTACTTCATATTGGAGCAACAGGTGTAACTGAGAACAATGTACACACAGCTATTAAAAAACACATTTTTAAGTATGGTCCTGTTCTTGGGTTGTATGTAGTATTTAAAAATTTTCTGTCAGCAGAGTTTATAGACGGAGTATATCTTGAAAGATATCACAAAAATAAAGATGGTGTTGTAACGTGGAGAGATAATGATGAAAAGGACTTTGCTGGCGGACATGCTGTCTGTATAATTGGCTGGGGTGTACAAAAAAATCTTGTTTTCAATGAAAAAGGGGAAAAGGCTGATATTCCATATTGGATATGTAGAAATTCTTGGTCAGAAAAATGGAACAAAGATGGATATTTCAAAATAGCAATGTATCCATATAATAAAATTTCTCAGTTTGAAAGTAAGGTAATTGTTAAAAGTCCAAATGGTCTTCCTGTACAAGCAGGAGGAATACTTACATTTCTGGTAAATGAAAAACCATATGAAATAAAAGCTCCTGAAATACCAGAAAATTACAGAAAATTACCAAGATTAGAAAATGACGACTTTTATAAAGGAGAAAATGGCAAAGCTAAACCAGTGGAAACTGAACCTTCTGAGAAAAAAGGTGAAACAGTAGACGCATCTAGTAGCATATTTGCTAAAATTAAGTCATCTTGGCTTTGGATACTTTTAATAGTTCTTATAATATTGATAATTATTGCTGTTATTGTTATATTCTTGAATAAGAGAAAATATGCAGACAAAGTTTTCGATTTTCCAGAAAATGACCAAGAAAGAATATCAAGTGAAATTTCTAGTATGTCAGACCTAAATGAAATCTTTGACCCTTCTGTATCTCAACAAGACTATGATGTTCGTACGTCTAGCTTCAGTACTCCTAGTGTTAGTACACCTAGTGTTCGTACTCCTAGTGTTAGTACACCTAGTGTTCGTACTCCTAGTGTTAGTGTTAGTACACCTAGTGTTCGTACTCCTAGTGTTAGTGTTAGTACACCTAGTGTTCGTACACCTAGTGTTAGTACACCTAGTGTTAGTGTTCGTACACCTAGCTTAGGTAATACCAGTGTTAGTACTCCTGTTCCTAATAATTCTACTGTTCGTATTCCTGTTAATAGAAAAAGAACTACAACAACAAATAATAGACTTTACGATGAGTCAGAAATTAATCAACCAGTAAATATCACAAGAAATGTATCTAGTAATAATATAGCGGCAGCTACATCTACATCTTCAAAACAAAATACAAATATAAAACTTTCTGATAGAACAATAAAAATGAGCCAACAACCTTCGTTAAATAACAACTTACAAACAGATGATTTATATAGATTACCAGTCGATACAGAATCTACCAAGAATATTGAAAATGCTCTAGAAAAAGATTCACAAAGAAGATTGAATGGTGGTGTGTTAGAAAGAAGAAGTAATCAAGAAAGATTTATGGATACTCTAAAAAAAATAAACGATACTCTAAAAAAAAATAAACAGAAAAATGATGATTTATCTGTTGATTAATAAATGAAATACATTCTCTCTTTGGCAATATTACTTTTATTGATATCTGTTACAGTCTTAATTTTATACGAAAGAAAGACCAGAAAAGAAACAGAAAAATTATCTGACATTATATTAAAAAAAATGGATGAGAAGTCTTTCAACTGTATAAATGGAACTTGTGTGGAAACTTCTGGAGATAATGGAGTATATACAACCCTTAGTAATTGTCAGTCAAATTGTAAAAAAGAAACAGAAGATATTGAAAGAATAAACTTTGTTACATATTATCCACAATCTTTATGGTATCGACGTAGGCATTTTGATTATCCAAGGAAATATTATAGAAATAGATACTTATGAGCTATACAACAATATAAAAATATGCTTCAGAGAAGCGAAAAGAGATTAAAGCTAATTTCAGAAGAAAATATCAACTTACCATCAGATGTTATAAATGTAATATCAGAAGTAAACAGTATTATATATAATACTTTGGTAAAAATTTTGAGAGAAATAGAAAAGGACGAACCATCACTACAAACGATAGGAGAATTTCTATTGGATTTTGGCAGGGACATGACACATACAACATGTACTGTAGTAGACGATATCAGAAGCAGACATAAAATTATCGAGATATTAAATAATTTATTTTGTTTAATGGCTGAAAAAGTCCCAGAACTTTCTTCTACTAATGAAGAAGAAAAGGAAATATTTATAAACACAGTCATAGATTTATTTCAAATAATAAAACATATAACAGTTGACGGATTAACTCTGGTAAATATGGAATAATAAAAGTTGTCATGTATACATATACATGAAATGATTTTTGAGTACCAAATTTGGCTCATTTTACACAGGACAAAAGTATGGAATAAATGATTTAATTATACATAGTATTTATATCTTTTTGTGTCATACCATACAAAGGATGAGTAATATCTGTACTTATATTCTCATCATACCAGAGAATGCGTCTAGGATGACATGCTTTCATGATTAATTCCTCCTTTATCACAGCCATCATTTTATGTGTATGTTTTAATATATATTTATCAGATAATTTTAATTGATTCTTTGAGATACAATGCCACTTCCATGGTTTGTTAGGATTAGCCAGAATAATATCACATGTTATGTTTTGATTTTCTGAGATATAATACCAATTCCATGGTTTATCAGGGTTTGCCTGTATAATCTCCCATGTTATGTTAGAATTTTTTGATAGATACCAAAAATTCCATGGTTTATCAGGATTAGCTTGTACTATTTCCCATGTTATATTCGGATTCATTGAAATACCAGCCCAATTCCAAGATATAGTAGGGTTTGTTTCTATATTATTCCATGTTATGTTTGGATGTATAGAAATAAACCAATACCATAGTTTATCATGATTTTCTTGTATAAACTCTATTGTTATGTTTGGATTTTGTGAGACATATTCCCATACCCATGGTATATCAGGATTAGCCTGTATAATATCACATGTTATATTTGAATTTTTTGAGATATATTTCCAATTCCATGGTTTATCAGGATTAGCCTGTATAAAAGGCCATGTTATATTTGGATTTTGTGATATATACCACCATTGCCATGGTTTATCAGGGTTTGCCTCTATAATTTCCAATGTTATACTTGGATTCATTGATATACCATTCCATTCCCAAGGTATATCAGGATTTTCTTGTATAATATTCCAAGTTATATTTGAATTCTTTGAGACATCATACCAACACCATCTTTTAGTACGATTTTCTTGTATAAACTTCCATGTTACATTTGGATTTTGTGAGATGGCATACCAACTCCATAGATTATCAGGATTTTCTTGTATAATATCGCATGTTATACTTGCATTCGCAGATATTTGAGACCAATCCCAATTTTCATGAGGTTTAGCTTTTATTAAGTTAAATAAACACATAAAATTAATATTATGCAAAATAGATGCTGATTATTTCATTTTATTAAACTAGAAATTTCGAAAAAATGAATTTTGTAAAATATATGCTACAAACATACAGCCTAGTTAACTATGAATACTCGTATTATTGCTCAAATCAACACTATACTTTCTACTATTTGCTCACAAACAGAAACATCAGATGAAGTACTAAATACTTGGAATACTAATGATATTCAATCTCAACTACTAAAGTGTCTGTCTGTTTCCAAGACAAAAAGAAAGTCTGACCCTCTAAAACCAAAGAAAAATAAATCAGCATACATGTTCTTTAGTCAAGAATACAGACAAAAGGTAGCAGAAAATCTTGGATTACCCAGTAATAATCCAAGTGTGCTAAAAAAGATTGGTGTTCTCTGGAAAGAAGCACAAGAAGACCAAGAAACTGACAAGTATGTCAAAATGGCTGAAGAAGATAAGAAAAGATATGAAGAAGAAATGGCTAACTATGAACCAGTCGTTTCTGACAGTTCCGAACCAAAAGTGTCCAAAAAGAAGGCTTCTACTAAAGTCGTCAAGACTGGACCCAAGAAAGCTAGGTCTGCATATATTTTCTTTTGTTCAGATGCTAGACAAGAGATAACGGCTAATCTTGGTGAGGAAAAACCTAGTAAAAATGCCATAATGTATGAATTGTCAAAACGATGGGAAGAGACCAAATCGAATCCAAAGCTTCTTCAGAAATATACTAAAATGGCTGAAGAAGATAAGATTAGGTACACATCAGAAAAATCTTCTGTTCCAGAACAGGAAACTGAACCTGTTGTAAAGGTAACAAAAACAAAAGGTCGCAAGCCAAAAGTAACTAAAAAGGTTGAACCAAAAGTTCAAGAAGATGAGGAACCAGAGCCAGAACCTGTAGTTGAAGAACCAGAACCAGTAAAGCCTGTTACACTCAAGAAAGCTGTGGATATTTATATAGAAGACAAATTTGATGAGATGCGTGAAAAATATCCAAAGAGAAAGGAAGAAGTTATTAGAAAAAATCTTCGAGATGCCTTTGAGAAATTAGATTCCGAATCAGAAGAACTTCAGATATATCTCGCCAAAGAACTCGATATACTTAAGTCAGCCGCAAAAAGTAAGAAAAATGAGCCAAAATCCGACGACAAGAAGAAGTTTGTCAATTTCGCTAAAAGACACAGAGAAGAGTATAACATGAAGTATCCCAGCGATGAATATACTCACACTGTAATAACTCAAATGATGGCAAAAGCATGGAAGGAACTTTCTGAAGAAGAGAAGGCTAAATATGAATAAAGACTTTGAGAAAACATGAATAAAAAAACAGATAAAAATATGTATAAATATACATATTTACTTGTAATAGTATTTCTTGTGCCAATCATCCCCAAAGACAGTTTGCATTAGTTGTTTTTCATCTTCCTGTAAATCTTCTTGAAGTATACCAGACTTTATTGCTGTAACTATGTATGCTACAGCATTATTCACAGGTGGTGGCATATTTTTTAATGCTTTTGAATCTTCAAAGTCAATATTACCAAACATATGTTCTCCCCATTCTCTATATTTCTCTTTCTCATCTTCAGATAAAGCAGCCATCGCTGCTCTAGTCATAGGGTTATCAAATAGTTCTGAATAATTACTGGTACTAGTAGAAGTATTTTCATTATATTTTTCTCTTGGTATAGTAGTCTTCTTGTCTCTTCTTCTTGATTTTTTCCCCATTTATCTATTATTCATCGTTCGTTTTAAGCTTACTTAAACATGTCTTTTTACTGTGAAAATGTTAATTTGTCAGAACTGTAATCGAGATTTTACGACTAAATTTTCATTAGAGTCGCATAAAAAGGTTTGTATAGATGATAATATGTCAGTAATATCTAAGAAAAGTACTTTCTCGAATGCATCTACCATATTATCTAGAGATGATATAGATAGACTCTTATCAGACAGTGAAAAATTAGAAAAAGCTCTTGTAGATAAGAGAAAGTATAAAGAAGAAATAAAAAGACTCAGAGAATTACAGAAGTCTCATGAAAATGATATTGATGAAATAGAAAATAGATATAAACTTGAAATTTCAAGTTTACAGGAAAAAATCAGTCTTTCTACTAGACAAAATACAGAACTAAAGAGACAAATACAACAAACTAATCTAAAAAAACAGTCAGAAACACCTCTTTTAACAAAATTATTAGAAGAGGCAAATAAGAAAATAGAAAATGGATATCAAACAATAAATTCGCTAGAACAATCTTTATCTAATTATATAGAGAAAGTAGGGCAGAATGAAAAAATTATTTCAGAATCTAAACAGAAAGAAATCAGTCTTAATTCTGAAATAATCAGATTAAAAGAAATTATATCAGAAAATAATAATAAATTTGCTGAATTTGAAAAATACTCATACAATATGTTATCTAAGAGTAAGCAAGACTTCGAAATGACTATAAATACTACAAAGGGAAATATTGAAGCTGAATTATTCAGAACAAAAGACCAATTAAGAATATCACAGCTACATATGGACGAATATAAGACATTATCAGAAAAACGTATTTCAACCCTAGAATTACAGATAAATAGTGAGCGAAAAAAGTTTTCTGCTGAAATTGAAAATTTAAAAATAGATTCTGAGTTTCAGATAAAATCTAACAAAGAAAAGTATGATAAAAAGATAACAAATATTATTAATGAAGAAAATATAAAATATATAAGACTTTCTCAAGAAAAAGATGATGAGATAAAAAAATTAAAGATGACATATGCGAACGATATAGAAACTTTCAGAAGTAAATATGAGAATACTATTCTTTCAGAAAAATCTGCTTATACTAAGAAGATATCAGAATTAGAGAGAGATTTAGGTATTCTTTCTTCTGAAAGAAATGATGTAATAAAAAATGCTGAGTTATCTATTCAACAATGTACACAAGAAACTAAGGATAGAATAAATACAATAACAGCAAAAATGACTGATGAAAACAGAAAATTAACATTAGATTATGAGAAAAAATGCGAGGTTTTATCAGAAAAATTAAATACACTTTCTAACTTGATAAACACTGAAAAAATTGAGTATAATAAGAAATTGTTCTCAATGGAAACTACTATTGAAGAGCTAAGAACAGCAAAGTCAGGAAAAGACATAGAGTTAGCAAAACTTTATGAAAATATCAAGAATGAAAAGGAGAAATTTGATACAGAAGTGACATCTTTAAAAAGCAAACTTTTTGATATAGAACAACAGAAAAGAAAGGCTGATGTTTTGGTAGCTACTCTGACTGAAAATAAAATACAGTTAGAATCAGAAATTTCCTCTTTGAAACTTGCATTAGAAGATAGTAAAAAATTATTTACCTCAAAAATATCAGAACTTAATTTAATTATAACAAATTTATCTCAGGAAAATATGCATCAGTCTGAACTCAGAAAGCAAAAAGACATTTATATCTCAGAAGATACAAAAAGAGAAAAGGCTGAAATTTTGAGAGAAATAGAGCTTAAATTCTCAGAGAGAGAGAAAGACTTATTGAAAAAAATAGATATAGCCAATGAAGCTCTGGAAACTGAAAAGAAACAGAATATGCAACAAACTAAACAAAACAATATAAATATAACAGAAAAACATAAGAAAGATATAGAAAAACTCAATCATGAATTTTTAGCAAAACAACAGGTATATAATACAAAGATAGAAGATTATGAACGAAAAATTAAAAATATATCACAAGAATATCAAGATTCTCTGAAAATTTTCAGAGATAATCTAGAACAAAAACAAAATACAGAGTTGACACGTATTAACTCTGTTAACTCTGAAGCAACCTCTCAATTAATCAAAGAGTATGAGAAAAAAATATTAAATATTAAAGCCGAAATTACACAAACTAAAGATTCTGAAATAAAGTCTCTAAAATCTGTACACTTATCTGAGAAAGAAAATTTAGAGACGATTATAAAAAATTTAGAGAGTAAAATATCAGATGCTGAGAAAAAATTAATTTTATCTGTAAATTTACAAGAAAATGAGTATCAGTCTCGTATAGAAAATATCAAGAAAGGATATCAAGCAGAAATAGAATCTTTATCTGAACAAAATAAAAATAACAGAGATGAAATTAACAGTAAAATACAAGAAATTTCTAGACAAAAAGAAGAAATTTCCATGTTAACTACAAAAATATCTCAACTTTTACATGACCATGAGCATATGTCTGTTTTATATACAAATATGGAAAAGACTAGTAAAAGTAACTTGTTGACAATAAATAAACTAAATGATACTATCTTGACATTACAGAATAATCTCAGGAAAAAACAAGAAGAAAAGTCTATGCTTATTTCTGAGCTTGAGACAGAAAAAGAAAATGCCAAAGCTTTATCCAGACAAATGCAAAATATGGCACAAAATAACTCAGACGAGATAATAAAGAAAGAGATAATGATTAAAAATGAAGAACTCAAAAAATTAAGAGAACAAAACGCTGAATATCTGATAAGAATTAACGAGTTTCAAAGTATGCCTGATCCTAAAGAAGAAATAACTAAAAAACTCAGAAAAATGAGAGATGAGTGTTTAGAGAGTATTAAAAAATGCAGATTAGAAATCATACAACTCAAAACGAAAAATGCTGAACTTGAGTCTAAGATAGGAACAGAATTAGAAATTTCTAATGCACAAGCAGAAATTAACAATAAAAATACAATAATTTCTAAATTAGAGAGTACAATCAAGGAATATTCAGAAATAAATTATAAACGTGAATCTGAGATGGCTTATCTTGTCAAAAACTTTGAGAAGCAATTGACAGAAAAAGATGAGAAAATAAAAGACTATGAAAACATAGCATCTGTTACTATGCAAACACTGAAAGAATACAGTAACAGACCTGAATTGGAAAAATATACTGAGACTTTGAATGAATTAAATAAAATTAAGGTACTTTATCAGGAAAAAATAGAGGAGACTAATATACTATCACAAAAAGCATCTCAATTATCATCATTAAGAGATAAATTTAGAGAAACTTTAAATAATAAATCAAGAGAGTATAAGGATATAATAAATTCTCTCGAAACGGAGATTAGGATACATAAATCAAAAATAGATGAGTTAGCAAATATTATAAATTCTATTAAAGAGAAAGAATCAGAAAAACATCTAAATACAATAAAAGAACTAAATAAAATTCAGATATTATATGATAAAAAAATAGAAGAGGCTGATAATTTGCAGAAGAAAGTCAACTCTCTCTCTGCTATGAAAGATACACTTACAGAAACTTTAAATGTAAAAACTAAAGAATACAAAAATATTATAAAAAGTATGGAAGAACAATTAAAAATGAAATAGTTTATTAACATAATATTCAGAATAAAGTATGAATAGACTTACGAAGTATGAAAAAGCTAGAGTTATTGGTCTTAGAGCCGAACAGATAGCAAATGGAGCTAAACCTTGTATTAAATTAGATAATCTGAATAATTCACCTCTAGATTATATGAAAATTGCAGAAGAAGAACTTAACCAGAAAAAATGCCCTATGTTTATTGTGAGAAAGTTTGTAAACGGTGATTCGCAAGAAATAGATGTGAATAAATTTGATATATAACAAATCTATGTTATATGTAGATATTTACCATAATAAATGAATTATGATGAGAGATTTAAAAATCGTGTCAAATTTATGATACGAGAATTGCCAAAAATTTTTACATGGGAAACAGCTGAATTAAACGGGAATATAATAACATTTAACGAATGTCTAATAAATAAATCTATCACTTTATCAGAAAATAACAGACTAAGAAAAGGAGAGTATATAAAAATTATACAAATAATGTTGTTGGCCATACCTTTGTTTGATAGAAGTAAAAGAGTGACAATATTGTCTATAAATAGCAGACTTACATCAGATACAGTAAATAATCAGGATAATGACATATATATAATTGAAGAAATAGAATCTCTTAGATTTTTGTCTGAATAAGAATTTATTATTTTTGTATTAAATAAAAATGTATTTCATAGTGAATGGAGTAAATAGGCCTTTTTCAAATGAATTGGCTGGTATTAAACATAAAAAGGTTGGAAGTAACAGTACTAATACTGAAAGTATTCAGACATATGTCTGTATTGGTATGATAGGTATTATTATATTTGGTATTTTATATTTTTCTCTATCGAAAAAAATAAATAAAAAACAGAAAAAAAATTCACTTATATACTAAAAGAAATGGCTGATGATACAAAATATGACAAGAAAAGAATAATGGCTTTTTATGCAGCCATTACAGTAGTTCTAGCAGTTGTTGGATATTTATTAGGAAGAGGAAGTGGTAAAGGTATGATGTATCTAGCTGCTGGAGCTGTTCTTGGTGTTGTGGTTTCTGTTATTCTTTGGGTAACATGGGGTAAAAAGAATTCTGCATAAACAAATATGTATAAATATACATATACCAGTCAATAGTTTCGATGGTTTCGACAAAATTTAAAATTTAAGATTAAACTTAAATTTATCAGAAACTAATAATGAAACAGGTATAGCTTTGTAAAAAGATAGACAACTATCAGACGGTGTATGTCTTTCTCTAAAATTTAATAATACGATAATCTCAGTAAAATGTCTGAACACATTCATGATATTATCCACATGTCTTTTACCTATAATTACCAAGTCTTCTCCAAAACTATTCAACATTAATAATTCTCTGATTAGAAAGAAGTCTGCAACTGCCATCCATGCGTCTCTTAAAACTCTATGAATCTCAGATATTTCTGCTAATAAATAATTGGCTGCTACCCACTTTAAATTTTCGTCTATTCCTTTTATATACTCGTTTAACATAAAATTATATATAACAGGTGGGTAATTTTGTTCATTAAACTGAAATAACTCAAAATTTATATAAAATGGCTCTATATATAAATTTGGTATATCGTTTCTGTCTATTTTTAGGAATTTTGATGAATATAGTCTTTCATGTTCAGATAATGTTAAAAAATACGGTCTAAAGTCGAATGGTATCACTTCGATATTTAAATGACCTTTTAATGCTGTGCAAACAGAATTTATAGAGTGAGAATCAATATCTGTATATTTTCTATTTTTATCATACTCTAAAAATACTCTTGATTTCCAGTCATTTGTTGAAATAGCATGCGCATACTCACCTATCTCAATCGCTTTATCTTGACAAGAAAATGGAGTTGTGTGATATTCTCCTATGATTGTTATAAGTTTTTTATTAAAATAAGTATACTGTACAATACTTACAGCATTTTTTATATATTTGTCACTTTGAACTAAAACTACTTCATTCATTATTTATTATATACTGGTATTTTTCATTATTTTGATTATTTTATTTCATACTTTTACTCTGTTTAATTTCAGCCAAATTTTATACTCAAAAATCATTTCATGAGTAGGTACTCATGTAGATAAATATACATATGCATATTCTGACAAATTCATACTCTTTCGATACTACAACTAAATTTTATCAGAAAATATGTATAATTATACATATTCATTTACTGACATGAACGAGTTGAAAACTTGGGGTCGCAACCTCCATATGCAGTTTCAATAGTTCCGTATCCGCTACATGACTTGGGTCCGGGTAAAACCAAAGAGCTATATCCAATTCCGCCCCAATCGGGGACTACCTGAAAACCAGAAACAGGTCTTGCAGATGGACCCATTGCTGAACTATAAGTACTGTCCAATGTTGCATAACTACACTTTTGCATCATTGGACCGCTATTTGAACTTTCGTGTCTTGACATTTTTATTCATTACAATATTTTTGTTTTTCATATATAATTTTTTTATTACAAATTAACATGTACAATACATGTTAGTCGCTACCTAGTCTTTTTAGGTCTTAAATATGGAATTAATAGTTTTTGAAATTATTCATTTTCCATATTTTTGCTCTGTTTAATTTCAGCCAATTTTGATACTCGATTTTCCTTTCATGTATACCTATACATGACAACTTTTTGAAATGTTTTGACGAGACAAAATTCCTGTATATTTCAGTGAAACATAAATTCCTGTATATTTCAGTGAAACATATATCAGAGAATTATTTTTCTATTATTTCAGCCAAATTATTGTTCATTCTTTTTAGATGAAATAACAATCAATATTATGATGAACAATAGTAATACAAACACAGAGGCTGAAATAACTATAAATTTTTTATTGTAATAAATAGGTATATCATCAGACTTAGTGTCGTCAGGCTTAGTATCATCATCAGGTTTGGTATCATCATCAGGTTTGGTATCATCTGGCTTAGTATCGTCATCAGGTTTGGTATCATCAGGTTTGGTATCATCTGGCTTAGTATCGTCATCAGGTTTGGTATCATCAGGTTTAGTGTCGTCAGGCTTAGTATCATCCATAACTGATTCTATATTTATTCCATTTCCACAGGTAACTTTTAGTTTGACATTATTTCCAACATCGACTATTCCTCCTGAACCTCCATACTTTGTCATTAGATTAATACATTGTTCTGGGCACTGAGGTGAGTTACTTGGTTTATAAGCTGATACATCTCTGCATTTTGATATTAGACATTCTCTAGGTATTTCAGCATTTTCTCTGACAGATATCTTATATAGAGCTTCTTGTTGTTTCTCTTTCAATGAAGAAGATTCACCTGAATAATTAGGAAAACAAGCACATACATCATCAGAAATATTTATTGAGCAATAATCTTTCATATAATTAGTACAATTTTCTTGATATTGTCCTGTACTTCTGTTATAATCACTTTTTTTACAGACATCATCTCTTAATTTAGCATCTATGTTAATATTCTCGTTACAGCACATAAATTTATAAGCATTTCCTTCATATGAGTTTAAAAACTGTGTATAAAGATATTGTCTGAGTGCATCTGATAAATTTATCTCTATTTTTACTGGATGTAAAATATATGTTTTTGTTTTTCCGTTAATTTTATCTTTTGTATCATCTATCAAATTACGACCTTTATCTATGAGACTTCTCTCCTTTTCTTTGTCAGAAATAAATTTAAATCTGAGCTGTTTATATGAAAGAGTATCTATTAATTGTTTTTTAATACCTTCTTGAACACTTTCTGAAGTGTCTGAGGTTAAATTAAGACTTCTTTGAGGAAACTTATCCCAGTATACTTCCAAGTCAAAATTCTTGTTAGAGCTCTGTACTTTCAAAAAATACGTTCCATCTTTCTTGTCAACAGAAATTGGCTTGACTATACTTCCCTTAGATGATATTGTGGAAGTATTACCAGAAAAATCGGCATATTTATCATCTTGGTATTTTAATCTGGTTTCTATACCATTTATTGCGATAAGTTCATTGATTGTTTTAGAATCGAGCCAATCATTATATTTCTTCTGAAATTCATCTATTTTTGAGAGGGATTCAACACTTTCGCAATTTGTGACTAGAAATTTACTGTCAGATATTATAGTCGTTTCATTAAGATTAGCCAGTTTAACTATACCATTAGAATATGGAAATTTATGTTTGCTAGATTTAAGAGAAAGAGTGTATGTTTCTGAATTAGACGCAGGTTCTATATTCCATCCAGACCATTCATTCCTACCATTTATCAAGATGAGAGGTGACAAGCTGCTCGACCTGTTGCTTTTGTCATTTCTAAAGGCTAAGTACTTGCCTTGTGACATTATAAAATATTCAGATGTTTCTTCGTTTTTCACAATTTTCCAAAGTTGCTCTCGACTAGTATTCAGAAGAACTTCGCAACCATCATTTACTATTTTCTCTGTGGTAGACATACTTTTTAAGATTGTCGGTTTTGTAGTTCGTCTGTAAATCACTGTCAAAATTAGTAATAGTATCACAAAAAGTATGAGTGATATCACAAAAATTAAATTACGATTCATGTTATTTATATTTATCAATTATGTTTTTAATGTTTTGAACATTTATCTGACCATATATATGGTACTCTGTGGTTTCCATCAGCCAATTTTCTGAACAGCATTTCATTAGGTATAGCAGCTCCGCAAACAGTGCATTGTATGAAATCATCCTCTCTACGAACTGCCAGTCCTGTTCTTGTGAAAAGTTCTGCTAAAGTATTTATTAGAGTATATTCGTTATCGGAAGATAGATATTTAACTAGAAGAACACCTTTTGGGGTAACCTTCATATTCTTGCATAGTTTTATATGGTTACTTCGCAGTGTAATATAATCATCACAATAGTCATCTATTCTAGTAACATACCAATCAGGTAAGTACTTATCGCATATCTCTTTTATACCGAGCATATGCTGAGTATTATATATTTCAGATAAAATACTCTCTAGATTCTTCGGGTCCTTAAATTTATCACTATTCATTTTACTGTGATAAATTGCTTCTTTATATAAAATTATTTACATACCAGACTCTGTACGAGAGCCGCATGAACGATATCCATTAGCTGCTGCTTGAGCACCTCTCGCTGCTTGTGCATCCAAAGCCATTGCTTGACTGTAAGGATTAACTGGACAATTTGGATAAACAGCTGATTGCATCTGAATACCAGCGCTTCCGACTCTGTTATAGACATCGTCAACAGTCTTTCTGGCTGCGACGGAATCTTGATAGCTCATACGGTCTCCATACATACTTTCACCACCATAAATATCACCATGAATACCCTCTTCTGGATTAAGTGTGATAAATGCAGAATATTGTGGGCGAAGGTCATTTTCAACAACAATACGGTCTTCTGCATATTTGCATCCTGCAGTCTTAGTATTGTAGGAATCGGCACAAACTACTCTTCCATAAGCATCAGTACCTCCCCATAGTGGACAAACTACATTTTCTGAATTTAGAAATCTATCCGACTCTAATCGAATAGCATCTGCTGTGTTAAAACGGCATACTTTAACTGCTGCTGTAAGTGATACTGACATATTTTATTATTTAAGATATAATAAAATTTAACAAAAATTATTGTTGTAAAATATATCTGGGTTTTGAAGTTTGACCTAATATATTATATATTTTATCAATAGTACTATCATCATCTATTAATTCTCTAGTAGAGAGAACACGTCTAATTTTGTCATACTCTGGAAAAACTGGTACTAAAACTGGTAAAATAAAAGCTTTCCATTCAGATTTTCCAAACCCATCTATACATTTTGGATGTGATATTATAACTTTGCAAAAAAGTACTGTGTTATCTTTTAACACCAAATCAAAATAAAATTCCTTCGTAAACATTTATTATAATAAGTTATTTTACTTTTTACTTTTTACTTTTTACCAGTTACAACCTGTTTGAATTATATCGAATCTAATAGTTTCCTGACCAGATGTTACATTTTCAGCAGATGCCATAATTTTTACAGTGCCAAGAGCCGCAGTTGCATTTGTTACTGTGGATGTTTGAAAGAAAATAGCTGCGTCTTCATTCAATCTCTTTACAATAACCTTTGATCCAAGTGCGTGATATAATTGTACGTCTGCACTAGCTGGTGTGTCTAGATAATAGAAAGAAAGCATTCTTGCTTGTCCTACTTGAGATAATCCTAGAGATGACAAAAGTTGTGCTGCAATAAGAGATGAATTAACATCATCTGTTGAATCGCCAGTGCTATACACAAGTCTCAGAATAGTTAAGCTAGTTCCGGGATACAGTAAAAGTCCTAAACCCGTTGGACCACCAAACATTGCATCATTAAGATTCGCTTGAGTAATAGTATTACAAACACTTTGTGAACCAGGTGTAACACCAGATGCAGTAGTTGGATATTGAAATATTCCTGTATGATTAATATCTAACTGCTCAAGACCTCTATTAAGACTTGAACCTTGTACTAATGTGTTTTCTACAACACTAAAATTATTATTTCCGTTTACGGGTGATGATGTCGCCATTTTTTATTTAAACAGAGATTATTTTTTATGAAAATATTTTACTTAATTCTGAATATCCACCAATAAACTTGTCATTCAGGAATATAACAGGAAAATATCTATATGAATCTGTTTGACTGTCTATTTTACTATAAATACGAGACATATTACGTTGTGTGACGATAGTCTCCTTAAAATTATATCCGTTATTCCTGAGTAATTCCTTGGCATTTTTACAGTAAGGGCACCCTTCTTTGGTGTAGATAGTCCATTTTACCTTTGGTCTACATATTACAGAATTTGGATTACTACCGACACATGATATATAATCTGATAATTCCTGTTTATTCATATGAGAATAACAGGACAGTCCCTTTATTTTAGCTATAGTTCTGAGGTCTGACAGAGATTGATTGTCCATTTTATTTTAAAATGAATAGTTTAAAATTTTTATTGTAAAATTACACCTTACATGAATCATCTTTGTTGCTGCGTAGACTGGGCTGCTGGAGCTCACATAAATTTTAGTAAATGTATTCACACTAGTATTTCATCAGCCATATCTCAAGGAATGTACACATTCCAGATATTTATGGGTAATCCAAAATCTTACAAAAGACAGCGAATTACTGACGATGATATAGCAAAGTCACTCTTTCTAATAGAACAGTATCCTATGAATATATTTTCACATTTTCCATATATAGCTAATTTAAACGGTAAAGCAGACTCTTTGGCTTGGAATGGTGACGTCGATGTAGATAATACATTAAATATGGTTCTTTCAGAACTTGAGTATGAACTTGAAATTATGTCTAATTTCTGTATAGGAACGAATCGCTCTGGTGTTGTCATACATCCCGGATGCTATTCAAACAGAAACGCTGGACTGTTGACTATAGCAAAAAGTATAAATAAGTTAAAGTTTTCTGATAATTCTATGTTACTTCTTGAGAATTGTGCTGGAGAGGGTAGAAAGCTTTGCAGAAATTTCTCAGAGATTAAGGTAATTTTTGATGCTCTTTCAGAGAAAAGTAAACAACATGTAGCTGTTTGTGTCGATACAGCACATATATGGGGTCAAGGTGACTATGATATTTCAAAAATACACGAAGTTGACAGAATGTTTATGGATTTTGATACTATACTTGGTTCGAACAAGTTTTATTTACTGCATTTAAACGATAGTCAAGTCAAACTTGGCTCAAAAGTAGATAGGCATGCTGCTATTGGAACTGGATACATATGGGGTAATGGCAACATTGAACCTCTTGTATATCTTTTAAACATATGTAAAACACGAAATATACCAATAGTTCTGGAAACGACCCCTTTGGATATGTATACTCTATCTTCCTTGGGATATTGAATGAGTATATTAATATGTATGTATACATATTTACTTGATATAAGAATTTGTTTTCACTGAATAAACATGAATACTCTATCATTATATATCAATATGAAGAATTCTGGATTTTTAGAGGAAGAAATACATAAAAGTATATTAGACAGTATCAAGACTAATTTTCCGACTGTCAATCTTGAAATATTTTTAATCAGTTATCAGTCTATACAATATACTGAGAGAAATATAAAAAATTATATAGATGCATCTTTATTCTTAGGAGTACCTTTTTTATCAGAATTTATACAGTATATTATAATAAATTATTCTTATTCTAATATTCTTTCTAAATATAAGGATATTGAATCTTTCCTGACAGATATCAGATGGATGTATAGTATAGTTACTGATAATAAAATACTTGAAATATCAAGAAATGTAGAAATTAAATACATATCTGCATATAATAACCAAAAAGTAACAGACAAATCTATCAGTAAATTAAAGTCTCTGATATATCTTGATATAAGATATAATGAATCTGTCTCAGATTTATCTGTTAAAAATCTCGTTTCACTTAAAATTTTAAAAATCTCTGACAAAATAACAGATAAGTCTCTAATAAAACTGACAAACTTAGAAGAGTTGTATAATTGCTATAACTGTAAAATAACTGATAAATCTATAAAAGAACTGACTAATCTCAGAGTTCTCGATATATCATGTAATAAATATATCACTGATAAGTCTATTTCATGTCTATCTCAGATAGAGGAGTTGTCTATCTCTTTCAACAATAATATATCTGATAAAAGTATAAATTGTTTGAGAAACTTAAAATATTTAGATATGGTGTATAATGAGAAAATAACAGATTATTCTGTAGGAAAACTTACAGAATTACGCGGATTGGTAGCAAGTAACACAAAATTGACTGACTCATGTCTATTTACACTAAAAAATTTATCAAAACTTGAGACATCTATTTATATGTCTGATAAAGGTCTAAAATCTCTAGCAAACTTATCTTTTTTAAATATTTCATATAACCATAAAATAACAGACGAGGCTATACTTTGTATGAATAATTTAAAACATCTCGAAGCAAGAGGTGATATACAGATAAGTGACACGTCTGTTAAATCTTTAGATAAATTGACCTATTTAGATGCAACGAATAATGAAAAAATTACTGATGAGTCTATAAAGTCACTTAAATCACTGGTCATGTTAAAATCTTATATGAATAAGAATATTACAATATCTGTGTAATTACTCAGAAAGTACACTACTCCACCTAGGAACGTATTCTTGCTGCATTCTCTTTCTCATTTGATAAGATAGCATATCTTCTCTATGTTCAGTACTATCTTCTATCCAAGAAAGTTTTCCATAGTAATTATCTCTTTTTATAGTCG
>Ga0255182_1000595_pt1 | contig 22684 bp, 25 predicted proteins | sample Atl_UVDOM_RepA_8_FD_188420 | JGI IMG/M metagenome (GOLD analysis project Ga0255182, IMG submission 188420) | Freshwater microbial communities from Altamaha River, Georgia, United States - Atl_UVDOM_RepA_8d | ecosystem: Environmental > Aquatic > Freshwater > River | place: USA: Georgia...
CTGTGTTTGTCACTGAGGGGTTCACCAGCGAAGCCGGGCCAGGGGAAGTTGTTGTAGACGATGGTGTTGGAGTAGCGGAACCGACTTTCAAGCCGCCCGCAGGTGAAGCGCATGAAGGCGTTGTGCATGGCGCTGGTCATGACGCCGAAGTGAAACAGGGTGGCATCTGGAATCATGGAGTTTGCATTTCCGCAAACGATTTCGGAACTACAAAATCCCAATGGAACGTATTGCCGATTCTCAGAACTGTGAAGCGGTATAAGCAGGTAATTGCTTGAAGGCTGTCTGATTTTTTGAAATAGCGTTGGCGTCCCTGCATCTATTTGCGTTTGTTTATCCGAACTTGCCATGCGCATTTCTTTGACGGCTTGCACACGCTTCATCACTTCGGGCATGTGGCGCAGTTCTTTTGGAGGGCACCCAACCAGCCACAAACACCATCGGAAGGTGTTATTGATGAACTCATCAGCCCCCATAAATCGGCGTATCCATTTTTCGGAGTCAGGTTCTGCTGAGATCAGTGCCTGCTTTTCTGCATCACTCAATAGCAATCTGCCACCGTCAGTGGGTTTGCTGCCGTATGTCATTTCAGGAACTGGGCAGATGGGCGCGCGACGCTTCCACGTTCACGCCGATCAGGCCATGCACGTCCACCGCCAGCTGGCCCTTGTGCGCGCTCAGTTCGTGGTCGGCGCGCAGCACCTTCAGTTCCAGCTCACGCAGTTCGCGGTAGCTGATGACCAGGAAGTTGCCGCAGCCGCAGGCCGGGTCAAAAAACGTCAGCTGCCGCAGCTTTTTATGAAACTCAAACAGCTTGTTGCGGTTGCCCTTCACCCGTTCAAACTCAGCGTGCAGTTCGTCCAGAAACAGCGGCTTGATCAGCTTGAGGATGTTGGCCTCGGACGTGTAGTGCGCCCCCAGGTTGCGGCGGGCCTTGTCGTCCATGATGCTCTGGAACAGGCTGCCAAAAATCGCCGGGCTGATGGCCGACCAGTCGAGCGCGCTGGCGTCCAGCAGGGCTTCGCGCATGGCGGTGCTGAAGTCGGCCATGGGCAGCGTTTCTTCAAACAGCTTGCCGTTGATGTAGGCAAACTTGCCCAGCTGTTCGTCGATGTGGGGGCTGCGCTGACTCTCGGGTGTGTTGAGCACCTGAAACAGTTGCCCCAGGCGCGGCCCCAGGTCCGAGCCGTCGGGCGCGGTGCGTTCTTCGACAAAGTCGCGGAACGATTGCGCGGGCTGAAAGATGCCGGTGTCGTCGGCAAACAGGCAAAACAGCAGGCGCACCAGCAGCACTTCGAGCGCATGGCCGCCGTAGCCGCTGGCTTTCAGGGCGTCGTGCAGGCGGCCCATGCGTTCGGCCGCCTTGATGTTGACCGGGTCTTCGGCCTGGATGTCCTGCACCTTGTAGCCCGCCAGCAGGCCAAAGAGCTTGACGTGCTTGTGCAGGTGCTGCAGATCAAACTCGACCGTCTCGCCGGTCGCCAGGCGCCGCACCCGAAAGCGGGCAAAGTCACAGACCACCACCAGCTGGGGCAGGTCGCGCTCGGCCAGGTGGTGCAGGTAGCCCATGGCCTGGTCCACCGCGTCGTCGAGGTTCTTGCCGCGTGACTTGTGCTCCACCAGCAGCACGCCGGGCCAGAACAGGTCGACAAAGCCTTGCGCACCGCCGAGCTTTTTGACGTTCAGCTCGAAAGTAGCGACCCGTTTGTCGGTGATGCCAAAGATTTCAAAGAAGTCGATCCAGAAGGGCTTGGCCTGGCTGTCTTCGTGGCAGGCATCGGCCCAGGTCTTGCTGAAAAGCAATGCCCTGGATTTGATTTCGTTCCAATTAAGACCCATAAAGTGCTCACTCGGTGAGCGTGGATCGTATCGGAAAGAAGTTGTTTTTTAGACGTTTATAGGTATTGGGTAGTAATTAAATTGCCTGTGCCGGGATCATGGGCGGCGAGTTCAAGGTCAGCCGAATTCCCGAAAGCCCTTGAGCGGCGCCAGCGGCGGGAACTGTGGCGCGCGCTTCTCCTTCATGGCCGTGATCGCCTCGCGCACATTGGCGTTGCTCCACACCGCGCCCTGCATCCAGCCCATTTGCTTGAGGCCTTCGTCCACGCTGTGGTCTTGGGCGTAGTGCAGCACCTGCTTGGTGCCCCAGATGGCCACGGGCGGTTTGCTGGCGATCTCTTTGGCGGCTTGCAGCGCGGCGGCCACGCAGGCTTCGTGCGTGGGCAGCACCTCGTTGACCAGGCCCCAGGCGTGCGCCTTGTCCGCCGGCAGGCGGCGGCCGGTGTAGGCCAGCTCTTTGACCAGGGCCATGGGCAGCAGCTTGGGCAGGCGCTGCAGCGTGCCCACATCGGCCACCATGCCGATGTTGATTTCCTGCACGCAAAAGAAAGCGTCGGCGCTGCAATAGCGCATGCAGCAGGCGGTCACCATGTCGACCGCGCCCCCGATGCAACCGCCCTGGATGGCGGCGATCACCGGCATGCGCAGTTGCTCCAGCAGCGTGAAGGTGTGCTGCATGTCGGTCAGCAGGTCGTAAATGGCGGCCCGGCCTTCGGCGCTGCCGTCGTCCATGGCAATGGCGCCGCCAAAGGTTTGCAGATCCATGCCGGCGCTGAAATGCTTTCCGGTGCTGGAGATCACCAGCGCACGCGCCGTGCCTTCGGCGTGCAGGCGCGTCAGGATCTCGTGCAGCTCGCGCCAGAACTGCGGGTGCATGGTGTTCATCGCCTCGGGGCGACTGAGCACCAGATGCGCAACGTGGTGGTCAGTCGTCAGGGAAAAGCAGCTCGGTTTGTCCATGGGTTGTCTCCTCTGCGGCAATGTAGCGGGTGGCCTCGGGGGGCTGTGTCCCGGCCTTGACCAGCGCAGGCAGGATTTGCCTTCAAGATGTAGATGATAGTAATATACAAAACATGATCGATTTCTCAAGCATTGTTGGCTTTGAGTGGGATGCTGGCAACGAGCGTAAAAACGATAAGCACGGGGTCAGCATGGCAGAGGCCGAGCAAGTGTTTTTCAATGCCCCGCTGCTTGTGCTTGACGATGAGGCACACAGCCAGAGCGAGGCGCGTTTTCATGCATTGGGGCAAACGGATGATGAACGGCGATTGCACATCACCTTCACGCTTCTTCGATCGGGAGCGCTGATCCGTGTGATTTCGGCGCGTGACATGCACAGAAAGGAGCGCAGTTTTTATGAGTAAGCAGACGACTAAACAGCCGATTCCCAAATTCAGGACCGAGGCGCAGGAGCGTGCCTATTGGGAAGCGCACGATTCCACGCCACACGTGGACTGGTCCAAGGCGAAGAAGGTTTCTCTGCCCAATTTGCGCCCAACGACCAAGACGATTTCCTTGAGGTTGCCCCAGCACTTGCTCGACGGCATCAAGGTGGCGGCCAACGCACGCGATGTGCCTTACCAGTCGCTGATCAAGGTCTGGCTGCAGGAAAAATTACACAGCCATTGAGTTGCGCCACTGCAAAGACCTGGCTCAGTCTCCTGTCATAAACAACTGTGCCTGAAGTTCTTGGGGGTCTGGCTCTGAGGCCATCAGGGCGAGATGGCAAGGTGGCTGTGTCCCGGCCTTGACCAGCGAGCCCACCCGCACGCCCAGCAGGCGGATGCGGCGCGTCAGGTCTACCCGCTTGAGGCACTGGCCTGCAATCTGGCGGATGCGTTTGGCGTCGGCAATGTAGTCGTCGATGCTCTGGTCGCGCGTGACGCTCTGGAAGTTGTCGTAGCGGATCTTGATGCCAATCGTCCGGCCTTCGTAGCCCTTGCGCTGCAGGTCGGCCGCCACCTGCTCGCACAGGCGGGTGAAGATGGCGCCGAGTTCCTCGCGGTCGCGCACGGCGTGCAGGTCGCGCTCGAACGTCGTCTCGCGGCTCATGCTCACTGGTTCACTCTCGGTCACCACCGGGCGCTCGTCGCGGCCCCAGGCCGCATCGTGCAGCCAGGCGCCGTAGCTTTTGCCAAAGTGCTGCATCAGCCAGGCCTGGTCGCGTTCGGCCAGCTGGCCAATCGTTTCGATGCCGTGGGCCTTGAGCTTCTCGTCGGCCTTGGGGCCGATGCCGTTGATCTTGCGGCAGGGCAGGGGCCAGATCAGGGTCTGCAGATCGGCCTTGTGCACGATCGAGATGCCATTGGGCTTGTTGAACTCGCTGGCCATCTTGGCAATCAGCTTGTTGGGCGCTACGCCGATCGAGCAGGTCAGACCAGTGGCTTCGAAAATACTTTTCTGGATCAGTCGCGCCAGCACCCGCCCACCCTCGCGCTGGCCGCCCGGCACCTCGGTAAAGTCGATGTAGACCTCGTCCACCCCCCGGTCTTCCATGACGGGCGCGATCTCGGTGATGATGGCCTTGAAAGTGCGCGAGAAATACCGGTAACGCTCAAAGTCCACCGGCAGCAGGATGGCGTCGGGGCAGAGCTTGGCGGCCTTCATCAGGCCCATGGCCGAGCCGATGCCGAATTGCCGCGCCGGGTAGGTGGCGGTGGTGATCACGCCGCGTCCGGTGTAGCCCGACAGGCGCGGGAAAAAGTCCAGCGGAATCTCGGCCAGCCGCTCGGTGAAGTTCTCAGCGGTCCAGTCCCCCTCGGGGTAGGCCGCCAGCAGCCTGCCCAGCAAATCGTCTTCGCGTCGCCGTCCGCCACCAATCACCACCGGCAGCCCTTTGAGCTGCGGGTAGCGCATGAGCTCGCAGGACGCGTAGAAGGCGTCCATGTCGAGGTGGGCAATGCGGCGGGTGGGGGTGGTCACGGCTTGCGGTCTTGTCGTGCGGGGCGGTTCCCGGCTGGGGTGAGGGCTGGGCTCCTCATGATGCAAGCATAAATCGTCACCCAGCCCTCACCCCAGCCGGGAACATGGACGTTTGCGTGCGGAGGTGTAAGCCGTAACGCAGCTGGGTGAGCGGGGGCGTGTGGCGGGCGACGATGTGTGACGCGAAGCGGCTTCTGAGGAGCCCGGCACACGCCCCCGCTCGCCCAGCGGAAAACAAGCAGAGTAGGTCAAGCGACCGGATAAGTCCCCGGCAACAAAATCGACGTGTCCACATTCTGGATGTTGGTGTGCCCGCAAAAGGCCATCGTCACGTCCAGCTCCTTGTGGATGATCTGCAGGGCCTTGGTCACACCGGCCTCGCCCATGGCGCCCAGGCCATAGACCATGGCGCGGCCGATCATCGTGCCCTTGGCGCCCAGCGCCCAGGCCTTGAGCACGTCCTGGCCCGAGCGGATACCGCCGTCCATCCAGACCTCGATCTGGTTGCCCACGGCCGCCACGATGGCTGGCAGGGCCTCGATGCTGCTGGGCGCGCCGTCGAGCTGGCGGCCGCCGTGGTTGCTGACCACGATCGCGTCCGCGCCGCTGGCCACCGCCAGTTTCGCGTCTTCCACGTCCATGATGCCCTTGAGGATCAGCTTGCCGCCCCATTGCTTCTTGACCCAGGCGATGTCGTCCCAGTTCAGCGTCGGGTCAAACTGCTCGTTGGTCCACGAGGCCAGCGAGTTCATGTCGGTCACGGCCTTCACGTGGCCGACCAGGTTGCCAAAGGTGCGGCGCTTGGTCCCGGCCATGCCCAGGCACCAGCGGGGCTTGGTCATCAGGTTGATGATGTTGGCGATCGTCGGGCGGGGTGGGGCGGTCAGCCCGTTTTTCAGATCCTTGTGGCGCTGGCCGATCACCTGCAGATCGAGCGTGAGCACCATGGCGCTCACGTTGGCGGCCTTGCAGCGGTCGATCATGCGGGCCATGGCGTCGCGGTCGCGCATCATGTAAAGCTGGAACCAGAAGGGCGCCTGGGTGTGCGCGGCAATGTCTTCGATGGAGCAGATGCTCATGGTCGAGAGCGTGAAGGGGATGCCGAACTTTTTGGCCGCCATGGCCGCGTGCATTTCGCCATCGGCATGCTGCATGCCGGTCAGGCCTACGGGGGCGATGCACACCGGCATCTTGGTGTCGATGCCGACCATCTTGGTGGCCGTGGTGCGGTTTTCCATGTTGACGGCCACGCGCTGGCGCAGCTTGATTTTGTGGAAGTCGCTTTCGTTGGCGCGGTAGGTGCCCTCGGTCCAGGAGCCGCTGTCGGCGTAGTCGTAGAACATGCGGGGCACGCGTTTTTCGGCCAGGACGCGCAGGTCTTCGATGTTGGTGATGACGGGCATGGGGTCTCCTTGCGTTTTGAATCTGCGCAAATACTACCGAGCAGCGCGGCTGTGTGGTGTGAAACGCTGTCGCCTGCGTTTGAAATTTATTGCAGGGGCGGCAGGCCCTGCAGGGGCTCGTCCGGGCCGAGCGGCTCGATCCACTGCAGCTGGCGTTCCAGCACGTCCAGCGTGGCCTCTGACGGGTCGACGCCGCGCGCCTGCCGCGCCTGGATGCGCGCGCGCAGCACCGCCACCGGGGCGCTGGGTGCCAGGATGCCGAAGGGGCAACCTTGCGCGCGCGCCAGCTGGGCGAACGCGTCACGTTCGTGGCGGCGCAGAAAGGCGGCGTCGACCACGACCGTCCAGCCTTGTTGCAGCAGGGCTTGGGCGCGGCCTTGCAGCGAGGCATAGGTCTGCGCGCCGGCCTGCGGGCCATAAAAGGCGCTGCGCTGTGCCGGGTCGCTGGCCTGCAGCGGGGCCAGCCCGAACAGGCGCTTGCGCTCAACGTCCGAGCGCAGGCGCAGGGCCCGGCTACCCGGGTGCTGCAGCAGCCATTGCGCCGCGGCGTGGCTCTTGCCGCTGCCTGACAGGCCGTGGGTGATCAGCAGCTGCGGCGCCTCAGGCCAGGCCAGGCGGTGTGCCAGGTGCAGGTAGGCGCGGATTTCGTGCTGCAGTTCGGTGGTGTCGGAAGGGAGATCGGCACGCGGCGATCTCAATTCCGGCGAGTCCGGCACCAGCTGCCCCAGTCGGATCGCGGCCACCTTGGCCCGCACCAGCGCCAGGTACACCGCAAAAAACGGCAGCACGGCAGGCGCGGTGACATCGCCACTGGCGTCGATCCATTCGCTGATCAGCAGGTGGGCCAGGCCTGGCTGTCCCATGCGCTGCAGGTCCATCCAGGTGAAGGCCAGGTCGCCGGCCACATCCACCCAGCGCAGGGCCTCGTTGAATTCGATGGCGTCGAAAGGCAGCACTTCGTCGTCGATCAGCACCAGATTGGCCAGATGCAGGTCGCCGTGGCCTTCGCGCACGCGGCCGGCTGCGCGCCGGCGGGCCAGTTCAGCAGAGATGGCCGGCCATTGCGCATCGGTCCAGTCCTGTAGGGCCTGCAGGGCTGGCTGGTCGGCCGGGGCTGTCAGCAGGCGGTGCAGGGTCTGCAGGTTGTCCTGCACCACGGCGTGCACGGTATCGGGCTGGCCCCAGGGCGCATCGGCCGGTGCGACATCGGCACCGGCCTGCACACGGGCCAGGCGCCGCGCCAGCTGCACCAGGTGTTCAGGCTGCAGTGCGCCGCGTTCGCAGACGTGGTCGAGCCGGCCCGCTTCGTCAAAGCGGCGCATGTGGACGGCAAATTCCATTGCGGCCTCGTCGTCCACGCCCGGGCGGCCCCAGCGGGGGGCCTCGGGCGTGCCGACGATCGGCAGCACCTCGCGATAAATCCGGTGTTCAGGCCGGTCGGACGCAAAGCGCTGGTTGATGCGCAACTCGGCCTCGCAGGCGGTGCGCCGCAGGGCCAGGGTGCTGAAGTCCATGAAGTCGAACTGGACCGGCTTCTTGATCTTGTAGGCCGAGTCGCCCGCCAGCAGCACCCAGGCGCCGTGGGTCTGCAGCAGCTCCACCCGGTCAACGTGGCCCGGATACAGGGCAGGGTCGAGCAGGCCCTGGATCAGGGGCGGAAATGAAGGGGGTGGTGAAGAGGGCAACGAAGGAGCCATCCACAAACTGTACGCCAGCAGGTGTCGACTGCGCAGCAGCGGCCGCGCAGGGGTCGCGGTAAGGTAGCGGCCTCACACAGCGCCCCGCACCGACCATGAACCTCGCCCACCTGATGCAACGCCCGGCCCTGCAAGCGCCTGAGCGTCCTGCCATCCTCGAAGCCGACCGCCTGCACGCCAGCCACGGTCAATGGGCCGATCGCGCGGCCCGCCTGGGCGCGGCCTTGCGGGCGCAGGGTCTGCAGCCCGGCGATCGGGTGCTGATCTTCATGCGCAACCACCCGCGCTACCTGGAATTCATGTTCGGTTGCTGGTGGGCCGGGCTGGTGGTGGTGCCGGTCAACAACAAGCTGCACCTCAAGGAGGTGCAATGGATTGCCGACAATGCGCAGGCCCGCTGGGCCTTCGTGACCCGCGATCTGGTGCCGCAGGACGGTGATGTGCAGGGGCTGCAGGGCGTGGTCGAAGCCGACAGCCCGCAGGCCGATGCGCTGCTGCAGCACGCCACGCCGCTGCCTGCGGTGACGGAACGCGGCGGTGACGACACCGCCTGGCTGTTCTACACCAGCGGCACCACCGGCCGGCCCAAGGGCGTGATGATCACCCACCGCAACCTGATGACCATGGGCCTGGGCTACTTCTGCGATGTGGACCCTGTCAGTGCCGACGACGCCATCGTCTATGCCGCACCCATGTCGCACGGCGCAGGCATTTATGCGATCCCGCACCTGATGGCCGGCGCGCGCCATGTGGTGCCGGCCTCGGGTGGATTCGATGCGGCCGAGCTGTTTGATTTGGGCCTGCACACCGGCCCGCTCTCGCTGTTCGCCGCACCGACCATCGTCAAGCGCCTGGTCGACGAGGCCGAGGCCCGGGGCCACAGCCCCGCGCGCTGTGCGCAATCCTTCAAGACCATCATCTATGGTGGCGCGCCGATGTACGCTGCCGACATCCAGCGCGCACTGCGCGTCATGGGGCCGCGCTTTGTGCAGATCTACGGCCAGGGCGAAAGCCCGATGACCGGCACCGTACTGACGCGCCGTCACCTGGCCGACACCGACCACCCGCGCCACGCCGAGCGCATCGCGTCGGTGGGTGTGGCGCAGACGCCGGTGCGCATCCGCGTGGCCGATGCGCAAGGTCACGACATGCCCTTGGGCGAGGTGGGTGAGGTGCTGATCGGTGGCGACAGCGTGATGGCCGGCTACTGGCGCAACCCCGAAGCCACCGCCGCCGCCATCCGCGACGGCTGGCTCTGGACCGGCGACATGGGTTGCCTGGACGCCGACGGTTTCCTCACGCTCAAGGACCGCAGCAAGGACCTGATCATCAGCGGCGGCTCCAACATCTACCCGCGCGAGGTGGAAGAGGTGCTGCTGACCGCACCCGGCGTGGCCGAGGTCTCGGTGGTGGGCGCGCCCGATACCGAATGGGGCGAGGTGGTGGTGGCTTTTGTGGTGGCGCAGCCCGGCGCGTCGGTGGATGCGCAGCAGCTGGACGCGCACTGCATCGAACACATCGCCCGCTTCAAGCGGCCCAAGCGCTACGAGTTCGTCGAGGCCCTGCCCAAGAACAACTACGGCAAGGTGCTCAAGACCGCGCTGCGCGAGCGGCTGAAGTCCTGAGCCTCAGTGGCTGCAGCTGACGCTGCCGCAGCCGGACATCGTCACGCTCTGGATCTTGCTCGGGTCAGCCACGGTTTCGGTGACCGAATCGAAGCCCACGTTCTTCATGTGGATGGCCAGGCCCGCGTCCATGCTGGCGGCGTGTCCCGGGAACCATTCGGCCAGCGCTTCGGCCAGGCGGGTGATGATTTCGGTGTCGCCCGCTTCGTAGTGCGATTCGACCGCGCGCATGGTTTCCAGAATCGTGGCGTGGTGTTCGGCGTGGCAGTTCTCGGCCGAGAAGCCGGTGGCCACCATCCAGCGCTCTTCCTGCGCAAAGTGCTCGACCGTGTGCAGCAGGAACTTTTTGTACAGCGGCAATTGCTGGTCCTGCGGTGTGGCCAGGATCTCGTTGAGCATGTCCGTGAACTCCTGGTGGGTCTCGTCCATGCGGGCATCGCCGGTGTGCAGGGAGGCGGTCCAGGGCAGGCCCTGGGCGGGGAGGGTGGGGGTGCTCTCGGAGGTGCTCATGTCGGGGCTTGGCTTGGTTCAGACAGTGCCTGCATTATCACCGCCACGTACCTTCAATCCGCCTCTTCAATCCGCCTCAATCCGGCTCGCCCACGCGCAGATGCGCCATCGCATACAGCGGGCCACCCGTCCAGGACTGGCTGCAGAAGTCCAGCAGGCTGGCTCCCCAGCCATAGGCTTCGGCCACGCTGTGCTGGGCCAGCAGTTCCAGGCGGGGGTGGACGTCAGCGATTTCATGGCCGTTGTGGGCCCCCCACTGAAACTGCGCCGCAGTGCAGTCCAGGCTGGGGTTGAGCCCGGCCTGTCCAATGCCCAGGGGCGAGATGAAGTCGCACAGCAACTCGCTGCCTTCGGGCGCTACATCGGCCAGTGTCCGCAGCACCGCGCGCACCTGCGTCGGCTGGAGGTACATGAGCACACCTTCGATCACCAGCAACCAGGGGCCGCTGCGGGCTTGCAGGCATTTGCGCAAGGTCAGCAGGCCGCGGGGATCGCGCAGGTCCAGGGCGAGTTCACCCCATCGCGGGTCCTTGCCGGTCTTGCGGCCATGCGGGTGCAGCCAGCGCCGGCGCAAGGCCAGCACATCGGGCAGGTCGGCATCGAACCAGTGGTTGCAGCCGTTGTCGAGCCACTGAAAATAATGCGCCAGCCCGGCCCCGAGGTTGACACCACAGGCCTGCGGGTGGCGGGCAAAAAAGGCCTGCGCGCTTTGCTTGATCAGCCGGGTGCGCCAGAGGATGTTGACCACCGTGGCCATGTCCCCCCCGATGTCCTGCACCTGCACACCGCTGCGCGCCAGCACCTCGGCAGCGCAACGGTCCTGCGGGTCGAGGGCCGGCACCAGCGCAGCCCCCTGCGCCCTGGCTGCCAGCGGAATCAGCAGGGTGCGTGGCACATCACCAAGGGCGCTGATCGCGCCGTTTTCAGGCAGTTGCAGGTGCATGGCGCTCTCCAGGGATGGTGGCCGACAAGGCCGCTGACGCCCACAGTGCGCTGCGCCTGTCTCGACCGTTTTTCTTTGTCGCAGGTCCAGCGGCGCATGGCTTTGCGCCAGATCAGACCTTTTTTATCTTGCTCTCTCACGCGCTGGCGGTCAGTGTGCGCATGCACCCTGAGGTTAACCGCGTCAATCGTCCTGCGAGTGCGTGCTGCGCCAGATCGAGCGCACCAGCCAGATGCCGCCGATGACCGCGCCGGCAAAGCCGAGGAAGCCGAATGCGGGCAGGCCCAGCATGGTGGGGCCGCCTTCGACGGTCATGACGATGGACGAACCGATGATGAGCGCAGCAATGATGAGGGCCATGGACAGCCGGTTGGCGGCCTGGTTGAGCTGGTCGCCGACATGGCGCAGGTGCGCCAGTTCCAGGCCGATGTGCAGGCGCCCTGCGCGCGCCAGGCGCAGCAGCCGGGCCGCATCGCGCGGCAATCGGCCGATCAGCCCCAGGCCCTGGCGCAGCGATTGCCAGCTCTGGCGCAGCAGGGTGCGTGGCCGGTAGCGTGCGCGCAGCACCTTGCGCAGCAGGGGCAGGGCCTGCTCGGTCATGTGAAAGCCCGGGTCCAGGGCTCGCCCCATGCCTTCGAGGGTGATGAAGGCCTTGACCAGCAGTGCCAGGTCACTGGGCAGGGCCAGCTGGTGTTCACGCAGCAGGGTGGTCACATCGCTGAGCATCTGCCCCAGGCTCAGCTGGGCCAGCGGCACGCCGTGGTAGTTGTCGACGAAGGCCTCGATCTCGGCCTCCAGCGCGTCCAGATGGGCCGTCTCGCCATTGCCGGCCCATTCGAGCAGCACATCGGCCACCGCATGGGGCTGGCGTTCGACCAGGCCCAGCAGCAGGGTCAGCAGTTCTTCGCGGCGGCGTGCCGAGAGCCGGCCGACCATGCCGAAATCAATGAAGGCGATGCGGTTGTCGGCCAGGTAAAACACATTGCCCGGATGCGGATCGGCATGGAAAAAGCCGTCTTCCACAATCATCTTGAGCACCGACTGCGCGCCGCGCCGGGCCAGCAGGGCCCGGTCAAAGCCCTGGTCGTCGAGCGCTGCCAGATCCTGTCCGGGCACGCCCTGCACCCAGTCCTGTACATTGACACGGGGACGGGTGTAGGCCCAGTGCACGCGGGGGACGGTGATCCAGGGCAGAGGCGCCATGTTGGCGGCGATCCGTTCGGCGTTGCGGCATTCGACCGAGAGGTCGAGTTCGCGCTGCAGCGAGCGCGAGAGCTCGCGCACCAGCAGCTGCGGGCGGTAAGGGCGCAGGGCTGGCAATTGTTCATGGGCGAGGGTGGCCAGGCGGGCGAGCAGGCGCAGGTCCGCGTCGATCACCTCGGCAATGCCGGGCCGGCGGATCTTGACCACGACTTCGTCGCCTTCGTGCAGGCGGGCCCGGTGCACCTGGGCGATCGAGCCGGCGGCCAGGGGCTCGGTGTCGAACTGCGCAAAGACCGTTTCGGGTTCGTCGCCTAGGTCTTCGCGCAACTGCCCGCGCAGCGCGTCCAGCGGCAGGGCGGGCACATGGCTGTGCAGTTTCTGGAACTCGGCAATCCAGTCGGGCGCAAACAGGTCGGCGCGCCCGGCCATGATCTGGCCGAGCTTGACAAAGGTGGGGCCCAGCTCCTCGATGGCCAGGCGCACCTGCACCGGAGGGGGCAGCCGTGCCAGGTCGGCCACATGCTCGCGGTGCAGGGCCTGGCCCGCCCGTTCGAGCGTGTCGGCCAGGCCCAGCCGGCGCACCGTGTCGCCAAAGCCGTGGCGCACCAGCACGCCCAGAATGTCGCGCAGGCGGCCGAGGTCACGGGCGGCGGCCAGGGTCTCGATCATCATGTGGCCATGATAGAGCAAGCCTTCGGGCAGGGTTTTTGCGGTCCGCCTATGCTTGGCGCGTGCGCTGTCGCACCATGTCCCCTTGTTGTCCGTCCATGCCCGATACCGTTTTGTCTGTCCCTGGTCTGCACAGCCAGGCCGATGCCGATGCCGTGATGTTTGAACTGCAGGACCTGCCCTGCATCCACCATGCCGAGGTCGACCTGGCGCAGCGCCAGGCGCATGTCGGGCACACCGCCATGATCAGCGCCGAAGACATCGTCCATGCGCTCGAAGAGGCGGGCTACCCTGGCGCCACCGTGGCCGAGGGCTGACCATGGATTCGCTGACGCAGATTGCGCTGGGCGCCAGTCTGGGCGTGGCCGTCATGGGCCGCCGCACGGCAGTCTGGAAGGCCGCGCTGTGGGGCGGCGTGGCCGGGCTGCTGCCCGATCTGGATGTGCTCGTCGACCATGGCGATCCGCTGCTGGACATGGTGCGCCACCGGGCCGAAAGCCATTCGCTGTTCTACCTGAGCCTGCTGGCGCCCGCGATGGCCTGGGTGGTCAGTGCGCTGCACCGCGAGCAGGCGCATTGGCGTCGCTGGTGGCTGGCCCTGTGGCTGGCCCTGTTCACCCACCCCTTGCTGGACCTGATGACGGTCTATGGCACCCAGGTGTTCCAGCCCTTCACCGACGAGGCCTGGGGGCTGGGCAGCCTGTTCATCATCGATCCGGCGTATTCACTGCCGCTCATGGCGGGGGTGCTGCTGGCCCTGTGGCGTGCGCGGCCATTGGCCGAGGCCTCGGTGCAGCAGCGTGGTCTGCGCCTGAACCACTGGGGCCTGGGGCTGAGCACCGCCTACCTGCTGTGGAGCGTGCTGGCGCAGCAGTGGGTGCTGCACATGGCGCGCACCTCGCTGGCGGCCCAGGGCTTGCCCACTGCCCAGCTGCTGGTCACGCCAGCGCCCCTGACCACGCTGTTGTGGCGTGTGGTGGCGCTCGATGGCGAACACTTTCACGAAGGCTATTACGCCCTGGCCGATGGCCAGCGGCCGCTGCGCATGCTGCGCTTCGAGCGCGGCGGTGGCCTGCTGGCGCAACAGGCGGCACATCCGCAGGTGCAGAGGCTGCAGCGCTTTGCCGATGGCTTTGTCAAGCTGCGTGTGCAGGACGGCCGGCTCTGGATCACCGACCTGCGCATGGGGCAGGAGCCGGCCTATGTGTTCCAGTTCGATCTGGGGCCGCCGCTCTTGCCGGGCCAGACACCGCCGGTGGCCCGGCAGGTGTCCATGCGCATGCAGGTCGCGGAGGGCCTGCGCTGGCTGGGCCGGCGCCTGCAGGGCGAGGATCTGGATCCGCCCGGCCTGTCGGGCTATCCGGCCCGGGGGGCCGCTGCGCAGCCCCGACCCTGACCGTCAACCCCAAGGTCTGGCCGGATGCTGGCCAGGCCCTTTGCCTGGTCCGGCGCCCGGGCCTCAGGGGGCGATGGCTTCGATGGCGATGTCGATGCGCACTTCGTCGCCCACATAAGGCACGAACTTGCCGGCGTTGAACTCGGAACGCTTGATGGTGGTGAAGGCGTTGGCGCCCAGCGCCGGCTTCTTCATCATCGGGTGCGGCATGGCCAGGAAGCTGGTCACCGTCAGGGTCACGGGCTTGCTCACGCCCTTGATGGTCAGCACGCCGTCGATGCTCTTGGGCTTGTCGCCTTCGAAGGTCACCTTGGTGGACTTGAAGGTGGCGGTGGGGAACTTGGCGGTGTCCAGGAAATCTTCGCCCTGGATGTGGCCGTTGAAGTCTTCAAAGCCGGTGTTGACCGACTTCATGTCGATGGTGATGTCCACGCTGCCGGTCTTGGCTTCGGCGTCGAAGACGACCTTGCCGCTGGTGTTCTTGAAGCTGCTCAGCTGCGTGGAATAGCCAAAGTGCGAGTACGAGAAACGCGGGAAGGTGTGGCTGCCATCGACGTTGTAGGTCACGGGCGCGGCAATCGCGCTGCCGGCCAGGGCGGCGAACAGGGCGGTGGCGAGGGACAGTTGCTTGAGGGATTTCATAAGGACTCCAGGTTAAAAAATCATTTGAGGTTGAGGTTGAAATTCACGGTGATCTCGTTGGCCACGACATCGAACTTGGCCCATAGGCCTTCGCCGATGCCAAAGTCGGCGCGCTTCATCACGAAGCTGCCGCTCAGCTGGCCTTGCGGCGTGAGCTTGACGGGCGCGGTCAGATCACGGGTCTGCCCTTTGATGGTCAGCTGACCTTTGGCTTCGTACTGGTTGGCGCCGGTGGCCTTGAGTTGCTTGAGCACAAAGCTGGCCTTGGGATGCGCGGCCACGTGGAACCAGGACTTGCCCACCACCTCCTGATCGGCCTCGCCCGAACCGGTGTCGATGCTGGCCAGCTCGATCTCGATGCGGGCCGTGGCCTTGTCGACCTTGGCGGTGTCCAGGTTCAGCTGGGCGTTGAATTTTTTGAACTTGCCGTCCATGGCCACACCCATTTGCTTGAAGCTGAAGGTGATGGCACTCTTCTCGGGCACGATGGTCTGGTAAGTGGCGGCATGGACGCTGGTCAGCGCGAAGGCGCAGAGCGCCAGCGTGGGGATGAGGTATTTCATGGTTTCTCCGGAATGTTCAACGCATGCGCCGCAAGGTGTCGTCCTTGAGCACAAAGTGGTGCCACAGGGCCGCCAGCACATGGCCCGCCAGCGTCAGCATGAGCAGCAGGTTCAGCAGCTTGTGCACCTGTTGCAGCAGGTCGCCGAGTTCACGATCACGGCCGAGCAGGTCAGGAATCGGCAGCACGCCGAACCACACCGTCTGAAAGCCCTTGGCCGAACTCATGAGCCAGCCGGTCACGGGGATGGCGATCATCAGCGCATAGAGCACTGCGTGACCGGCATGGGCCGCCAGCCGCATCGGCGCTGACAGGGTCTCGGGCAAGGCCGGCGGGCGGTGCGTCACGCGCCAGGCCAGGCGCAGCCAGACCAGCAGGAAAACGGTCACGCCGAACCACTTGTGCCAGGAATAGAGCGTCAGCTTTTGCGGCGACAGCGGCAGGTCACTCATGTAAATGCCCAGCGCCAGCAGGCCCAGGATCATCACAGCCATCAGCCAGTGCAGGCCTTTGGCGACGGGGGTGTAGGTGGTGTTCATTTTTCTCTTAATCAGTTGGGGACAGAGCAGAAGATCTGTCCCGCAAAGTCAATGGAATGCATACCCGTCCATGGCGATCACATGGTCGTAAATGCCGCGGTAAAAAGCCTCGGGCTGTGCATCGGCCCCGGCCGCGCCCAGCGCGGTGAAGAGCGGCAGCAGGTGCTCGTCGCGCGGGTGGGCGCGGGTGCCGGCCGGCTGGCTCTGGCGGTAGTTCAGCAGGGCCTGGTCCTGGCGACCGGTCATCTGCGCATGCACCCAGTCGGCAAACTGCGGCACGTAGTCGGGCGTGGGCTGGCCGGTCATGCTGACCATCTGCCAGTCGCGCAGGTTGTGCGTGACGTTGCCCGAAGCCACGATCAGGATGCCCTGCTGCGCCAGCGGCGCCAGCGCCTGGCCCACGCGGTAGGCGTGCTGCGGGCCGCCATGGTGCTGCACCGACAGCGGCACCACCGGTACATCGGTATCGGGGAACATCTGGCGCAGCGGCACCCAGGCGCCGTGGTCCAGGCCCCGCTGGGCATCGGTGGCCACGGGAATGCCTGCAGCCTGCAGCGCGGCCACGACCTGCTGCGCCGCTTCGGGGCAGCCGGTGGCGGGGTACTGGATCTCGAACAGGCGCGGGTCAAAGCCGCCGAAGTCGTGGATGGTTTCCATCCGGGTGGCGGTGCCCACGGTGGGCACGGCGGTTTCCCAGTGCGGGCTGACCACCACGATGGCGCGCGGCGCGGGCATGCGGGCCATCAAGTCGCTCATGGCGGCGCCGGCCGGGCCGGGGTGCAGCGCAAACATCGGCGAGCCGTGGGGCACAAAAAGCACAGGGCGGACGGGGTGGATCGGGTTCATGGGGATGGACTGTAGGCCGGTCTTTGGCTTTGAAAAACCAGCCAATCGAGACATCTTTGTTGCACAATCGGCAACAATGGACAAACTCGATGCCATGCAAACCTTTGTGCGGGTGGCCGAAGCCGGCAGCTTCATTGCCGTGGCGAATCAGCTGCAAGTCGCCCGTTCGGTGGTCACGCGCCAGGTGGCGGCGCTTGAAAAACACCTGGGCGCCAAGCTGATCACCCGCAGCACCCGCAGCCTCACCCTCACGGCCGCCGGCTCGGCCTACCTCGAAAAGTGCCGCGTCATCCTCAACATGGTGGACGCGGCCGAGTCCAGCCTGGCCGAAGAAAAGGCCGTGCCGCGCGGGCGCATCCGCCTGGGCCTGCCGCTGAGCTACGGACTGCAGGCGCTGATGCCGGTGCTGCTGGACTTTGCAGACGAGCAGCCTTTCATCGAACTCATCATGGACCTGTCGGACCAGCGGGCCAACCTGATCGAGGAAGGGCTGGACCTTTCCATCCGCATCACCGCCGACCTGCAGTCCGGTGACATCGTGCGCAGGCTGGGCGAATGCCGGTTGCTGACGCTGGCCTCACCGGCCTACATTGCCCAGCACGGCGAGCCGCGCCACCCCTCGGAGCTGCGCCACCATGAATGCCTGATCTACGCCAGCGATAGTGCCACCAGCACCTTGTCGTACCAAGAGGGGTCACAGACTGTACAGGTGCCGGTGCGCGGCCGCATCGTGGCCAACAACGGCGCCGCGCTCATGGAAGCCGCCGCACGCGGCATGGGGGTGGCCTGCCAGCCGGACTTCATCGCTGCGCCCTATTTGGCGAGTGGCCGGGTGCTACAGGTGCTGCAGCGTTTTGAAATTGCCCCCCTGGGCATTTATGCGGTGCTGCCGAGCAACCGTTACATCCCGCACCGGGTGAGCGTGCTGATCGAGCACCTGGCGCGGGTGCTCGGCACGTCAAGCCACGTCAGCCCTTGAGCGGGCCTTTCTGCAGCACGCCCACGAGTTCAGGCACCAGGGTTTGCGGATCGACCGCCTTGCAAGCTGCGGCCATGGTGGCCTGCAGCGCCTGGGCCGCAGCGTCGTGGGCGCCGGCGCCTTGGGCCATGTCGGCGTAGTAGCCCAGGTCCTTGAGGGCGTTGGCCATCGAAAAGCGCAGGCCGCCGGTGTCACCGCGCAGCAGGTAGGGCTTGAGGCGCTCGAGCGCCGCGCCCCAGCCGCCGCCCTTTTCCAGCACTTCCACAAAGACCGCATCGTCAATGCCCGAGCGGCGCGCACAGGCCGCCGCTTCGGCCAGCAGTGTGACCGAGCCGAGCGAGACAAAGTTGTGCAGCAGCTTCATGCTGTGGCCCGCGCTCACCCCACCGGCGTGCACGATGTTTTCGGCAAAGGTGGACAGGAGCGGGCGGCACTTCTCCAGCAACGCTGCATCGCCACCCACCAGCAGGTTCAGTCGGCCCTGCATGGCCTCGTTGGGCGTGCGGGTCATGGCCGCATCCATGAAGCGCACGCCGCGTTGTGCGAGCGTGGCGGCCACCTGCTGGGTGGACGCGGGCAGACTGGTGGAGCAGTCAATCACCGTCATGCCCTCGCGCAGACCCTCCAGCAGGCCCGCGTCACCGTCCAGGATGGCTTCGACCTGGGCCGAGCCTGTGACGCACAGGATCACGATGTCGCTGGCTTGCGCCACGGCCTTTGGCGTCTGGACGGTGGCGGCACCGGCTGCGATCAGGTCTGCCAGTGGCTGGTTGCCAACGTGCTCCATCGCCGTGAGGCTGTAGCCTTTCCTGACCACGTTGGTCGCGATGCCCACGCCCATCAGGCCCAGGCCGATCATGCCGATGCGGGGCTTGTCCATAGTGCAAAGTTCTTTCAAGCCAGTCGCTGGCGGTGCCGCGCAATCTGCGTCTTGACCTGCGCCGGCGCCGTGCCGCCCAGCGTGTTGCGCGCTTCGAGCGAGCCGCGCAGGCTCAGGCAGTGGTACACGTCTTTGTCGATGGTGGGGTGAAAGCCCTGCAGCACGTTGAGCGGCAATTCCGACAGGTCGCAGTTGTGGCTGCTGGCGGCCTTGACCGCGTGGGCCACGGTTTCGTGCGCGTCGCGAAACGGCAGGCCCTTCTTGACCAGGTAGTCGGCCAGGTCGGTGGCGGTGGCGTAGCCTTTCTTGGCCGCGTCTTCCATGGCCTGGGCGTTGACGGTGATGCCGCCTTCCTTGGCGCCGGTGGCCGGGTTGAGCTGGCCGCCCACCATTTCGCAGAAGATGCGCAGGGTGTCCTTGAGCGTGTCGACGGTGTCGAACAGCGGCTCCTTGTCTTCCTGGTTGTCCTTGTTGTAGGCCAGGGGCTGGCCCTTCATCAGGGTGATCAGGCCCATCAGGTGACCGACCACGCGACCGGTCTTGCCGCGCGCGAGTTCGGGCACGTCGGGGTTCTTCTTCTGCGGCATGATCGACGAGCCGGTGGTGAAGCGGTCGGCGATCTTCACGAAGCCAAAGTTCTGGCTCATCCACAAAATCAGCTCTTCCGAAAAGCGGCTGATGTGCACCATGCACAGGCTGGCGGCAGCGGTGAATTCGATGGCGAAGTCGCGGTCGCTCACGCCGTCCAGGCTGTTCTGGCTGACCTGCGGGGTACCTTGCGCGTCGACCATGCCCAGGGTGCGGGCTACGCGCTCGCGGTCCAGCGGGTAGGTGGTTCCAGCCAGCGCCGCGCTGCCCAGCGGCAGGCGGTTGGTGCGGCGGCGTACGTCGGCAAAGCGCTCGGCGTCACGGGCAAACATTTCCACGTAGGCCAGCAGGTGGTGGGCAAAGCTCACGGGCTGGGCGACTTGCAGGTGGGTGAAGCCGGGCAGGATCACGTCGACGTTTTGCTCGGCCACATCGACCAGCGACTTCTGCAGGTCATTCAGCAGGTCGATGATCAGATCGGTCTCGCCGCGCAGCCACAGGCGCACGTCGGTGGCCACCTGGTCGTTGCGGCTGCGGCCGGTGTGCAGGCGCTTGCCGGCGTCGCCCACCAGCTGGGTCAGCCGCGCTTCGATGTTGAGGTGCACGTCTTCGAGGTCCAGCTCCCATTCAAAGGCGCCGGATTCGATTTCCTGCGTGATCTGCGCCATGCCGCGCTGGATTTCGGCCAGGTCGGCTGCGCTGATGATGCCCTGCGCAGCCAGCATGTCGGCGTGCGCCAGCGAGCCCTGGATGTCGGCCTGCCACAGGCGCTTGTCGAAGAACACGCTGGCGGTGTAACGCTTGACCAACTCGCTCATCGGTTCCGAAAAGAGCGCAGACCAGGCCTGGGATTTTTTGTCGAGTTGGTTCGTCATGATCGTCTGATTTTATCGGGCGGGGCTGAGCGGGCTGCTGGGTCGCTTTGCAGGAGGCCGCCTTTGCGGCCGAATGAAGGTAATTCGCGCGCAGGGGCGCGCTCCCACCGAGAGGTCATCAGTCCATTTATGCAAAATTCAGGCGTTCGAGGGGGTCACACCATGGATACGGAAAAAATCGACAACGCGATACTGGCCTTGTTGCGTCTTGGCTTGCACGACACCCACAGGGCCTGGAAAGGTTTTGATTGGGAGGCGATGCAACGCCTGCATGAAAAGGGATTCATCAGCAACCCTGCGGGCAAGGCCAAGTCTGTGGTCTTCACCCAAGAAGGCTTGCGAGAGTCCGAGCGACTTTTTGAGTCGCTCTTTGGCAGCCAGTTGCATCTGCCATGAAGGAATAGCCCCCGTGGATGCTTTGGTCAGCGCTTCTCAGCTGTCAGATAAACAGCATTTCGCTCGCGTTTGCCTACTGCGATGACCACCACCAGCATTTGTTGGTCTCGCACTTCATAGACCAGCCGGTAGCAAACACTGCGCAATTTGATCTTGTAGCGGTCGGGATGTCCGTTGAGTTTGGCGGAAGGTACACCCGGCGATTGCAGTCGTTCGGCCAGTTTCTTTTTCAATTGTGTGCGAATGGTGCTGTCCAGACGGTGCCATTCGGCCAAGGCTTCCTCTAGAAAAGCCAGTTCAAAGCTCATCGAGCTTGACCTTGATGATTTTTTGCCCTTGGCGTGCATCGGCCACAGCATTGAGTTCGATGTCTTCCAGGCGGGCCATCATGTTTTCGAACCATGCGGCGGGCACGCAGTAGAAGGCCGGCTCGTTGCGATTGAGGATGGCCACAGGGAACCCGTCCCCAGCAGCCACGGTGCCCATGGGGTTTCGTTTCAGTTCGGAAATGCTGGCCGCAGTTTCAGACAAGATTTGGTGTGTCATGAGCTTTTATGAGTGCTTTTAAAAGTGCTAATGATAGCACTCTCATCATCTCGAATCAAAGATGTAGGATAAATATGAGCTACTAAAGGCTAATTTAATGGAGTCGCCATGACCGCAGATCACCGCTTTGAAACCTGTGCCAGGGACATGGGTTACGACTTCAGTGGCGACATCAAGATTGGGGGGAACTACAGCCCGGTGGTGCGTGATGGCCAGCAACTGTGGGTAAGCGGGCAGATTCCGCGCGTCGGTGACGAGGTGCTGTTTGTCGGCGTCCTGGGTGAAACGCTCGATCTGGCGCAAGGAAAGCAGGCTGCAGTGATTGGCGCCATGCGGGCCTTGGCATTGCTGCAATGAACATTGGGCAGTCTGGAGTCCAGAGCCGCTGTCTTGCGAATCACGGTGTATGTGCGTCCTGGGGCCTGTTTCACTCAGCAAAGTGGGGTGGCCGATGGCGCATCGGATGTGTTGTGCCGCGTCTTGGGGCCCCGGGGTGTGCACACGCGCACATCATTGGGTGTGATGCAGTTGCCCAAAGGTGCGGCGGTTGAATTGGACATGGTGGCCAAAGCGAAAGAGGGGTGTGTATGAGCAGGATCTTATGCGTGTTGACCGACGAAGTGCGCCAAGCCGCACGCCGCAGCGTTCTGTGCTGGTTGGCCACGGTGGATGACCAAGGTCAACCGAATGTCTCACCCAAAGAGGTCTGGGCCATTGCCGACGATCAGCATGTGGTGGTGGCCAACATCGCCTCGCCCGTCAGTGTTCGCAATATCGCGCAGCAGCCGCTGGTGTGTTTGAGCTTTGTGGATGTGCTGGTGCAAAAAGGCTTCAAGCTGACAGGCACCGCCCGGGAACTGCTGCCCACTCATGCAGATTACGCTGGATGGGCTGCGCCTTTACAGGCCATGACAGGGGAACGGATACCGGTGCGCAGTGTGTTGCTGATCGCAGTACAGGGTGTACAGCCTATCGTGGCACCGAGCTACTGGCTGTATCCCGAAGTCACTACCGAAGCCTCGCAGATCAAGGCAGCCCGGCGTACCTACAGTCTTGAGGGTTGATTTGGAACCCCGTTGCTTGGACTTCGGTCAACCCGTATTCCTCAACCCCGCTGCGATCCCGTTGATGCTGATGTGGATACCCCGTTGCACCCGCTCGTCAGCCTTGCCTTCGCGGTAGCGGCGGATCAGCTCGACCTGCAGGTGATGGAGCGGGTCGATGTACGGAAAACGATGACGGATCGAGCGGGCCAGGGCGGGGTTACTCTCCAGCCGGTTCTTTTCACCCGTGATCTGGGCCAGGGCATCGGCGGTGCGGTGCCATTCGGCCTCGATGGCGGCAAAGATGCGGGTGCGCAGGCGTTTGTCGCCCACCAGCTCGGCGTACAGCGAGGCCAGCGCCAGATCGCTCTTGGCCAGCACCATGTCCATGTTGGACAGCAGGGTGCGGAAGAACGGCCACTGGCGGTACATTTTCTGCAGCAGGGCCAGCTGCACCTTCTTGCCCGGACCATCGGTCTTGTTCAGAAAGTCTTCGACCGCCGAACCAAAGCCGAACCAGCCGGGCAGCGTCAGGCGGCACTGGCCCCAGCTGAACGACCAGGGGATCGCGCGCAAGTCTT
>Ga0255182_1000596_pt1 | contig 22656 bp, 24 predicted proteins | sample Atl_UVDOM_RepA_8_FD_188420 | JGI IMG/M metagenome (GOLD analysis project Ga0255182, IMG submission 188420) | Freshwater microbial communities from Altamaha River, Georgia, United States - Atl_UVDOM_RepA_8d | ecosystem: Environmental > Aquatic > Freshwater > River | place: USA: Georgia...
AAAATCCGGCTTCCCGTGTCGCGGAAATGCCTGGTTGGACCACGGAGCGCACGGAGGACACGGAGACGGCACTTGGCAGGGAAAAATGTGACTAAGAGACAGCCCCCCCGGGAGAGGCCGGCCGCGCAGCGGGCCGGTGAGGGTCGTTTCCGGTTGGCGCAGCGCCGGCGCAGGCCACCCTCACCCGCCGCCTTCGGCGTCGACCTCTCCCGGGACGGGAGAGGTGAAGAGCGATCCATGGACGATGCAGCCAGCGCACCGACTGGCGCCGACATCGGTCGCCGCGCGGTGCCCGCAACGGCTTTCGTGCGGGCGCGGCACGGGACCACTGTCGAATGAGAGCCTCCACCGACGTTAAAGCTCCCCCGCATCCGGCCGCTATCTCCGTCGTACACCAGAGGAATCCGCAATGGCGCTCAGTTCACCCGGCATAGGCTCGGGCATCGACGTGCAGGGCATCGTGCAGAAGCTGATGTCTATCGAGCAACAACCGCTCGCCAAGATCGGTGCGCGCGTCATCGAGCTGAAATCCCAGCTGAGCGCCTATGGTTCGCTGAAGGGCGCCGTATCGAACTTCCGCGACTCGCTCGACAAGCTGTCCAGCATGTCGAAGTTCAAGGCCTTCTCCGCCACCTCGTCCGACACCGCGGTACTTTCCGGCACGGCGTCGACCGAGGCCGCCCGTGGCAGCTACAGCCTCGAAGTGCTCCGGCTCGCCGAGGGACACCGCATGGCCGCGGGCACCGCCTTCGCCGGCAGTGCCGACGTGATCGGCAGCGCCGGCGACCGCATGCAGATCACCGTCGGCGGCAACAGCTTCACCGTCGACTACGGCGGCAAGAGCCTGTCAGCCATCCGCGATGAAATCAACGCCGCGAGCGACAACACCGGCGTCACCGCCTCGCTGATCCGCGACGACGTCGGCTATCGGCTCACGCTGGCCTCGAACGGCGTGGGCAGCGGTTCGTTCATCGAGCTGGGCTACACGAATGCGGGCGCTGGCATCGTCGATCCCTTCGCCCTTGCGTCATTGAACACGGACCGCGACGGGAGCGGCGGCTTTGCCGCCGCGGACCTGAACGCCGCGGTCCGGCTCGAAGGGCAGTATCTCGTCACCAGCGGTTCGAACACGCTGGCCGACGCGCTGCAGGGTGTGACGCTCAACCTGAAGAAGGTCGGCACGGCCACTGTGACCGTCGACCGCGACACGGCCGCCGTGCAGTCCTCGGTGCAGGCCTTCGCGAAATCCTATTCCGACCTCGTCGCGCTGATGTCTAAAATGCGCAACGAGGTGCTCAAGAACGATGCCTCCACGATCAGCACGATGGAAAACCAGATGCGCGCCGTGCTGAACAGCCGCATCGAGGGCCTCGGTTCGCTGGCAAACGCATTCGAAGCGGGCTTGAGCACGCAGAAGAACGGTTCGCTCAGCGTCGACACCACGATGCTGGGCAAGGTCATGGCCGAGGACTTCGACGGCCTGGCGAAGCTGTTCGCCGACCCTGCGCAGGGTCTCGCGAAGCGGCTCTACGACCTCGCCGACAGCTACCTCGAGACGGGTGGCCTGCTCGATGGGCGCAGCGTCGGCCTCGATCGGCAGGTGCGCGAATCGGAATCCCGCAAGACCGGCATCGAGGAGCGCCTGAAAATCGTCGAACTCAGGTTGACGAAGACCTACAACAACCTGGACCTCGTGGTGAACCAGCTGCAGGGCACGAACTCGGCGCTGACCTCGCAACTCGAGGCCATCACCGGCTTCTACAGGATCAACAACCGCTAGGACCGTCGCGCCCCCCCCCCCGCTCCGCTTGGGCGCGGCACGTCCCGCCAGGATTTGCCGCACGCCGCAACGTCGGGACCTGCTTCCCCGCGGTGAGAATCAGCGCAGGAAGTTGAACAGGCTCAGACCCTGCACTTTCACGAAGGCCTGCTGGGCGGCCTCGAGCGCCTGGCTGTGGCGCGCGAGATCGCTGATGGCCCGCACCGGGTCGACATCCTCGAGATCGGATTTCGCCTTCGACAGCTGGATTGAAAGATCCTCGTTGATGCTGCGCTGGGCGAGGAGCGCGTTCCCCTTCGCCCCGATCGAGGCCTGCACCTCGAGCATGCCCTCCAACGCGCGGTCGATGTCCTGCAGGCTCCTGTCCATGGCGAAGTTGAAGCGCGCCCGCCCCGCATCATCGAGCGGCGGGTTGCGCAGCGTGGTGACCAGGTTGCCCAGCGTTGCGAAGGTCGACTGGTTCGCACTCGGCTCGACCATGAACTCGTCGCCCGCCGCGGGGTTGCCCGACAGCGTGACGGAAAGGCCGTTGAAGCTGACCGCCGCGCCCGGCGTGTAGGCCTGCGCGGCGAGCACGGTGGCGCCGGTCGTGTCGTTGATGACGTCGAAGGTGTTCGCGGCCGTGAAGCTGATCCGAAAGTTCTGCGGCAGGAAGGCCGCCGGGTCGACCACCGTGTCGTTCGACAGCCGGCCGCTGCCGGTGTTGGCGGGAGCCAGCCGCGTGACGAAGCTGCCGTTGCCATTGCGCACCGCCATGAACACCTCGGCGCCCGAGTGCGCCTCGACCATGGTGCGCCCCTCGGCGATACTCAGGCTGCGCACGTTCTCGTTCCCGTTGTAGACGACGGTACCGCTTGCGTCGGTCGTGAACGGCAACGTGTCGACCGCCGTGCCGGCGAAGATGTGTTCGCCGGCGGCATTACGGGTGTTGGCCAGGCCCTTCAATTCCTCCAGCCGCTGTGTGATCTCGCGGGCAATGAAGCCGCGGTCCGCCGCCGACAGCGAGCCGTTCCGGCCCTGGATCGCGAGTTCGCGCACCCGCTGCAGCAGGTTGACCGCGCTCCCGATTGCCGTTTCCTGGTCGGAAAGCCGCAGCTCCAGCAGTTCGGCGTTGCGGGTGAACTGGTCTATCGCGCCGAGTCTTTCGCCGATGCTCTGCACCTGGGCGGCGGCCGCGGGGTCGTCCGCGGCGCTGAGCAGCCGCTTGCCGCTGCCGACCTGCTGCTGGGCGCGCGCAATCTGCGCCTGGCTGTCCATCATGCCGTTGAGGGCGCGGTAGAACTGGGTCGACGTCGCAATCCGCATAATCAGCCTCGCATCGCCCGGATCAGGGCCTGGAACATCTGGTCGGCGCTCGCTATGACCTGCGCGGCGCCCTGGTACGACTGTTGATAGCGGACCAGATTCGCCGCCTCTTCATCGAGATTCACGCCCGCCACCGAATCGCGCGCGGCTTCGGCGTTGTCGAGTTGCACCCGGAGCGCATCGCGACTGATCCGGGCCTGCTGGGTCTGCGTCGCGACCTTGCCGAGCAGCTGGCCGAAGGCGTCCTGGTAGGTGGCGGTGTTGCCATCCATGATCTCGCTGGAACGCAGGCCGAACATCGCCAACCCGTTCGCATTGTCGCCGCGGCCGTTGGTGTTTGCCTGCACGGTGAAACTGTCCCCCGCGACCGGTGCCCCCGTAATCTGCACGCGCCAGCCGTTGACGTCGATGTTGCTCCCGCTCGTGTACGGAATCAGGGGGCCTGCGCCGTTGACCTGGTAAGTCGTCGGGGGGTCGTTGAAGACGATTTGAGTGCTCGTCTGCAGCGCGGCATTCGAGGAATTGAGCACGGTCGGCGCGGAGATCTTCGCGTTGCCCGTGTTGGCAAGCGTGGCGGAACTCTTGACCGGGTTCGCGAAGGCGAGGCGCTGCGGATCGGTGATGGCCACCGACATGCCGCGGGCGACGAATTTCGTCGGCTGGATCAGGTAGCGATCCCCGGCCGCGGGCGCCGTGCCGACGGTGAGGATCATGCCGTCGACGCTGAAAGGACCGGCGCCCGAGAGGGTCTGCGTCGCCCCGGTGTCGAGCCGTTCGAGGATGAAGTCGGTGCCGTTGTGGCTCAGCGCGTAGTCGGAAGTCGTCAGGTTCGCGAGATTGGCGGGATCCAGCGCGACGCTCAGCGTCCCGGTGTTGCCGCCGGCGGCGCTGACGGACGCCTGGCCGCGGTTGAACAGCGCCCCACCCAGCGCGCCCTGCAGGTCGAGGCCCGCCCGGTGCTGCGTGTTGTAACTGTCGGCCACGACGATCGCGAGCCGGCCGACCGCGTTGCGCGCCGGGTCCAGCACCTGGTCGCGGAACTCGAGGAGGCCCGCCAGCTCTCCACCGGTCAGGGACCCCGTGATCTGCACGGAGGCGCCGCCCTTGTTGATCACAATCTCGGCGCGCGAGCTGTCCAGCGCATTCGCCGCGATGTCGAGCTTCACCGTGTTCGGGCCGTTGACGAGCAGCTGGCCGCTGCCCGCGAACACGTTGACGGATCCGTCGTCCTGCACGTTGGCGGTGATACTGACGATTTGCGACATCTGCTTCAGCAGCGCGTCGCGCTTGTCGAGCAGGTCGTTCGCCGGCGCGCCCTGCCCGATACCGGTCGCGCGCACGATGTCCTGGTTCAAGCTCGCCACCGCGCCCGCCAGTGAATTCAGCGCGTTGACCTTCGCCGCGAGATCCTTGTTCAGGTCGCGCCCCATCTGCGACAAGCGCGCATCGAGATCCTGGAAGCGGTTCGTGAGGTTGCCGGCCGCGCCGAGCAGCACCTGCCGCGCGGGGATCGACGAGGGATCGTTGTTCACGTCCTGCAGGGCGGTGAAATATTTCTCCATGGCCGGCGAGAAGCTGCCTTCGCTGAGCAGCGAGTCGACCTGCCCGGCGAGGTTCGCGAAGGCCGAGGCCCGGGCTTCGGAGGACGCCGACAGACGCAGGTTCTGCGTCAGGAATTCGTTGCTGATCCGCGCAATGCCGGCGATGTCGACGCCCTTGCCGGAGAAGCCCGAACCGATGTACTGCGGCGGCCGGCTCGCCAGCGTCACGCGCTGCCGGCTGTAGCCCTCGGTGTTGGCGTTCGAGATGTTGTGGCCGGTGGTGGTCAGCAGGCGGCTGTTCGCATTGAGCGCCGAGATGCCGACCGAAAAGAGTTCTGCCATGGTTGCCGCTCCTTAGCCGCGGTCCGGGGTGGAGCCGGCGATCCGGCCGTGTATCTGCAGGATCTTCCGCGCGTAGGCGGGGTCCGTCGCGTAGCCGGCGCGCTGCAGTTCATGCACGTAGGCGCGCGGATCGGATGCCTGCTCCAGCGCGCGCTGGTAGCGCGGATTCCGCTGGATGAAATCGACGTAGTCGTCGAAGGCTTCGCCGACGTCGTTGTAGGCGCGGAAGGCGGCGCTGACCTTGACCGGCTTGCCGCTGAACACCTCGAGGGTGCGCTGCGTGACGGTGCGACCTTCCCACGACGGATCGGCCTTGATCGAAAACAGGTTGTGCGATGCGCCGCCGACGACGTGCCTGCCCCAGCCGGTTTCGAGCGCGGCCTGCGCCATCAGGATCTCCGGGCTCGTGCCGAGCTTCCGCGCGGCGCGTTCGGCGTGGTCGCGCACGCTGGAGACGAAGTGCTGCTGGCTCGCGCCCATGTCGGGCGCCAGGTCGGGCACGGCGAAGGCCGTCTTCGGCCGCGACCAGCGCGTGATGTCGACAACGGCGTCGTCCGCTGCGGGTTCGGGCTGCGGAACGTAAGACTCGGCGCGCAGAGGGAATGCGCGGCGGGAGGGCAGTTCGAGCGCCGGCGCGCCGTCGTCGTTGGCCGCCGTTCGCTGGCCGGGGTCGAGCTGCTTGCCCAAGGCATCGGCAAAACCGAGCTCACCCTGCTCCGCCATGGTCAGCGCGACCTGGCTGTCGAACATCTCGTTGTAGAAGCGCATTTCGTGGCTGTCGAACAGCCCACCCTCGGGCGTCGCGTCGCGCGCCGCCTTGAGCATCATCTGCACGAACAGCGCCTCGAACTCGCGCGTCACCTGCTTCATCGCGGCGTCCGGGTCCTGCTTCGCCGCGGCGCGCAGCGTGCCGAGCCGGTTGATGTCCGTGTAAGGATTCAACGTTGCCGTCGTACCCATGCGTGCATGCGCCCAATGTTGGTGGTGGCTTACACAATGCACAGGTGGTGCCAATGTCGAAAGCGTGACGGGGCGCGCCTTTCGAGCGCGGATCCGGCCGCTTTTCGCGCGGAAGGCGCGGTGGGGGGCGGCGTGGATTTGCCGCCCCGGCAAGGGCTTGCCGGGGCGGCGGGGCAATGCGGGGCCGCCAGACGCGGCCCCACGCGACTCAGATGACGATCAGCTCCGCGCGCAGCGCGCCAGCTTCCTTGAGGGCTTCGAGGATCGCGACGAGGTCGCCCGGCGCCGCGCCCACCTGGTTGACGGCCTCGACGATGTCGTTGAGCGACACGCCGGGGTCGAACAGGAACATCTTGTTCTTCTCTTCCCTGACGTCGATCTGCGAATTCGGCACGACCACCGTCTGGCCGCCGGACAGGGGTCCGGGCTGACTGACGATGGGGTCGTTGGAAATCGTCACCGTCAGGCTGCCGTGGGTCACGGCGGCCGCCGACACGTGCACGTTCTGGCCGATGACGACGGTGCCGGTGCGTGAATTGACGATGACCTTCGCCGACGCCTCGCCGGGCGAAAGCTCGATGTTCTCGACGATCGCCATGAACGAGGTGCGCTGCGAGGGATCGGCCGGCGAGCTCACCTGCACCGACGATCCGTCGACGGCCTGCGCGGAGCCCGCGCCGAGGACGCCGTCGATGGCCTGCGCCATGCGCGTCGCCGTGGTGAAGTCGGGCCGATGCAGGTTCAGCGTAAGCGCCGCTTCGGTCAGGAAGGGCGAGACGACCTCGCGCTCGACGGTCGCGCCGTTCGGAATGCGGCCGACACTCGGCACGTTCACGGACACGCTGGAGCCGTCCTTGGTTTCCGCGCCGAAGCCACCGACGACGAGGTTGCCCTGGGCCATCGCGTAGACCCCGCCGTCGGCGCCTTTCAGCGGCGTCATGATCAGGCTGCCGCCGCGCAGGCTCTTCGCGTTGCCCATCGACGACACCGTGACGTCGATGGTCTTGCCGGGCTTCGCGAACGGCGGCAGCGTGGCGGTCACCATCACGGCGGCGACGTTCTTCAGCTGCGGATTCGTGTTCTCCGGCGTCGTGATTCCCATCTGCAGCAGCATGTTGCGAATGCTCTGGATCGTGAACGGCGTCTGAGAGGTCTGGTCGCCCGTGCCGTCGAGGCCGACCACGAGGCCGTAGCCGACGAGCTGGTTCTCGCGCACGCCGGCGACGCTTGCGAGATCCTTGATGCGTTCCGCCCAGGCGCTGGCGGACAGCGCGCAGGCCAGCGTGAGGGCCAGCAGCCGAATGAGCTTGCGATGCATGGTGACGACCCTCAGAACGGGAACATGGCGCTGACGAAGAAGCGTGCGAGCCAGCCGATCTTGCCGGCATCGGCCTCCGCGCCGTCGCCGGCATAGATGATCGTCGCGTCGGCGACCTTGGTCGACGGCACGGTGTTGTTCGCGGCGACGTCGATCGGGCGCACGATGCCCGAGATTTTCACGTACTCGTTGCCGGAGTTCAGGTTCAGCCGCTTCTCGCCGCGCACCAGCAGGTTGCCGTTGGGCAGCACGTCGGCGACGGTCACAGAGATGTCGCCGGTCAGGCTGTTGCGCTGGGCGGTGGCGGCGTCGCCGCTGAAGTCGTTCTTCGAACTGATGTCCGCCGCAAGCGTGTTGTTCTCGGTTGCAGCGAGCGGCAGGACGCCCGGCAGGGCGAACAAGGGCTTGGTGCCGAGCACCGTGGGGTTCGCGATCTCGGTGTCCTGCGACTTGCTGATCGCGTTGCTCTGCGACTTCGACGCGTTCGTCGATTCGGTGAGACGGATCGTCAGGATGTCGCCGATGCGGCGCGCGCGGCTGTCCTCGAACAGCACGACGTCGTAACCGGCCTGGTAGATCGAACCGGTCGCCGCCTGGCGGGCCTGCGGCACTTCGAGTGGCGCCGGGAACGACGCCGCGAATGACGGATCGCGCTTCGGTGTCGAGTTGCAGCCGGTCAAGCTGCTGACGGCCAGCCACAGCAGCGTCAAAAGGATGACGCGGCCGGCGCTGCTGGATTCGAACGGATGCTTCATGGTCTGCGCGCCTCCTCGCGCGCAGGCTCCAACCGTCAGCCTCAGAGTGTCTGCGACACGAACTGCAGCATTTCGTCGACGGTCTGGATGGCCTTCGAGTTCATTTCATACGCGCGCTGGGTCTCGATCATGCTGACCAACTCCTCGACCACGTTGACATTAGAGCCCTCGAGGCTGCCTTGGCGGATTTCCCCGAGCCCGTTCAGGCCCGGCGTTCCCTGCTGCGGGGCGCCACTGGACACCGTCTCCTTGTAGAGGTTCTGGCCGATGGCCTGCAGCCCCTGCGGGTTGATGAAGTCGGTCAACTGCACCGAGCCGATCTGGGTCGGCTGCGCGCTCCCCGCAACGAGTGCAGATACCGTGCCATCCACGCCGATCGTCACGCTGAGGGTCTCGGCGGGAACGGTGATCGCCGGATCCAGCTGGTAGCCGGACGAGGTCACGAGCTGGCCCTGCGAGTTCATCGAGAACGCGCCGTCGCGCGTGTACGCGGTCGAGCCGTCGGGCATCAGCACCTGGAAGAAGCCGCGCCCCTCGATCGCCATGTCGAGCGAGCTGTCGGTCTGCACCATGGAGCCCTGGGTGAAGACCTTGGCGGTCGCGACCGTGCGCACGCCGTTGCCGAGCAGCAGGCCGGACGGCAGCTCGGTGTTCTGCGTCGACGAGGCGCCGGGCTGGTTGACCGTGTCGTACAGCAGGTCCTCGAAGGACGCGCGGCCCTTCTTGAAGCCGTTCGTGCTGACGTTGGCCAGGTTGTTGGCCGTGACCGACATGCGGGTCTGCTGCGCGTCGAGACCACTGCGGGCGATGTATAGAGCTGATGCCATGACTTCTATCCAGTCGTGTCGTTGGTCGTGTCGTTGATTGCGTTACAGGCGCAGCACGCGGGCGCCCTCGGCGTCCATCGTCTGCGCGGTGTCCATGGCCTTGACGGCCATCTCGTACTGGCGGGCGTTCTCGATCATCGACACCATCGCCGAGACCGGGTTGACGTTGCTGCGTTCGAGCGCGCCCTGCGTCACCGACACGGTCGCGTCGAGCGGTGCCGGGGCGCCATCCTTCATGCGGAACAGGCCGTCCGGCCCCTTTACCACGTCCGCCGCGGCCAGCGGACGGACGAGGCGCAGCCGATCGACCTGGGCAAGCGTGTTCGCTTCCTGGCCGACCGGGCGGGTCGTGATGGTGCCGTCGGCGCCGATCATGAGCGCCTGCGAAGGCGGCAAGGCGATCGGCCCGCCGTTGCCGAGCACCGGCAAGCCGTCGCGGGTCAGCAGCTGGCCGGTAGCGGTCAACTGCAGTTCGCCGGCCCGCGTGTAGGCCTCCGAGCCGTCCGGCGCCTGCACGGCGAGAAAGCCCTCGCCGTTGATGGCGACGTCCAGATCGTTGCCCGTGTGCTCGATCGTGCCGGTCGCGAAGTCGACGCCAGGCCGCTCGGCGAGCGCGAACACGCGCGACGGCTGGCCTTCGCCGAACAGCGGCATCGCGCGATAGGCCTCGAAATCGGCCTTGAAGCCACTGGTGCTCGCATTCGCGAGGTTGTTGGCCGCGATCGCCTGCCCGTTCATCGTCTGGCGGGCGGCGCTCATCGCGAGGTAGATCATGCGGTCCACGGGCTCGACTCCGGTGCCTTACCGCGCTCAGCGGATGTTGATGATCGACTGCGTCGTCGCGTCGGCGGTCTGGATCACTTCCGTGTTCGCCTGGAAGTTGCGCTGCGCGACGATGAGTTTCACGAGCTGCTCCGAGAGATCCACGTTGGATTCCTCGAGCGCGCCGGACTGGATCTGGCCCATGCTCGCCGTGTTGGGCGCGCCGATCAGCGGCGAGCCGGCTTCGAAGGTTTCGGCCCAGTTGTTGGCGCCGATGCTGCGCAGGCCCTGGGCGTTAGCGAAGTTCGCGAGCGCGACCTGCCCCTGCACTTGGGACTTGCCGTTGGTGTAGCGCGCGAACACGAGGCCATTGGCATCGAAGTCGACGCCGACCAGCCGGCCGGTCGTGTAGCCATCCTGCACGACGCGGTTGATGCCGAACGGCGCCCCGAACTGCGTCGTGTCGGACAGGTCGAGCGTCACGTTCATCGCCGCGCCGCCACCGGACGGCGTGAAGGCCGGGAGAGTCAACTCGCCGCCCGCGGGCGTCGTCAGCGAGCCCGTCTGGCTGAACGCGAGCGCCTGCGCGCCCCCCACGGCCGTGCCGTCGACCGTCGTGTGCATGTTCCAGGCGTTGGTGCCGGTCTTCACGAAATAGAACTGCATCAGGTGGCTGCCACCCAGCGAGTCGAACACCGTGGTGGCCGAGGTGCTGTTGAATGTCGCGCTGTCGTCTGGATCGAAGGGCGTGACGAGCGGCGCGGTCATCGACGAATCCAGATTGGCACCCAGGGCGACGTTCGACGTCGCATTGGGCGCGCTGTTCGCGGTCGAAATCTTCAGCGTGCCCAGCGCGCTGTTGATGTTGCCGAGATTGTCCGTGCCGAAGGCCTTCAGGCGCTGGTTATTGGAGTTGACGATGAAGCCTTCGCGGTCGAGGCCGAAGGCGCCGTCGCGCGAGTACAGCTGGGAGCCGCCATCGTCGACGATGAAAAAGCCCTGGCCGTTGATCGCGAGGTCCAGCCCGTTGTCGGTGAACGTGACGTTGCCCTGGCTGAACTGCTGCGCGACGCGCGCCACGTTCACGCCCTGCCCCGTGCCGTTGCCGGCCGTCGCGGTGTTGGTCGCCGCGAAGACGTCGGCGAACTCGGCGCGCGAGCCCTTGAAACCCGTCGTGTTGACGTTGGCGATGTTGTTGCCGATCACGTTGAGGTCGGCGGTGGCGGCGCGCAGGCCGCTGATCGCAGTGCGAAATGGCATGTTTCTTACTCCCGGTTGGCTGCTGCGTGCGTCACATCACGCGACGGATTGCGTCCAGATTCATGGCGCCGTGGTCGGCGATGTTCAGTACGGGCGGCTGCCCGTTGCGCGGCAGGGACACGCTCTCCACCGCCGCGCGCACCAGCGTCGTCGCGGCCTGCATGTCACCGTTGATCAGCGCGCCGGTCTTCAGCGTGTAGGTACCGGCCGGCAGGCGTTGGCCCTGTGCGTCGAGGCCGTCCCAGCTAAGGTCGTGAGTGCCGGCGCCGGTGGGACCGAGGTTCAGCGAGCGCACCGTCTGGCCGGCGAAATCCTGGATGTCGACGCGCACGCCGCCGGCCGCGACCGGCAATTCGAAGGCGAATGGAGCATTGCCGCTGGCGCCGAGTTTGAGTCTCGAGCTCTCGATCTCGACCTGGCGGCCGACCATCGTCGAGGCCTGCAGCGCCTGGTTCGACTGCAGCGAGGTTGCGAGCGACGCGAACGACTTCTGCAGTTCGCCGATGCCGCTGACGGTGCCGAACTGCGCCATCTGGCTCAGGAACTCGCCGCTCTGCATCGGACTCGTCGGGTCCTGGTTCTTCAGCTGCGTCATCATCAGCTCGAGGAACGCGTCCTGGCCCAGCGACTTGTCCGCCTTCTTGTCCTGCTGCAGGCGGCTGCTGCTCAGGGCCTCGAGGCCGGCCGGCAGGCCGGAGATGGGATTGGCCATGTGTTCGACTCCTTACTGCTGACCCAGCGCGAGCGTGCGCGTGAGCATCTGTTTCGACGCTTCCATGATTTCGACGTTCGTCTGGTAGCTGCGCGAGGCCGAGATCATGTTCGCCATCTCCTCGACCACGTTCACGTTCGGCATGAACACGTAGCCGGCCTCGTCGGCCAGCGGGTGTCCCGGCTGGTAGTCGCGGCGCAGCGGAGCCTGGCTCTCGATGATGCCGCCGACCTCGACGCCGACGCCGGCCGCTTCCTCGAGTTCGCCGCCGAATTCCGCGGCCTCGTCGAACGCGGTCATGAACACCGGATGCCGCGCGCGGTACGTCGATTCGATGCTGCTCGACGCGCTGTTGGCGTTCGCCATGTTGCTGGCCGTGGTGTTGAGCCGGATGCTCTGCGCGGCGAGCGCGGAGCCGGCGACGTTCATCACGTTGAAGAGCGACATCATCAGTCTCCCCGGAAGGCTTTGACGAGACCGCTGAACTTGCTGTCGAGAAAGCGCATCGTCGCCTGGTAACGCAGCGCGTTGTCGGCGAATCGGGCCCGCTCCGCCTGCACGTCGACCGTGTTCTGGTCCAGCGAGGCCTGCGTCGGCGTGCGAAACATCAGTTCGGCGCCACCGACGCCATCGCCCAGCGCCAGGTGCCGGTCGCTGGTGCGCGCGAGGTCGAAGCCGTCGCCGGTGCCCAGGGCATTCTCGAGGGCAGCCCGGAAGTCGAGGTCGCGCGCCTGGTAGTTCGGGGTGTCGGCGTTTGCAAGATTGGCCGCGAGCACTTCCGCCCGCTGCGAGCGGAGCATTGCCGCCTGCGGGTGGATGCCTAGATGACGGTCGAAATCGATCATCGTGAATACGCCTGGCTGTGGACTGACATCCCACCTAAGCGAATCGCGTGCCAATTTCCCGAAGAGACTCCAAGATATTGATTTTCATGGCAGCGCGGTGACATGAGCGCGGGAGGTGGCAAGTCCTGGCGCGGCAGGCGGCAAGGATGGAGGGGACGTGGCTGGCAAGGCTTTGCCGCCCCTCGCGGGCTTGCCGCCGCGCCGGGCGGCGGGCGGATGCGAGGTCGGCGGAAAAGTCCGGGAGGGCTGCCGGGAGCGGGAAGCGCCCGGCCCGTCAGCTCAGGCGGGCAGGTTCTGCCCGCCGTCGATGATCGAGATGACGACGGCCGCGAGTTCGTCCGGGTCGAATTTCGGCACCAGCTTGTCGGCCCCCACCGCGCCCGCCATCGACTGGTTGAAGCTGCCGCTCAGCGAGGTGTGCAGGCACACGTACAGGCCCTTCAGCGCCGGGTCGGCCTTCATGTGCTTGGCCAGCGTGTAGCCGTCCATCTCCGGCATCTCGATGTCGGACAGCAGCATCGCGAAGCGCCCGGTGAGCGGGCCCTCGGCGGCGTAGGCCCTGAGGGTCGCGAGGGCCTCCTTGCCGTTCTCGGCAATCTCGTACTCGACGCCCAGCTGGTCCATCACGCGGGTCATCTGTTTGCGGGCAACCGCCGAATCGTCCGCGATAAACACCCGTCGCGGCACGACGTGCCCGGCCTGCCTGCGCGCCAGCAGGTCCTCGGCAACCTCGGTGCGCAAGCCGACGATTTCGGACAGCACGCGCTCGACGTCGAGGATTTCGACCAGCTGGTTGTCGAGCGAGGTCACCGCGGTGAGGTAATTGCTGTGGCCGATACCGGGCGGCGGCGGTTTGACGTCGTCCCAGCGCAGGTTGACGATGCGCTCGACCTTCTGCACGAGATAACCCTGCACGTGGCCACTGTACTCGGTGACGATCACGAACTCCTCGGGACTGCTCCGGCTGGCGCCGTGGCCCAGCACGGCGGCCAGATCGATGATCGTGATGGTCTGGCCCCGGGCGTGCATGACACCCCGCACATGATGATGCGCGTGGGGGATCGAGCGCAGGGGCGGGCATTTCAGCACCTCGCGCACCTTGAACACGTTGATGCCAAATAATTGACGGTCCGAGAACCGGAACAGCAGCAGTTCGAGCCGGTTACGGCCCGCGAGTCGTGTCAAACGGTCGACTCTTTCCATCACGCTGGACATTGAGCGCTCCGCACAGGGAATTCTCCTGAGCTGGGTAGCGTCCAGGGCGGGTTTGGACTTGAATGGCCTGAAGGGCATGGGCTTTGCATAAGTTCAGGCATGCGACATTACCGCCCAGCCCTCGCCCTCCTTGCCCTGCTCGCGGCCAGCCACGCCGTCCGGGCGGCGGCCGCCCCCCAATCGCATGCGCTCGACGACATCCGGGAAACCGCGCGCGCCTACCTCGCTCAGGAGGCCGGGGACGGGGAGCTCGAAGTCGAAGTCGGACGGTTGGACCCGCGACTTCGCCTGAAGCGCTGCGAAGTCCCCCTGGTGGCCTACCTCGCGCCCGGCGCCCGCACCACCGGGCACACCTCGGTCGGTGTCCGTTGCGACGGCGTCACGCCCTGGACGCTCTTCGTGCCCGCAATCGTGCGCCACGAATATGCCGTCGTGGTCGCCGCGCGACCCATCGCACGCGGCGAAATCGTCGGCGCCGACGCCCTGACCAGCGCCACCCGCCTGCTGCCGAGTCCACCGGCGGGTCTCATCAGCGACCCGGCGTCCGCCGTGGGCCGCGCAGCGGTGCGCGAAATCGCGGCGGGCACCTTGCTGAGCTCAAGCCTGGTTAAATCGCCACAAACGATAAAGCGTGGGCAATCCGTGACGCTATCACTGGCAAGCGGCGCAGTCGCGGTCCGCGTGGCCGGCACTGCGCTGCGCGACGGCGCGCTCGGCGAGCGCATCCCGGTGCGCAATCTCAATTCGAAGCGGGTCGTCGAGGGTGTGATCCTCGAGGGCGGCGTCGTCGAGGTCGCCGCAGGCCGGCCAGCCGCGATGCAGCGCTAGGCAGTCCGGCAAACCTTGTGCGATAACAATCACAAAGTTCCGTAAGCTGCTAAAGCTTGGAGTTTCGTGGCCGCTAAGCGGTTCGTGGAAATAGGAGTCGTTCCCATGGTTTCTGAAATCAACAGTTCGTCGTCCGGCGTGGTGACCGCGCTCGAGAGCCGGGTTTCGAAGATCGACAAGGCGGCGCCGACCGCCGCGACCACCGCCGCCGCGGCGTCCGATGTCGTGACCCTCACCGATCTCGGTGGTCGACTGCAGGCATTGACCCAGTCGGTCGCGGACGTGCCGGTGGTCGACAGCAAGCGCGTCGAGTTCTTCCGCCAGGCGATTGCAGAGGGCACCTACCAGGTGGACGCCGCAGCAGTCGCCGACAAGCTGGCGAACTTCGAATCGATGCTGGCGAGCGTGCCGCAGGGCGGCTGAACGGCATGAGCGCGGAATCGATCAGCGCCCGCCAGTCGCTGCGCGCCCTGCTCGCGGACTTCGACCGCGTGCTCGCGACCGAGTACGAAGCGCTGCGAGCGCGCGACACCGAGGGCCTCGAAACCGCCGTGGCGCGCAAGCAGGAACTCGTCGGCGCCATCGCCACCGCGAGCAGGCACTGCCCGGTGCCGCCGCCCGGCGCGCCCGTCGATACGGCCGGCGACCCCGAGGCCAGCGCCGAGTGGGCGGAGATCCAGCAGTTGCTGGCGCGCTGCGCGCTGGCCAACCGCACCAACGGCGCCGCGGTAGACGCGAGCCGCAATTTCGTTAATTCGCTGCTCGATCTGCTGACCGGCCGTCGTCCGGGCGAGCGCCTGTACGACGCGCGCGGCCGCGTGGGTGACAGCGGCCGGCGGCGGACCTGGGAGAGCGTCTGACGCGATCCCGGACCAGCACTCGTGGCTTTCGAATTCCTGCGCGGACTCGCCCGACCTTCGCGTCCCAGCAAGACCCCCGACGCGCCCCCCCCGCCTCCGACCGGCGTGGAGGCGGAAATCTACGTCCTGCTGAAGCGCGCGTTCGCGGCGCGCTGCCTGCTGACCGTCTACGCCGGCCCGGCGCGCGAGGCCTACACCAGCGCGATCCTCGAAGTCGTCAGGGATCAGCGTTACATGGTGCTCGACGAGTTGAGCCCCGGCGCCGGGCACGAACACATCGTGACCAGTCGCGACATCGAAGTCCGCGCGCTCGTCGAGGGCGTCGAACTGCGCTTTCGCAGCGAGGTGCTGCAAATCGGCCAGCACGACGGTCTGCCCTTCTACAAGGTCGCCTTTCCGCGCGAAATCGCCTATGCGCAGAAGCGCCAGCAGTACCGCGTGCCAGTCCCCTTGCACCAGGGCTTCGACGTGAGCCTGGTTTTCTCCGACGAACGCGAAGCCGGCGGCGAACTGCGCGACATTTCCTTCGGCGGCCTGTCCGTCCGCATACGCAACGGGCACGTGAACCAGGAGTCCGACCGCAACGCGCTGGCGATGTGCCGGCTCGCGATTTCGAAGGAACACAGCATCATCACCGATGTCGAGATCCTGCATGTCCACGCCGCGCAGAAACCGCGCGTGCCGCGCATCGGCGCCCGTTTCGTCGATCTCTCGCCGACCACGGCCCGTCGCATCGAACAGTTCTGCGCCGAACTCGAACGCCTGCGCTCGCGCGGTTGACCGCAGCCGGGCCGGCCGTCAGCGCAAGCCCAGTCCCGCCAGCGTCGGCGCATGCGCCTGCAGGTCGCTGGCATCATCGATATCGTGCCGCACGGGCAGCGCACGCCAGGCACAGCGTGCCCCCGCGAGTCGCCCGACCGTCTGCGCGTACACCGCGCCGGTGCCCCAGGCGATATCGCGGAACAACGCGGGGTTAGCCGCGCGCAGGCCGATCAGCCAGTAACCGCCGTCGGCCGTCGGTCCCAGCACGGCCTCCGCATCCCCGGCCAGCCAGCGCGCCGCCAGCGCAAGATCCTCGCGCGTGATGTCGACGAGATCGGTACCCATCAGCAGCACGCGCGCGTGCGAGCGCAACACCTCGGCGCAGGCCGCGTGCATGCGCAGCCCGAGGTCAGGTGAAGCGCGCTGGCCGGCCAGCGTGAAGCCGCGCGCAGCTTCCTGTGCGCCGAAGTAATCGATGGCGGCGCGATCGGCGGCATACAAGAAACGCTGCGCCGACGGCGCGGCACTCGCCACGGCCAGTGCGTGCGCGAGCAGGACCTCGTAGACGCGCGTCGCGCCGCCTGCGCCCAGCGCGGGGATCAGGCGCGTCTTGACCTTGCCCTCGAGCGGCGCCCGCGCAAAGACGACGAGCGCCGTCGTCATCGCACCTGCCGATACCAGCGCGCGAGGCGATCGGCATCGACGCCGACGAAGTAGGCGAGCCGCAGCACCCACATCAGCAATATCGTGCGCAGCACGCCGCCCTGCTCCCAGCGTCGCCCCGAGGTCGTCACGCGCAGGCGCAGGCAATGTGGCCGCCGCACGCGTCGCAGGCGCTTCGACAGCGCGATGTCCTCCATCAACTGCAGCGGCGGAAAACCACCCTCGCGTTCAAACAGGGTGCGCGTGACGAAAATCGCCTGGTCCCCGGTGGCCACCGCGGTGACACGCGAGCGCCAGTTCATCAGCGCCGCGATGACGGGCAGGAAGGGGTGTGCCCCGTCGAGTCGGACATCGAACCGGCCCCAGGTTTCAGCACCGCGCGCGCAAGCCTCCAGCAGCGCCCGGGCCTCGGGGGGCAGGCTCGTGTCGGCGTGCAGGAACAGCAGCAGGCGGCCCCGGCTTGCCGCAGCGCCCGCGTTCATCTGCGCCGCGCGGCCGCGTGGCGCGGTGATCAGCCGATCACACAGAGGCGCGGCGAGCTCGCGCGTGCGATCGGCGCTGCCGCCGTCGACGATCACCAGTTCGGCGCCGACGCGCCGCCAGGCCTGCAGTGGCGCGAGCGTGCGAGCGATGCCGACCGCCTCGTCGAGCACCGGCATCACGATGGACAACGCTGGAAGGTCGTCGTCGCTCACGACGCGGCGAGCGCACCCCCGCAACTGCTGCCCTGCCCGGCGGTACAACCGTAGCAATGCGCGCCGACCGCGATGGGTTCACCCTCGAGGCTGCGCCCGAGCAGGGAGGACAGGTGCACGGGTTCCGCGCGCCCAGCGAAGGGCATGCCCAGCATCTGGTTGAAGTCGCAATCGTAGACGTGGCCGCGCCAGTCGATGCTCACCAGACTGCGGCACATGACCGCGTCGAGATTCGCGGGGCGGTGGGCACCTACCAGGAGTTGCAGGTAGTCCTCGTAGCGGCCATCACGCTCGAGCGCGTGGCGGAAGCGTGCGATGGGCATGTTCGCGAGGGTCAGCAGCTGGTTGAAGCGCACCCCGAAGTCCGCGGCCAGGCGCGATTTGTAGGTCGCCTCGAGCGGCCCCTGCGCGGGCGGCAGGTGCGGCCCCACGGGGTTGTAGACAAGGTCGACCTCGAGTCCGCTTGCCGGATCGCCATAACCCAGCGCGTTCAGCCGGCGCAGCCCCTCGATGCTCCTCGCGAACACGCCGTGACCACGCTGCGCATCGACATTCTCCGGGCCGTAGCACGGCAGCGACGCGACGACACGCACACCTTGCCCGGCGAGGAATTCGGCCAGCGTCTCCTGTCCGGGCTCGCCGAGTATGGTCAGGTTGCAGCGGTCGATCACCGACAGGCCCAGCGCTCGTGCGCGCCGCACGAGGTCGCGGAAGTGCGGATTGAGTTCAGGCGCACCACCGGTGAGATCGAGCGTGGTCGCCCTGGCCCGAGCCGCGTAAGCCAGCACGAGTTCGATGGTTTCGCGGCTCATCTCCTCGGTGCGCAGCGGACCGGCGTCGACGTGGCAATGCGCGCAGGCCTGGTTGCAGCGATAGCCGAGATTGACCTGCAGCGTCGTCAGGCGCCCGCGCCGCAAGGCCGGAAAGGCGGGCAAGGCTGACCCGGGAAGAAGTTCGTGGAGACTGTTCATGGAGACCTCGGCAGTGGAGCACGGCGCGCAGGTCGCGATGATTGCAACCCGGCAGGACCGAGGCAACGGTCGGGGCGCATGGAAGCGGACAAATTTGCATCGAAGGGCTGGCGTCGCGCGAAATCGCCCGCTAAAATTTGCGCTCGTCTCGTGTGGGGCCGTAGCTCAGCTGGGAGAGCGCCGCGTTCGCAATGCGGAGGCCGGGGGTTCGATCCCCCCCGGCTCCACCACTTCCTCTCGCAAATTCCTCTACCGTTCGTTCGCCTCGCACGCAGCCCGCGTGCTTCACTTTGCTCGTCGGGTCTTTCGACCTGCCTCCAATTCGCCCCCTCGAGCACCATGCCGCCTCTGCGGCCGACGCGCAGACGTCACCGTTTCGGTTTCGCTCGCGACCCCATGGTGACCGGGATCACTCAACGGCGTAGCTTATCGGGCGATATTAGCGATTATGCATCCATCCTCGAACGGAGAACGGCGAACATGGCGCAATCGCGATACCAGATACTGCGCGAGCGACTGGCGGAAGCGCTGGTGCACGCGGCCGAACATCACGCAGCCGGGCGCTTCGACAGGCTCGGCGAGGGTTACGAAGCCCTCGAGGCCGAGCTGCGCCAGGAAGGCGACCTGCAGTACCGGACGCTCCACTGCGCGCTCAATTTCTGGGACGGCTGGATCTTTGCCCACGGGACAGGCTGGGTCGAGCACCAGCAGTTTCCGCGCGATGCGTGGCCCACGCTGGCGCGCTCCGTCGCCGCGGACCTCGTCGCCGACCGCGAAATTTCCGATCCGCGCGTACGCTTCGAATTCGACCTGACCGGAACGCTGCAGCTGCCGAGGGAATATCTCAGGAATCCGTGGGCGTATTTCGATACCTCTGATCGTTAGCGAGGCATTCATCCCGCCGTCCCTGCGCGGCACGGCGATCGAGCGGAGCCCGGCTCGTCCGTTCGCCAGTGGCCCGGGATTTCGCCGCGCGCGGGTGACGTGGCATCCTTCCGGGGGCAAAAGGCCTCTGTCCGCGGTATGCCGGCCGGTGCTTCGGAATGCGCCCGTCACCCCGTAACGAAGGAGTCTGCAGATGAGTGATCCGCTTGCCGACGCGATCAGCGCGGCCGACCGTAAATTCCGCGGCGATGCCGCCCGGGCGCGCGCGACCTTCACCTCGGAATCCAGGCTGGGCGCAGGGTTCCGCTCCGACGTCAGCCTGCGCGGCCACGCGCTGACTGTCGACGAGCCGCACGGCATCGGTGGCGGCGACGCGGGTCCGACGCCGGTCGAACTCGTGCTGGCGGCGCTTGGCACCTGCCAGGAGATCACCTATCGCGCCTTCGCGACCGCGCTGAGCATTCCGCTGGCCGGCGTTGCGGTGACGGTCGAGGGCGATATCGACTTTCGTGGCTTTTTCGCAATCGACGAGGCGATCCGTCCCGGCTTCGAGCGCATGCGCGTCAGCGTGAAGCTGACATCCACCGCAGACGACCAGGCATTGCAGCGCCTCGTCGACATCGTCAACCGGCACTGCCCGGTGCTGGACATGCTGACCACCCCCGTGCCGGTGACCACGACCATGAGCCGCGTCGCCGGATGAAGGCGTCGTCCGGCACGCTGCGCGTTGGTTCGACAAGCTGCGCCCACTGCCCGGCCGAGCCAGCCTCAAGCCGGCTAATTTTCGCTTGAATCGCCTTAATCAAGTAATTCATTTATCTAGAAAAATTTAAAACTTCCATCCTTCCGGTCGATAACAGCGAAAGCAACGGGAACAGACCTGGAGGAGGAACGCATGCACGACGGTGATTACGGCGCACTGCGCACGCGGCTGGCGGCATCGCTGAAACGCGACGCCGCGCTGCATCGATTGGGACAGCCTGAACGCATCGGACTCGGCTACGCGGCGCTGCGGGCGGCGCTGCTGGTGGGACGCGATCAGCGCCGCCAGAAGCTCAGCGTCGCCCTCGATTTCTGGGACGCCTGGATCACCGCGCGGGACACCCAGTGGGTGCAGTACGACCACATGCCGTCGGCACTGTGGCCAAGTCTGGCGCTGGTCGTCGCCGCCGACCTGGACGCCGACCGTGACATCACGGACCCGCGCGTACGCCTCGCCTATGACCTGTCGATGACCTTCCAGCTGCCGCCCGGCCTCGTGCAGAACCGCCTCGCCGGCATGTCGGATGGCGCCTGCAGCACCACGGAGGTCGCACTCGGCTGAGCACCGGTTGTCGGAGCGCAGCGGGAAACGCGCCAGGGCCCGACCGGGTGCACCCTGGCGCGCCGAACGCTCGCACTCAGTCGTCGAAATCGAAATCCTCGAGCGGGTTGTCGATGACGCTCGTCTCGCGACGGAGCCCGAAGCTCCTCGGCAGTTCCAGGGTCGCGGTCAGATCGAACGCTCGCCGCACGCGCGGGTCGGTGATGTCGCGGTCGGCATCCAGGTCGGCGGCGACGACCAGCGCCAGCGCAGGCCACAGGAACTCCGGAATCTGCTCGTGTTCGAGCCAGTCCGTGTTACGCGCAAGTATCCACGCGTCCCAGAAATTGAGGGCGACGATCAGCTTCTGGTATCGCTGATCCCCGCCGTGGCGCAACGTGGACTGCAGGTCCATGTAACCGGCGCCGATGCCTTCGTGACGTTTGAGTTGGTGCAGTCCGGCGTCCCGCTTGAGGACTGCCGACAGCCGCTTCTTGATTGTCTGGTATTCCGATTCGCCCATGCGCCCCCCTTGGATGCGGCACCATGCCGCATCGCGCGCATGCTAAGCGGCGGCGAGTCGGAAATATTTAGCGTTTTTTTTATTTAAATCGTTTTTAACGTTTGGCGCGCCGGCCGCCCGGCCTCGTGGTTTCAGACGGCCGCGGCCGGCACCGGAAGACGCTGGTCCAATCCACGCAGCAGGTATTCAAGCTCGGCCACCATCGAGGTGTACAGGGCGTCGATTTCCGCTCGCGCCCGTTGCTCACGCAAGGCCTGCTCCAGGGCCAGCGCCAGCAGCTGCACCTGCTGGGCGCCGACCTGCGCGGCGGCTCCCTTCAACTGGTGCGCGAGCAGGTAGCCGTGCCGGACATCGCCGGTGTCGATCGCCTCGCCGATCCGCTGCGGGTAGTCGCGGTGGAAATCGACGAACTTCCGCACCATGCCGAGGTAAAGCGGCACCCGCCCCGACGCGAAGCGCAGGCCGGTATCGACGTTCAATCCGGGCACACCCTCGAGGCCGGTCCGGGTCGCGCCGGTCGGCGCCGCTTGCTCAGGGCCGGAGCCGACCGGCGCGGCCGCCGCCGAGGGCGCCAACCAGCGCGCCAGCGTGGCGCCCAGCAGCCTGGGGTTGACGGGTTTTGCGAGGTAATCGTTCATCCCGGCCTCCAGGCAGCGCTCGCGGTCGCCGGGCAGCGCGTTCGCCGTCATGGCGACTATCGGCAGTTCGGCCCTGCCGGGCAATTCGCGAATGAGCCGGGTTGCCTCCAGCCCTCCCATCAGCGGCATCTGCATGTCCATCAGGACGAGCGCATAGTCGCCGTTGCGGACCTGCTCGACGGCCGCCGCGCCATCCGTCGCGACGTCGACACTCAATTCGTACTCGGCCAGCAGCGCAAGCATGACATCACGATTCATCTCGTGATCCTCCACCAGCAGGACGCGGGCGCCGGCCACGGGCGGTGGCACCGGAGCCGCCGGGCCTGCGGCTTCCGTGTGCTCCGTTGCGGCCCGCCCCGGGTCCTGCGCATGCGCCATCGCCGCAAGCAGCGCCAGGCGGGTCACCGGCTTGTCGAGGCTTGCCAGCGTGCCGTCAGGCAGCGCTGCCTGCTCGCCGGCGGGCACCAGCAGGACGAGCTGCGGCGCCCCGGCCTGCCCGGCCAGCGCCGCCGCAGCCGCCGGCCCGGGCAGGTCGGGCAGCGCCGCGTCGAACAGGCACAGCTGGAACGGCTGCGTGTCGGCGGCGTGCAGTGCCGCGAGCGCGGCCGCACCGTCGGCGACGATCCTGACCTCGCAGCCAGCCACCTCGAGCAACCCGCGCAGCGCCGCCGCAGTGCTCGCGTTCGGCGTCGCCACCAGCACTCGCCAACCGGCGTAAGCAGCGGCCACGGCCGCCGTGTCGGTCATGTGCTCGACGCCGAGCCGCGCGGTGAACCAGAAGCACGAACCCTTGCCGGGTTCACTCTCCACACCGACTTCACCGTTCATCAGCCCGGCGAGGCGCCTGGCGATCGCGAGGCCGAGGCCGGCCCCGCCGTAGCGGCGCGAGGCCGAAGGATCCGCCTG
>Ga0255182_1000597_pt1 | contig 22643 bp, 15 predicted proteins | sample Atl_UVDOM_RepA_8_FD_188420 | JGI IMG/M metagenome (GOLD analysis project Ga0255182, IMG submission 188420) | Freshwater microbial communities from Altamaha River, Georgia, United States - Atl_UVDOM_RepA_8d | ecosystem: Environmental > Aquatic > Freshwater > River | place: USA: Georgia...
GGGCCAGCCCCAGGCGCAAGGCGACGCGGCGCGCCACGGTATTCGGATTCTCGGTGCCGGCCTCCACGTCGAGCACCGGCAGCGTGCCCCACATCAGGTTGATGCGGCGGCAGGTCGCAGCGTCGCGGGCAACGGCGACGACCGGCGCGTCGGGGCGCGCGGCGCTGATCATCGCCGCGGTGACGCCCTGCATCGAGATCACGACGACCGCGCGCGCACCGGTGTCCGCGACGAGCTGTGCCGCGGCATTCGCGATCGCATCGCCCAGCGAGTGCGCGCCATGCCCGGGGTCGACGTGGATGCGACCGCCCACCGGGCGCGTGAGGAACTGGTAGGACTCGGTCTGTCGCGCGATCCTGCCCATCATCGTCACCGCGTCGACGGCGAAGTCGCCGACCGCCGTTTCCCCTGACAGCATCACGGCATCGGCGCCGCTCGCGACGGCGTTCGAGACGTCCGCAACTTCCGCCCGCGTCGGCCGCGCACTGGTGATCATCGATTCGAGCATCTGCGTCGCGACGATCACGGGCCGATCCATGCGGCGGGCGTGGCGAATGAGCTGGTGCTGCGCAAGCGGCACCTGCTCGGGCGGCAGTTCGACACCGAGATCGCCGCGCGCAACCATGATTCCGTCGGCCGCCTCCAGGATCGCGAGGCTGTTCTCGAGCGCCTCCGGCTTCTCGATCTTTGCGATGATTGCCGGCCGTTGTTCGTGGCGGTCCACGATCGCGCGCAGCGAGTCGACGTCGGCCCGCTCGCGCACGAAGGACAGGGCGAGAAAGTCCACGCCCTGCGCCAGCGCGAAGGCGGCGTCCGCCACGTCCTTGTCGGTCAGCGACGGCGCCGACACCCGGACGCCGGGCAGGTTGATACCCTTGTGGTCGCCGATGGGTCCGCCACTGACGACCACGCAGCGCACCTCGCTGCCGTCGATCGCGCGCACCTTGAGTTCCACCGCCCCGTCGTTCAGCAACACGCGATCGCCTGGCCGCACGTCGTGGGCGAGGTGCGAATACTGCGACGGGATGAGGGTGGCATTGCCGGGGACGTCGCGCGTCGTGACCGTGACCTCGGCGCCGGCCGCCAGCGTCAGCGGGTTGGTCTCGAAACGCCCGGTGCGAATCTTGGGGCCGCACAGGTCGGCCAGGATGCCGGCGTGGAGCCCGAGCTCGGCGGCGTGGCGCCGGATGTGGACAATGGCCTCGGCGTGCTCGGCCTGCGTGCCGTGGGACATGTTGAGGCGGAAGACGTCGACACCCGCCTCGAGCAACGCGCGGATGGATGCAGGGTCGCGCGTGCGCGGGCCGAGGGTCGCGACGATCTTCGTGCGCCGGTGTTTCAGGAGATCGAAGCTCGTTACAATCGACATCGCACCGCCCTTGTCCGCTGGTTGAAGGCCTGCAGGCGACAGCGGCGAGGGTCGTGCATTCTTGAGCCAGGGAGCGACCACCGGTCCGCTTCGCGCACCGGGGCCATTATGAATCAATTCGCGCTGCTCACCTCCAACCGGTTCCTGCCGTTGTTCGCAGCGCAGTTCCTCGGCGCCCTCAACGACAACATCTTCCGCTTCGCGCTCGTCATATTCATCACCTTCACGCTGGCCGAGCGCTCGGCAATCCCGGCCAGCCAGCTGGTGGTCCTGAGCGGCGGAATCTTCATCCTGCCGTTCTTCCTGTTCTCGGCCTTCGCCGGCCAGCTGGCCGACAAGCTCGAGAAAGCGCGGCTGATCCGCATCATCAAGTTCGCCGAGATCGCGATCATGGGCCTCGGCGCGGTGGGCTTCTGGCTGCAGAGCGCGGGCTTCCTGCTGACGGTGCTGTTCCTGATGGGGGCGCAGTCCGCGTTCTTCGGCCCCCTGAAGTACGGCATCCTCCCGCAGCATCTGCAAGCCGCCGAGCTCACCGGCGGCAACGCGCTGATCCAGATGGCGACCTATATCGCAATCCTGCTGGGCGCGGTCGTCGGCGGCTTCATCGCAGGCCTGCACGGCGAAGGCGCCTGGCCCATCGTGCTCAGCGTGATGGCGGTCGCCCTGCTCGGCTGGCTGGCCGCGTTGCGCATCCCGCCCGCGCCGCCGTCGGCTGGCGAGCTGCGCATCGACTGGCGCATCGCACGTTCGACCTGGCAGCTGGTACGCGTCGCGGCCGGCGACCGCACGATCCTCGTGCTGACTCTGCTCATCTCCTGGTTCTGGTTCGAGGGTGCGACCTTTCTCAGCATGGTGCCCACGCTCGGCAAGGATCTGCTGGGCGCCGACGAGCACGCCGTTACGCTGTTGAACGCCGCATTTACCGTTGGCATCGGCCTCGGCTCCCTGCTGTGCGAATCGCTGTCGCGCCGGCGCGTCGAAATCGGCCTCGCACCGTACGCGGCGCTGGGGCTCTGCGCGTTCGCGCTCGACCTGTGGTGGCAGGGCGCGCCCAGGGCCGTTCCGGGCAGCCTGACGCTCACGAACTTCTTCGAGAATCCGGCCGCCGTGCGCGTGTTCGTCGACCTGGTCGGGATCGGCGCCTGCGGCGCGATCTACATCGTGCCGCTGAATGCCGCGCTGCAGGCCGCCGCCGGCGACGACTGCCGTTCACGCGTCATCGCGGCGCTGAACGTCGTGAACGCGCTGTTCATGGTCGCGTCGGCGGTGTTCACCATGGCGTGCTTCGCGCTCGGCGCGACCATCGGTCAGATCTTCGCGTTCGTCGCCGCGCTGAACGTTGTCGCGATCCTCGCGGCCCTCGCGACGCTGCCCGCACTGCGGGCGCGCGCCGTTGCCGTGTGGCGCGCGCCCCCGGCTCCCGGAATCGCGTCCTAGGACCCGGCCTTGCGGCGTTTCCGGGCAGGGGCGCGCGGACGCTTGAACGCCTGCGCGACGACCTCGCTGAAGTGGCCGACGAACTGGACCTTGATGCCACGCCGGATGTAGTCCGGCAGCTCCTCGTAGTCCCCGCGGTTGGCTTCCGGCAGCAGGGCTTCCCTGATGCCCACGCGCTTGGCCGCGATCAGCTTCTCCCGGATGCCGCCGACGGGCAGCACCCGCCCCGTCAGCGTCAGCTCGCCCGTCATCGCCAGCGGCCGCGCCAGTTCCTCGTTACGGGCGAGGGACAGCAGCGCGGTCGCCATCGTGATGCCGGCGCTGGGACCATCCTTTGGGGTCGCGCCTTCCGGCACGTGGAGGTGCACGTAGGCTTCGTCGAAGAAGGCCGGGTCCCCGTCGTACTCCCCGAGGTGGGAGGACACGTAGCTGTAGGCGATCTCCGCCGATTCGCGCATCACGTCGCCGAGCTGTCCGGTCAGCTTGAAGCCGCGGTTCTTGGTGTGCACGCGCGTGGCCTCGATTTCCAGCGTCGCGCCACCCATCGCGGTCCACGCAAGCCCCGTGACGACACCGACGCCACGCTGCGTCTCCTCGGGACGGAACACCGGCTTGCCGAGGTAGTCCTGCAGGTTGTCCGGGCCGACTTTCACCGACTGTGACGGGTTCCGCAGCACTTTCAGTGCCGCTTTGCGCGCGATGCGGTTGAGCTGCTTCTCGAGATTGCGCACGCCGGCCTCGCGGGCGTAGCCGTCGATGATTTTCCGCAGCCCGGCGTCGCTGATCGCCAGTTGCGCGGCCGTCAGGCCGGCCTTCCTGCGCTGCTTCGGCAGCAGGTGGCGCTTCGCGATGGCGAGCTTCTCCTCCGCGACGTAACCGGCGAGGCGTATCACTTCCATGCGATCGAGCAGCGGGCGCGGAATCGTGTCGAGCTGGTTCGCCGTGCAGATGAACAGCACGCGCGACAGGTCGAAGCGCAGGTCCAGGTAGTGGTCGAGAAAGCCCGCGTTCTGCTCCGGATCGAGCACTTCGAGCAGGGCCGACGCCGGGTCGCCCTGGTAGGAGCTGCCGATTTTGTCGATCTCGTCGAGCAGGATCACGGGATTCGCGCTCTGCGCCTCGCGCAGGGCCTGGATGAACTTGCCTGGCATCGCGCCGATGTACGTGCGGCGGTGGCCCTTGATCTCGGCCTCGTCGCGCATGCCGCCGACGCTGAAGCGATAGAACCTGCGTCCCAGCGCGTCCGCGATCGAGCGCCCGATGGACGTCTTGCCCACGCCGGGCGGACCGACCAGCAGCATGATTGAACCGGCGACCTGGCCGGTCAGCGCACCGACCCCGAGGAACTCGATGATGCGATCCTTCACGTCGGCCAGGCCCTCGTGGTCGCGATCGAGCTGCCGGCGGGCGTCGTCGATGTCGAGATGGTCGACCGTGAGCTTGCCCCAGGGCAGCGACGTCAGGGCGTCGAGGTAATTGCGCGTGCCGGCGTACTCCGGCGAGCCGCTTTCGAGCATCGAGAATTTCTGCAGCTCGTCGTCGATGCGCTTGCGGGCGTCCTCGGGCACGACGCAGTCCTCGAGGCGCGCCCGGAAGCGTTCGACTTCGATGGTCTTGTCGTCCTTCTGGATCCCGAGTTCCTTCTGGATCTCCTTGAGCTGCTCGCGGAGGAAGAACTCGCGCTGCCGTTCGCTGACGCGTTCCTCGACCTTCTGACGGATCTCGCTCTGCAAGCCCGCCACCTCGACCTCGCGCTGGATCATCAGCATGACCTTCTCGAGGCGACGCAGCAGCGGAATCGTCGACAGCACCTCCTGCAGTTCGTCGCCGTTCGCGCTGGTCAGCGCCGCCGCGAAGTCGCCGAGCGGGGCCGCGTCATCCGGGCTGAAGCGCTCGAGATACGCGCGCACGTTCTCCTTGTAGAAGGGGTTGTGCGGCAACAGCTCCTTGATCTTGCCGATGATGGCGAGCGCGTAGGCGCGCACCTCCTGCGGGTTCTCTTCGGGCGGCTGCGGGTAATCGACCTGGGCGACGAAAGGCGCGCCCTGGGACAGCATGCTCTTGATGCGGAAGCGCTGGAGTCCCTCGGCGAGGAACTGGATGCGGCCGTCCGCGCGCATCGGCTGGTGCATGCGCACGATGGTGCCGATTTCGGAAAAAGCTTCCGGCTTCGGGACCTCGTGCCCGCTGCCGGGCGCGTAGACCAGCCCGACCATCTGGTGCGGCGTCTTGCCGACGCGCTCGATGGTTTCCAGCCACGGGCTTTCCGGCAACACCAGCGGCATCGTCTGCGCCGGGAAGAAGGGGCGTGCCGGCAGGGGCAGCAACAGGAGCTTGCCCGGCAGGCTGTCTTTCAGTAAGGCCGGTACCCCGGTGGTGGGCGCCGCATCGTCGTGTTTGCTTTCCATGATTCCCCGTCAGGCTGCGCGCAGGCTGCGCGTGCGGGGTACATGCGGCTGGCGAGGCCCGAATTCAAGCCGTCAGCCGCGCCCCGGCTGGACGCGCAACAGGCTGCGCAGGGCGTCGCTGAACTCGTCCGCCGAGGCGAACCGATCCTTGGCGTCCTTCGCGAGCGCGATGTCGATGATCGGCTGGAAGTGGCGCATCGCCGGGGGCAGCGGCGGCACATCGGCGTGCACGTGCTGGTAGACGAGCGCCGCGGCATTCTCGGCGCGGAAGGGTTTGCGGCCGGCAAGCATCTCGTAGAGCATGACGCCGGCGCTGTAGAGGTCCGAGCGTTGGTCGACCGCGAGTCCCAGCGCCTGCTCGGGACTGATGTAGTTCGGCGTGCCCAGCACGCTGCCGTGCCGCGTGAGCTCACTGGTGTCGTCCAGCCGCTTCGAAATGCCGAAGTCGGCGAGCGCGAGGCTGTCGTCGGAGCGGAACATGATATTCCCCGGCTTGAGGTCGCGGTGCACGATGCCCAGCTCGTGGATTGCCTTCAGTCCGTAGAGCACGTGCAGCGTGTAATTCACGGCATCGTTGACCGTCACGCCGTGCTCGATGCGCTGCTTCAGATCGCCGCGCGTGAAGAATTCCATCGCGATGTAGCCGTAGTTCTCGGTGAAGCCGTGCTCGAGGAACTTCACGACATGGCTGCTGTTGACCGCGGACACCAGCTCCGCTTCGCGCACGAAGCGCTGCAGCACCTGGGGCTCGCGAATGCTCGCGACGTCGATCACCTTCAACACCAGCGTGGCGCGCTCGGCGGCGCGTTCCGCGAGGTACACGCGGGACGTCGCGCCCTGGCCGATCAGGCGCACGAAGCGATAGCCGATGCGGCGCCCGTCCGGCGTGCGCCGCTCCGCGGTCAGGCGCATGTCGCGCATGATCGTGGCGTCGCGCTCGAGCTTGTGATTGAGCGTCGACACCTCGCCCGCGCCGCGCAGCGCCTCGCGTTCGCGCACTGCCTCGCGCGCGAGCAGGGCCAGCCGTTCGGCCGTGACATCGGCCTTCTTGATGAAATCGGCTGCGCCGAGCTTGATCGCGCGGGCGGCCACGTACTCGTCCCCGCCCGCGGTCATCACGATAGCCGGCGGGAAGCCGGGCGCATTGCGATACCGCGCCAGCCAGTCGAGCCCGGTCGCGTCGGTGCCGAGCTCGTAGTCGATGAAGAGCACGTCGTAGAGGGACCAGTCGAAGTTGGCCGGGGGCTCGCCCTGCTGCTCGGTGTCGTATTCGGTGACTTCGACGTCGGGGATCCCGCGCGCGAGCATGCGCCGCACGAGCGTCATGTACTCCTTCGAGTCATCGACGATGATCACCCTGAACGGCGCGGCACCGGGCAGGCAGGGATTTGTCCGGGTGAAGTCGTCCTGCACGGTGATTTCGGCGAACTCCTCAGCGACTGTGGATACTTGCTCTATCATCGGATTATGAATCAACTGTTGATCTCACAGACTCACGGTTCGCCGGCGCCTCGCGGCCGGCACTCCCCGTTAGCGGCCATTGTGCGGAAAACATGGCACGGAGTGCGCCCATCCCGCACCGGCAAGGCCCAACTTGCGACGGACTGCTCAGTGCGCGGCACCGGCCCGGCCCTGCGGGTCCTGGTCGGCCTGCTGCTCGCGGCCGTGCTCTTCCCGGCCGCGGCCGACCTGCCCACCTGGCGCGGCTGGGTCGAAGAGATGAAAGCGGCCCCGCGTGGACCCTTCGCACGGATCCGCTGGTTCTGCGACGACGGCACGGTGCTGCCGCCCACTCCGGGCGCGTGCAAGCCACACGGCGGCGGCCACCAGCACGGGGAGTGGTCGGAGCGGACCGTGACCCTGCGCGCCGCCGGCTACCAGATCGCCACCTTCTTCGCCGACCTCGACGCCGATGCGCTGCTCGCAGCCGATCCGACCTATGCCCCGCTGGCGCAGGTCCTCGTCGAGCGCTACCTCGTCCAGGCCGACGACGGCTGGATACTGCGCCAGGCCCGCTACTACCGCGGCGCGTTCCAGGAAGAAGACGAACGTCGCGGCGCGCGCGAACTGCTGCTGCGGCTTGCGGCCCGGCGCGACTGGACCGGCTTCCGCTACGTCTTCCTGCGCACGGCGGCGAGCCTCATTCCGCACGGCGCCGAAAGCGCTTCCGCGAAGGCGGTCCGCCAGCTGTCGGCGACGCTGTCCGAGCGCGACCCGGGCTTCGTGACCCTGCGCAACAAGATTCACGGTCGCCTCGAGCGGGGCGATGCCGACGCGGTGGAAGCCTACGCCACGACGCGCGTCGACGTCGTGCTGCGCGCCGACTACCTGCAACTGGCTGGAGACATCCGCGCCCTCTACATCGTCCACCCCGGCGCGGCGCTGGCCGACCTGGCGAAGATGGCCGCCAACAGGCAGCCCGCCGCCGGGCGCCTGGCCGCGCTGGCGCAGGCCTGGGAGGCCGCCCCCGACGACGCCACGCGGCTGCGCACGGCCGCGACCACGCTGGCTGGCCTGCGCGAACTCGTCGCGGAGCCCCTGCCCGCGTCGCTCCGCCTCGCCCTGGTCGACACCAGCCTGCTCGTCGAGTCGGCCTACTTCACGCTGGCGACGCGCCTGCGCGACGCGGTCGGCGAGGTGAGCCGGCGCGAGCGCCTCGCCCGCATCGAGAGCGGGCTCGACGCGCTATACGGAACAGGCCTGCTATCGGCCCGACAGGCGGCTGCGATGCGCGCCGAACTCGCGCGCCTGCGCGCCGCGCCACCGACGGCCCCGCTGTACAAGCGGGTCCTCGACTACCTGGCGCTGGCGCCGCACTGGGCCAGCCAGAACCTGCAGCTCCACTTCGGCTCGGCGATGGAAACCTTGAGCCGGATCGAGCCCCGCGCCGCCCTCTTCATCCAGGACCAGCTCCGCGGCGGCGCGCTGTTGTTCCATGCCGAGCTCGTCGACAGCCTCGTGCGCGACGCGAATCGCCTGAACGGCGTCAGCAACCGGCTGTTCGACGACGACGTCGGCGGCGGCCTGCGCGCGCTCAACCCCGGCCTCGCGCGCGGCGTGCTGCGCTTCGCGCTGGACGGCCCGCTCGGGGACCTGCGTCGCGACGCCATCTACGTGTTGCCGGAAACGGTGTCGGACCTGCCGCCCGTGGCGGGCATCCTCACCGCCGGCGAAGGCAATCCGCTGTCGCACGTGCAACTCCTCGCGCGCAACCTCGGCATCCCGAACGTCGCCTTCGATACGCGCCTCGTCGAGCGGCTGCGCGCCCACGAGGGCCAACGCATCGTGCTCGCCGTGAGCCCGGGAGGCGCGGTCCGCATCCTGCCCGCAAGCCCGGCCACGGACGCGCTGTTCACGCAGGCCGTGGCGGCGGCGGGCGAGACGACGATCGAAGTCGACCTCGACAAGCTCGCGCTCGGCGAGCGGCGCTTCATTCGCCTCGACGCGCTGCGCGCGACCGATTCGGGCCGCACGGTCGGTCCCAAGGCCGCGAAGCTCGGGGAGTTGAAGTCGCGCTACCCGGACGCCGTCGCCGATGGCATCGCGATTCCCTTCGGGCGCTTTCGTGCCCTGCTGGACCAGCCGGCGCCGGGAGAGTCCGGCAGCGTGTTCGAATGGATGCGGCGAGAATACCGCCGGCTCGCCGCGCTGCCGGCCGAGAGCGCCGAACGGCGCGCGCAGACCGAGGCGTTTCGCGCGCGACTCGCCTCGTGGGTCGAGCAGGCGGATCCCGGCCCCGCCTTCCGCGAGGAGCTGTCGACCCTCATGCGGGAGGTGTTCGGTACTGACGGCAGCTACGGCGTGTTCGTGCGCAGCGATACCAACGTGGAGGACCTGCCCGGATTCACCGGCGCGGGCCTCAACCTGACCTTGCCGAACGTGGTCGGGGAGCGCGAGATATTCCGCGCGATTGCCCGGGTGTGGGCGTCGCCCTTCAGTGCCCGCGCCTTTGCCTGGCGGCAGTCCCTGATGCGCGAGCCCGAACATGTCTACCCGGCGGTACTGCTGCTACGAAGCGTCGACAACGAGAAATCGGGCGTCATGGTCACGCGGGAAATCGACACCGGCAGCCCGGACTGGCTGTCGGTCGCGGTCAACGAAGGCGTCGGCGGCGCCGTCGACGGCCAGGCGGCCGAATCACTGCGCATCCACGTCGGCAGCGGCGAGGTGCGCCTGCTGGCGCAGGCCTCCACGCCATTACGCCGGCAGATCGCGCCGGCGGGCGGTATTCGCGAGCTGCCCGTCAGCGGCAGCGACGCCGTGCTGAAGCCGGGGGAAATCCGCACGCTGCGAGATTTCGCGCGCGAGCTGCCGCAGCGCTTTCCCGCGATTGTCGATGACACAGGACAGGCCGCGCCCGCCGACGTCGAGTTCGGCTTCCAGCACGGCCAGCTGCGCCTGTTCCAGATCCGCCCCTTCCTCGACAACGCGAAGACGCGCGGGATCGGCTACCTGCAGGCGCTGGACACCGGCGCGGGGCAGGCATCGGCGGTGAGCGTCGACCTGGACCGCAGGCCGTGAGCACGCGCGGACAGCGGCTCGGACGGGCCCGGCGTTGTCTCTGCGGGGCGGTCCTGCTCGGCCTGGCCGCGGCCGCAGGCGGCTATCCGCTCGATGCCTACGAAGACACTGGCATCGGTCGCCTCGAGGAAGCCCGGCGCGTGCAGGCCGGCGATCTGCCGGGCGTGAAACAGCCGCGCGGGGCGCTGCTTTCGCGCACGGACGTCGACCTGCGCCTCGTCGGCCACACCTACGATTTGCCCCCGCCCGACGCGGACTTCACACGGCAGATCGGCGCCCTGCTCGGCGAGTACGCCGACAGGTACGCGATCTCGGTGCTGGACGTCAGCACGCCCGACGCCCCGCGTTATGCGGAAATCAACGGCGACCTGCTGCGCAATCCCGGCAGCGTCGGCAAGCTGCTGGTCGCGCTGGCCTTGTTCCAGAAGCTCGCCGACCTCTACCCCGACGACGAGGCCCGGCGCTGGGCGCTGCTGAAGTCGACGGTCGTGACCGCCGACGAGTTCGTGCTGCGGGACTCGCACACCGTGCGTCGCTGGGACCGTGAAAGACAGCAACTGATCAGGCGACCACTGACACCAGGCGATCGTGGCACGCTGCTCGAGTACCTCGACTGGATGTTGTCAGCGAGTTCGAACTCGGCCGCGGCCGCGTTGATGAAGGAGGGAATGCTGCTGACGGCCTTCGGCACGGCCTACCCCGTGTCGAGCGAGGAAGGCCGGCGCTACTTCGCGGAAACGCCGCGCGCGACGCTGAGCGCGACACTGGGGAAGTTCATCGAGGACCCTGTCACCCGCAACGGGCTCGACCTCTCCCGCCTGCGCCAGGGTTCGTTTTTCACCGCGACCGGCAAGCGCAAGGTGCAAGGCACCTCCAGCCACGCGACGACGCGCGAACTGATGCGTTACATGCTGAAACTCGAACAGGGCCGGCTGGTCGACGGTTTCTCCTCGCGCGAGATCAAGCGCCTCCTCTACAGCACCGAGCGGCGCATCCGCTACGCATCGTCGCCCGCGCTGTTCAATTCTGCGGTCTACTTCAAGAGCGGCTCCCTGTTCGGCTGCAAGCCGGAGCCCGGCTTCGTGTGTCGACCCTACGCCGGCAACGTGCGCAACTTCATGAATTCGGCGGTAATCGTCGAGCACCCAGCGCAGGAGCGGCGCATGCACTACATCGTCACGCTGACCTCGAACGTGCTGCGGCGTAACTCGGCGGTTGACCACCAGTCACTCGCGACTAGAATCCAGAGGCTGATGGAGAAATTGCACCCGGCGGGCGCCGCGGTGGCGACGGTCAGGTCAGGGGCCGGAAAAAAAGAAGGGCTGCCATAGGCAGCCCCAATACGCTGGTGACAGGTTGCCCTGTCTTACTCACCCACGGAGGTCGTTGACCGAACTCGCACGTGCCAGAAGCGCCCGCCCTCTCCGCGTGACGAAGCCTTCCTCACTGACGAATCCGCTGGCGATCGCTGCCTGCAGCAGGCCGCGCTGCGTCTGCCTGGGTTCGTAGACGATGCCGTCCCCATAGCGATGATCGAGCAGCTTGGCGATTGCCGTTTCAAACTGGTTCAAGCACTGACTCCCTTGCGTCCCGGCCCCACCGGCGGCGGGTCACCTAATTAGTCCAACTATTAGGGCGTTAGGATAGTTCTCGCACTATTAATGTCAAGTAACAATTATAAATTCATGTTTTAAATAGAAATGTGGGGGCGAGCCAAGTATTCGTGGGACTGCATTTCCGACAGGCGGCTGACGGTGCGCCTGAAGGCCGGGGCCAGCCGCTCGCCGCGGTAGAGCCCGTCCGGCGCGGCCGCCGCGCTGATGAGGAGATTGACGTTGCGGTCGTAGAGTTCGTCGATCAGATTGATGAAGCGCCGGGCCGCATCGTTCTGATCGTCCGTCATCACGGGCACGCCGCTCAGGATGACCGTGTGGAAGCAGCGGCCGATCTCGATGTAATCGAGGGTGCCGCGGGGGCCACCGCAGAGGTCGGCGAAGTCGCACCAGAACACCCCGTCGGCGCACCCCTTGACCGGCAACGCACGCCCTTCCACCTCGAAGTCGAAGGCCGCCGCGGCACCGTTGGTCAGTGCCGCGAACTGCGCGGCCAGCGTCGAGCGTGCCGCCGCGTCGTCCGGCACGTGGTAGACGGCGGCCTGTTCCAGCGTGCGCAGGCGGAAATCGACCGCGCCGACGAGTTCGAGCACCGTCAGTCGCTCCTTCAGCAACTGGATCGCCGGCAGGAAGCGCTCCCGCTGCAGTCCCCCGCGGTAGAGATTGTCCGGCGCATCGTTCGACGTGGTGATGAGGATCACGCCGCTGTCGAACAGCGCTTTCAGCAGCCGCGCGAGCAGCATCGCGTCGGTGATGTCGGTGACGTGGAATTCGTCGAGGCACAGGACCCGGAGCGACGTCGCCCACTTCTTCGCGATCAACTTCAGGGGATCCTGCACCTGCCGCAGTTCCTTGAGCTCCGCGTGCACCGCACGCATGAACGAGTGGAAATGCTGGCGCTTGCGCATGTCGGGGGGCAGGCACTCGAAGAACATGTCGACCAGCAGGGTCTTGCCGCGTCCGACGCTGCCCCACAGGTAGAGCCCCTTGGGCACCGCCGCGCTCACCGCGGGCGCCGCGGCGCGCCAGGACCACCAGCGGCGCCGGGGCGGCTCCTTCGGACTCAGCTGGTGGTAGATCGCATCGAGATGCTCGGCCGCCAGGCGCTGCGCGGGATCGCGCTGGAAACCCGGCCTGGCAAGCTGGCGCTCGTAGCACGCGAGCGGCGTCATCGCGCGTCACCCGCGCCGGAGCGGTGGAGTCGTGGTAAGTGCGCGAGGCCGGACGGGGACCGCATGCGTTGACAGCTCGGGTTCATGGTCAAGCCGGGGATGATAACGCGCACCACCGCTGGCGCGAACTCACCGGCGGACGCCAGGATCACCACGGATACCAGGTACGCACCGCTGGTGCCTAGCCAGCGCGCCGCGTCGGCGGCATGCTGCAACGATGTCGCCGCCCCGTCTGTCGCTACGCTGGAAGATCCTCCTCCTGCTCGCCGCCATCGCGCTGGGCCCTGTGGTGTTCATCGCCTGGACCGATCTCAACACCATCACGACACTGGGCTCGACCCTGGCCGGCCAGTCGGCGCAGGCCCTGGCCGCGCAGACCCGCACCAATCTCCAGCAGCTGGCCGACAGCCATGCACGTTCGATCGAGCGCCAGCGGCAGCTCGTCGAACTCGTGTTGCGCACCCAGGCCCGGGAAATCAATCGTGCGCTGGCGGCGGCGCCGCCGGTCGGCGTCGCCGTGCTGTGGGCCGACGAACTGGCGCGCATGGCCGCCGCGGGCGGGCTCGTGTCGCAGCCCGAGAAGTACTTCCGGCAGGTCGACGCCACGACCCGCGTGCCACTGGCGCTGTCCTTCGATCAACTGGGGTTCCACCGCGCAGCGCAGGACGGGGCAGCGCCCGCCCGCGGCCGCTTCGACGAGCCCGACGCCCGCCGGCTCGCGACGCTCGCGCCCCTCTTTCGCGAACTGCACGACAGCCATCCCTCCCTCGTGTACTGGCAGTACGCGACGCTGCGCGACGGCCTGCACGCGAGCTTTCCGGCGCACGCCGGCTATCCGGCGAACTACGACCCGCGCACGCGCATCTGGTACGAGCGGCAACGCACGCGGCAGACGCTCGACTGGTCGCCACCGCATACCGACGTCAGCACGCGGCTCGCGATGGTATCGGCGACGATGCCGCTGCGGACGGCCACCGGCGAATTCGCCGGGGTCACCGGCATCGACGTGCGCGTCACGCAGCTGTTGCAGCCGCTGAGCCTGCCGCGGCACATCGCGAAGACCAGCCAGGTGCTCGTCACGGCACTGACCCAGCCCGGCGTCGAACCGGCAGGATTGCAGGTGATCGCGCGCAACGATCACCGCGACCTCGGTGACAACTGGGAGGACATACGCCACGTCGAGTGGCTGCGCTTCGAGCGCACGCAGGAAGCCGATACCGTCGCCGCCGACATGCGCGAAGGCCGCGACGGCATCCGCACGGTCACCCTGCGCGGACAGCGCACCTACTGCGTGTTCCGCCGGATCGGCGCGAACGGCCTGTACCTGGTGTTCCTCGTGCCTGCACAGGCGGCGATCGGGCCGGCGCAGGACGCGGCCGATTACGCGCTGACGACGACGCGTCGGCAGCAGGACGCGCTGCTGCTGATCGCGTGCACGGTGACGGGGATCGTCTTCCTGCTGTCGCTGATCGCCTCGCGCGCGATCACCGGGCCGATTGGCGCGCTCGAGCGCGCGGTCGGCGCGGTCGCCCGCGGCGACTTCTCGACGCGGGTCCGGATCGCCACCGGTGACGAGCTCGAGGCACTCGGTGACTCGTTCAACGCGATGATTCCGCAGCTTGCCGAGCACACCCGGGTGCAGAAGTCGCTCGCCGTCGCCCGCGAGGTCCAGCAGCAGCTGCTGCCGCGCGAGGCGCCGATCGTCGAGGGAATCGACATCGCGGGCTTTAGCCTCTATTGCGACGAAACCGGCGGCGACTACTTCGACTTCCTGGACCTGCGCAACGTCGGCCGCCAGGCGGTGGGCGCCGTGGTTGGCGACGTATCCGGTCATGGCGTCGCCGCCGCCCTGCTGATGGCCACCGCGCGCGCGCTGCTGCATGGCGCGCTGACGCCGCAATCCACGCCCTCGGAAATCGTCGCCGTGCTCAACCGTCATCTCGCGGCGGACGTCAGGCCGGGTTACTTCATGACCCTGTTCGCGCTGTTCATCGACCTGGAGGCGCGCAGCTTCGCCTGGTCCAGCGCAGGCCACGACCCGGCGCTGTGGTGGCACGCGCGGAGCGGGACGATCACGGAGATGAGCGGCGAGGACATTCCGCTCGCCATCGATCTCGGCTGGAATTTCCACCCTTCGGCGGTCGCCCCGTTCGAGGACGGCGACGTCGTGCTGATAGTCACCGACGGATTGTGGGAGACCAAGTCGGAACAGGGCGACCGTTTCGGCAAGTCCCGCCTGCGTGAAATCCTGCACGAACACCACGCGCGGCCGGCGGCGGAACTGGCCCGCGCCGTGTCGGATGCCGCGGCCGAATTCCGCGGACAGATGCCCCAACGGGATGACCTGACGGTGGTGGCCATCAGGATAGGGAAGCCGCCGGCCTGAGTGGCCGGGCGCAACCTCGCGACGTTCCGCTGCCGAAGCTGCCCGAGTTGCAGCCCGCTGTTCAGAACAGGCTCAGCTGGGCCTCGTCCTTGGGCGGCGGCACGAAGTGCGCGGTGGACAGCGCGTGGTCGCTGCGCGCGAGCCCGAACCTGCGACAGGCGGCCTGGAAGCGGGCCCGGATCAGCTGGGCGAAGACGCCGGTGCCTGACATGCGGGTCCCGAAGGAGGCATCGTTCAGGCGGCCGTCGCGCAGTTCGCGGACCAGGGACAGCACGTGGGACGCCTTCAGCGGATAGTGTTCTTCGAGCCAGGCCTGGAACAGCGGGTTGACCTCGCGCGGCAGGCGCAGCATCACGTAACCCGCATGCCGGCAGCCCGCCGCGGCGGAGGCTTCGAGGATGTCCTCGATTTCACTGTCGTTCAGCGCCGGGATCACAGGCGCCACCATCACGCCGCAACGAATGCCGGCCTCCGCCAGCGCGCGCAGCGCCGCGAGCCGTCGCCGCGGCGCCGAGGCTCGCGGCTCCAGGCGACGCGCGAGCTCGTGGTCCAGCGACGTGATCGACAGGAACACCTGCACGAGATCGTGCTTCGCGAGCTCCTGCAGCAGGTCGATGTCGCGCTCGACCAGCGCGGACTTGGTGACGATGCTGACCGGGTGGCGGGTCTCGACCAGCACCTCGAGGATTTTGCGGGTCACCCCGTGCTCGCGTTCGATCGGCTGGTAGGCGTCGGTGTTCGCCCCGAGCATGATCGGCGAGCACTGGTAGCGCGGCATCGACAGCTCGGCGCGCAGCACTGCCGCCGCGTCGGCCTTGGCGAACAGCCTGCTTTCGAAATCGAGGCCGGGCGACAGGTCCAGGTAGGCGTGAGTCGGCCGCGCGTAGCAGTAGCTGCACCCGTGTTCGCATCCGCGATACGGATTGATCGTTTGGCCGAACGGCAGATCGGGCGAGTCGTTGCGGCTGATGACGCTGCGGGGATGCTCGATGCCGACTACCGTGCGCAGCCTGGGCGCCCCGTCCTCCGCGTCGCCCGGCCAGTCGTCGATCACCGCCTCCCGGCGCGTTTCCAGGAAGCGCGGGGCGGGACTCGACGCCGCGCCGCGTCCTTTCGGCGGACGATCATTCGGAGGGGTGCGTGTCATGCGCGTGGCGTTCCTGGCGTTCGACCTCGGACGAAGGGGCAGCGTATCATTCCGGCAGTGCCGCCGCGCCCGCCCGGCGCCCCCTCCATGGACCCTTTTCGAAACGATGACGGAGCATTTCCGCGCCCTGCTTGCGATCGCTGACCAAGGCGACGCGCTGCGCGCGCCCCTCGCGGGGCTCCTGCTCGCGACTGTCCTCGTCCTCTTGCTTGCCTGCCGCTGGCACAACCGGCGGTGGGCGCGGCTCGAATCACTGCTCGACGCCCAGCAGGCCGCGATCGTCGAGCTCCGGACCCGCCTCGACGTGAACTCGGAGCTAGCGGCCGCGACCCAGCAAAGGCAGGCGGCCGACGCCACGACGCTGCGCGAGCAGCTGCTCGAGCGAGGCGAGGCGGCCCGGCTCGCGATCGTCGGCGGGCTGGGCGAGCAGCGCGCCACGCTCGCCGAGCAGTTCGGGGGCCTGCGCGAGCAACTGCAATCCGCGCTGGCCGGACACCGCACCACGTTCGAGCAGCGGCAGGCCGAGAGCGCGCAGCGCCAGGCCGACGCCTTGCAGCTCGGCTTTGCAAGCGTGCAGCGCCAGGTCGCGGAAGCCCTCCAGCGCAGCGCGGCCGAACTCGGGCAGCGGGTCGAAGCGCTGACGCGGTCGACCGACGAGCGCCTGAAGGACATCGCGGGCCAAGTCGACCGGCGGCTTGCGGACGGCTTCGAGAAGACGACCGCGACCTTCACGGACGTGCTGACCCGGCTCGCGCTGATCGACGAGGCGCAGAAGAAGATCACCGCGCTGTCCGGCGACGTCGTCAGCCTGCAGCAGGTGCTGGCCGACAAACGCTCGCGCGGTGCCTTCGGCGAGGTGCAGCTCGCGGCACTGGTCCGCAACGTCATGCCCGAAGCGAGCTTCCGCCTGCAGCACGGCCTGCCAAACGGCCGGATCGCCGACTGCGTGCTGTTCCTGCCGCAGCCGACCGGCACGCTTGCGGTCGATGCCAAGTTCCCGCTCGAGGCCTACCGCCGGATGACCGACATCGCGCTGGGCGAGCTGGAACGGCGGCAGGCGGAACGGCAGTTCAAGGTCGACATCCGCAAGCACATCCGGGACATCGCGTCGAAATACATCATCCCGAACGTGACCGCCGACGGCGCCATCATGTTCATTCCGGCCGAAGCGGTGTTCGCCGAGATCCAGGGTCACCACCCGGAGCTGGTGGAGGAAGCCCATGCCGCCAGGGTGTGGCTGGTATCGCCGACCACGCTGTGGGCGGTGCTGACCACCGCCTGCGCGGTGCTGAAGGACGCCGCGACCCGCGAGCAGGTGGACATCATCCAGCATCACCTCGGGCATCTCGGCAAGGATTTCCAGCGCTTCCGCGAACGAATGGACCAGCTGGCGCGGCACATCCAGCAGGCCCACGACGACGTACAGAAGGTCAATGTGTCCGCGCGACGCATCGCCGACCGTTTCGACCGGATCGAGCAGGTCGAACTTGAACCTTCCGCGGGCGCGCGGCTCGAAGACAGCCAATGAGCGTGCCGGAAAGTGCGGCAGGCTGCTCATTTCGCCCACGGGCCCGGCCCGGGCGCACCGGCCCCCACTACAGTTGCACAAGCAAACGGTCGACATCAGCGACATGAACCAACTCGAAGCGATCATCTTCGACGTCGACGGCACCATTGCCGACACGGAGGAACTGCATCGGCAGGCCTTCAACCGCGCCTTCGCGGAATTCACGATTCCCTGGGAGTGGAACCCGACACTCTACGAGTCGCTGCTCGAGATCTCGGGCGGCCGCGAGCGCATCAACCATTACATGCGCGCGGAACTCGCGAAGGGGCCGGCGGAAATCCTGACGCCTGACCTCATCAAGCTCGTTCACGCCCGCAAGACCGAAATCTACGCTGAGCTGCTGCGCGCCGGCCAGCTGAAGCTGCGCCCGGGCGTCGCCCGCCTGCTCGGCGAAGCCCGGGCAGCCGGCATCAGGCTCGCGCTGGCGACCAGCTCCGCGCGCAGCAACCTGGACACCCTGCTCGATCTGAACCTGCCCCCGGGCTGGCGCCGGTGGTTTTCAGCCATCGAGACCTGCGATTCGGTGCCCGAGAAGAAGCCGTCGCCGGCGGTCTACCTCGCCGCCCTCCGGGCACTCGGTGTGGCAGCCGCGAATTGCGTGGCCATCGAAGACACCGTGAACGGCCTGGGCGCCGCGTCGGCGGCAGGCATCGTGGCCGTGATTACGACCCACACGTATACGCGCAGCCATCGCTTCGACGGCGCGGCGCTGGTCGTCGACAGCCTGGGCGAACCCGCGCAGCCCTGCGAAGTCAGCGGAGGGTCACTGGACGGCGAAGCGTGCGTGAGCGTCGCCGCTCTGCGGCGGCTGGTGGCCGCGGCGACGCTGCCGGCGCCGGCCGTGCGCCGTGCCGCCAGCGCCTGAGGCCGCCGCCTACTTGATGACGAGGTAGGCTGCCCGGTTGCCGCGCAGGACACCCAGCAGCAACTGCCCCTTCGCCCGGGACACCAGCGCAAGGAAGGACTGGAGATCGGCAAGCTGCTGGCGATTGACCGACGTGATGACATCGCCCTCGCGCAGGCCAGCCGCCCAGGCGGGCGTACCGGTCGCGACCTCGAACACCATGATGCCGGCCACCTGGCCGTAATATGGCGAATTCTGGGGAATCTCGCCGACGCTGACTCCCGCCATGCGCTCGTTCTTGATCGCGCCCCGCGCGGTATTCGCGGTGCGCGCCCCGACGACCGCCGACACCGTCATGCGCTTGCCGTCGCGCAGCACGTCGAGCGTCAGCTTGTCACCCACCCGGCGCAAGCCAACCTGGTTGCGCAAATCGGGGGCATCGCGCACGGCCCGGCCGTTCACCGCGGTGACGACGTCCCCGGGCCGCAAGCCCGCCTTCTCGGCCGGTGAACCCGGCACGATGTTCACGAGCACCGCGCCCTGCATGGACGCCAGGCCGAAGGCGTCGGCCAGCGCGGGATCCAGGTTCTGCATCTCGGCACCCAGATAACCGCGATTGACCTCGCCGAACTCGACCAGCTGCTCCATGACCTGTCGCGCCATGTTGGTCGGGATCGCGAAACCGATGCCGATGTTCCCGCCGCTCTGCGAATAGATCGCCGTGTTGATGCCGACCAGTTCACCGCGCAGGTTGACGAGGGCGCCGCCCGAGTTACCGGGATTGATCGACGCGTCGGTCTGGATGAGATCTTCGTAACCGGTGATGCCGAGCCCGCTGCGCGCGAGCGCGCTGATGATGCCCGAGGTCACCGTCTGGCCAAGCCCGAACGGATTGCCGATTGCAACGACGAAGTCGCCGACCCGTGCATTGTCGGAATTGGCGGCCGGCAGCGCCTGCAGGTCCTTGGCCTTGATGCGAATGACCGCGACGTCGGTCTCGGGGTCCGTGCCGACCAGTTCGGCGGCGAACTGGCGACCGTCGTTGAGACGCACGTTGATCTGGTCCGCATTTGCGATGACGTGATTGTTCGTCAGGACCAGCCCGCGCTGCGCGTCGACGATCACGCCGGAGCCGAGGCTCTGAGTCTTGCGCTCACGCGGCATGTTCGGCAGTTCGAAGAAACGCCTGAAAAAGGGATCGCTCAACAGCGGATGCTGCTCCATCTCGACGTGGCCGGCGGTGGAGATGTTCACTACCGCCGGCATCACCCGCTCGAGCATCGGTGCAAGGCTCGGCACGGGCACGCCCGACACCGCGTCGGGCAATGCGGCGCGCACCGGGGCGCCCGGGGCGAGGAACAGGGCGCCCACGAGCGCCACGCTGGGAAGAAAACGAGTCAGGGCAGATGCGCGCACGGCAAGGAACTCCGTCGTGGGAACAAGTCAGCGTCGATATGTGGGCCGTCACGCACGACCTCAAGGGCCGGACGCACGGACGGGTTACGCGGGGGACCGTCCGCTAGATGCGGGCGGCCACGAACTTCATCACGGCGGCCTGCGCCTTCATGGCGAGGCGGGCCGGCAGGGGCAACCGGCGCGCACCGTGGCGGACGGCGTTCGCGGCGTGGCGCGCCTCGTCCCGCTGCATCTGGCGCAGGATCGCGGCGCTGCGCCGGTCGGCGCGCGGCAGGCGCGCAAGGTGGTCTTCGAGATGTTCGACGACCTGGCGTTCGGTTTCGTCGAGGAAACCCATGCTCCAGTCGTCACCCAGCACGGCAAAGCCGCTGCCGATGGCATAGGCGCCGGCGAACCACAGCGGATCGAGGCGGCTCGGACGGCTATCGAGCTCGTCGAGGCGCTCCGCGCACCATGCGAGGTGCGCCGCCTCCTCGGCCGCGGCGTGCTCGAGCATGGCCCGGACGACTGGCTCGGTGGACCACGCGGCCTGCGCGCTGTAGAGCGCCTGGGCACAGACTTCACCGGTGTGGTTGACGCGCATCATGCCGGCGGAGCGGCGACGATCCGCCGGGGAGAGCTCGGCATCCGGGACGTCGACGCCGGGGTTGTGCACCCCGGTCCGGGTGCGTGGCGAGGCACCCTTCAGGGCGCCGTCCAGGGCCATGATGAGGCGATCGGTCGGGCTATAGGCCCTGCCATCTGCGGAAGTCTGCGCGGGCTTCATTGAAGGCACCTCGAAATGCGTGTCAAAACAGGTGGATAGCGGCCCCGCCGTCGTTGACAAGCCCCGGGTCAGTCCGTAACATTGCGCCTCTTTTCGAGCAGGCGCAATCATGAAGACGTTCACGGCCACTCCATCCACGATCAAGCGCGACTGGTACGTAGTCGACGCGACCGACAAGGTCCTGGGTCGCCTCGCGGCCGGGCTCGCGCTCCGCTTGCGCGGCAAGCATAAACCGATTTTCACTCCGCACATGGACACTGGTGACTACATCATCGTCACCAACATCGAGAAGATCCGTGTGACGGGCGCAAAGCCCACCGACAAGAAGTACTACGACCACTCCGGTTATCCGGGTGGCATGAAGGAAACCACCTTCGAAAAGCTGATGCAGAAGTCGCCCTCGTCAGCGCTGGAGCGTGCCGTGAAGGGCATGCTGCCGAAGGGCCCCCTGGGCCGGGCGATGTTCAAGAAACTCAAGATCTACGCCGGTCCGCATCACGATCATGCGGCCCAACAGCCGCAACCCCTGGAATTTTAATCAATGGCATCCGAATCCTTTTACAGCACTGGCCGCCGCAAGAGCTCGTCCGCCCGCGTCTTCATGACCCGGGGTTCGGGCAACATCCGCATCAACGGCCGCACGCTCGACACCTACTTCGGGCGTGAAACTTCGCGGATGATCGTGCTGCAGCCGCTGGTCACCGCCGCGATGGAGCACAGCTTCGACATCGAAGCGACCGTCACCGGCGGCGGTATCTCGGGCCAGGCCGGCGCGCTGCGCCTCGGCATCACCCGCGCGCTGATGGTGTACGACGAAACGCTGCGCCGGCCGCTGCGTGCTGCCGGATTCGTCACCCGCGATGCCCGCGAGGTCGAACGCAAGAAGGTCGGCCTGCACAAGGCGCGCAAGCGTCCGCAGTACAGCAAGCGCTAAGCGTTCCTCAAAGCCCGGCCCCGCCGGGCTTTGTTTTTTGGGGTGTTCAGGATGAGCACCGCGCAACGACAAGGAGGTTGTCCGATGGAAAATCTGTCCGAAGGCCTGCTGTGGTCCCGCTCCTGCGAGGTCGCGGCCCGCGTCTACCGTCAGCTAAGCACCTGGAACGATCGCGCATTCGCGGATCGCATCCTCGCCAATACGCTCGGCATTCCTGAGCGCATGGCCGCCCGCCTCGCGGCGAACACCCAGGCCTCTCGTGCCGCGCATGAGATGGCCATGGTCGAAGCGCTGACGGTGCTGCAGACCCAGCTCTACCTCGCCTGCGAATGTGGACTCATCGAACGGCAGGAATCCAATAGTCTCTGCTTCGAAGCCGCGATCCTGGCGCGCAGGCTTGCACGAAGTGGTGAACGTGCCGGTCATTGAGATAGAGACAGCCGAAAAATTCGGCTATCCTATGCGCCGACTTGAACCTGCGGTCCTCTGGGGGATCGTCTAATGGTAGGACAACGGACTCTGACTCCGTCAGTCTAGGTTCGAATCCTAGTCCCCCAGCCACTTATAAAACAAAGGGTTACGGAGATTCGGAGCGAAGCACCGAAACCCGATGTAGCCGGAAAGTAGCCACCGCTGAACGCAGCGAGTAGGCAGGACCAAGATCCCCGCTCCGGCGGGGTTTTTCTTTTCTGGCTCCCGCAAAAAGAAACCCCGCACTAGGCGGGTTCAGTGGCTCACGAGTTGAGCCGGTCAGCATTCACACCAGCCACACGCAGAGCACGCAGGCACCACGCAGGAGCCTCGGTGCTACGTGTGCCGCGTCAGGCGCTCTCAGCGCGTCTCGGTGGCTCTGTGTGGCTCAGGGAAGGGATTGCCCGCCGCGCGCCGCGAAGACGACGAAGAGGCGGCTGCGGCGGGCGGCCGGGGATCGTTTTCGCCGCTCTCGACCCGGCGGTACGGCGTCCGGCTACGGAGAAAACCGGAAAGGTCGCCAGCACCACGCCGACCGTCCTCGGCGGGTGCTGACTGGTCGTGCGCGGTGTCACCCCCGCGCACGGCGTTC
>Ga0255182_1000598_pt1 | contig 22636 bp, 16 predicted proteins | sample Atl_UVDOM_RepA_8_FD_188420 | JGI IMG/M metagenome (GOLD analysis project Ga0255182, IMG submission 188420) | Freshwater microbial communities from Altamaha River, Georgia, United States - Atl_UVDOM_RepA_8d | ecosystem: Environmental > Aquatic > Freshwater > River | place: USA: Georgia...
CTGTTAGTGAAGAAACGGTTATTGAAATGCTTGACGGCCTGTTATCCCATACTAAAGCAGATATTGGAATTGCTATTTCTGGCATTGCCGGACCAGATGGCGGAACACCTGAAAAACCGGTTGGCAGCATTTGGCTGGCCTTGGGAACTCCGGAAAACAAAAGAACTTTCCTGATTAAAGCTGGCAAAAATCGGGAAAAAAATATTCAATATGCCGCTTATGTAACCCTGAATTATTTACGTCTTTATTTGTTACATTGATTTAGGAATTTTTTTAATGAAATACCTTGTATTTTTGCACCAATTATCACGGATAAAAATATCCTTATGACGCATTTTGAACTTGTCATGCCTAAAATGGGCGAAAGTATTATTGAGGCAACCATACTTCGATGGACAAAAAATATTGGCGATTTTATTGAGGTAGATGATACTTTAGTCGAAATAGCCACAGATAAGGTCGATACAGATGTGCCTTCGCCCGTCCGAGGTAAATTAACTGAAATTCTGTTTAATGAAAATGATATTGTTCCCGTTGGACAAACAATAGCTATTATTGAAACTGAAGGAGAAAATACGGAATTCAATCCAATCCCGGCAGAAAATATAACCCATGACAATGCCAACCCTGTTATAGAACCCTTTACTGAATTCCAAAGGGCTGATTCCGTTAAAAGTGCCGGAAGTATGGGCAAATCTCAGCGATTTTATTCCCCTCTGGTGAGAAATATGGCTCGGCAGGAAAATATTACGTTAACGCAACTGGATGCAGTTCCCGGCACCGGAATGAATGGAAGATTAACAAAAAATGATTTAATCCAGTTTCTGACACAAAGAATCCAGGGGGTAAAAAAAGATAATCAACTATCTGAAAATGGATCTGTTATTTCTTTCGGTGAAAATGAAATCATAGAGATGGATCGGATGCGTAAGCTAATTGCCGATCACATGATTATGTCAAAACGTACTTCTGCTCATGTAACCTCTTTTGTTGAAGCAGATGTTACGGAAATTGTTCAGTGGAGAGAAAAGGTTAAAGTGCCTTTTGAAGCCCGATATCAGCAAAAAATCACATACACCCCCATTTTTATTCAGGCTGTGGCTCGTGCCTTAGTTGATTTTCCGATGATAAATATTTCTGTTGATGGAGATAAAATTATCGTAAAGAAAGACATCCATATTGGTATGGCAACAGCACTACCCTCAGGAAATCTAATTGTTCCCGTTATAAGAAATGCAGATAAATTAAGTTTGGCCGAACTTACTGTAAAAGTGAATACGCTCGCTGAAAGAGCCAGAAATAATCAGCTTAAACCGGAAGAGATTCAAGGTGGAACTTTTACAACAACCAATGTGGGTACCTTCGGCAGTATTATGGGAACGCCAATTATTAATCAGCCTCAGGTAGCCATTCTTGCCATCGGTGCTATAAAAAAGAAACCAGCGGTTGTTGAGACTCCTTACGGTGACCTCATTGCTATCAGACATCTCATGTTCTTATCCCTATCATATGACCATCGGGTGGTAGATGGAGCCCTGGGAAGTTCCTTCCTGCGAAGGATTGCCGATTATTTTGAACGTTTTGACCCAAATCAAGGTTTTTAACCTTTTATCATAAAACATTCATGAACTCTTTTCGATCTTTTGTTCTGGTTTTGCTTGCCATTTATCTTTCTTCGGGACACTGTCATGCACAGCGCAATTCAAAAAGATATAGTGAGGCGAACTACCTTTATCAACAAAAGAAATATGATGAGGTATTAAACTATCTTCAATCTGCCAACAAGTTATTTAAATCGGAAACACCTGAAATTGTTTTCCTAAGTGCTGCCAGTCATTATTTTTTAAATCATTTGGAAGATGCTGAAAAGGAATTCATTTCCCTGCTTAAAATAAAAAGTTCCCTGCAAGTAGAATCGTTGTTATTCCTGGGTCAAATTCGATTTCATAAACAGGATTTTACCAATGCTTCCAATTATTTAAAAAGCTATCTGAAAGCTATTCCTCCCAGCCACCCCAACAGAAACGAAGTTAGAAATGTTATCCGAAATTGTGCAACAGGTCTGGCGCTTCAGTACAGGGCTCCTTTAGCAATGGTTGAAAATTTAGGATCTCAGCTGAATACCTCAGGAGACGAATTTGCACCATGTATGAATCCTTTACATCAGAACAGAGTCTACTTTACATCAGCGGTGCGGTCCACTGATAACAATGAGCCTCCACAAACGGATTTTTACTTCAGCACCAAAGAAAATGGAAGCTGGCAGAAACCAAAAACATACAACCCCATATTTAATTCTTCAAAACATGAAGTTGGTTTAGGATTTAATACCTCTGGTCAGGTTTTGTATTATTTTAGAGGGAATAATCTCCTCCAGGGTGGTATTTTTTCAGATACCATAAAGAAATCAGGCAAGTTTAAGATCAATCCCTTACTCACAACCATAAATCCTGTTTCTGCACATTTACCTCCGCATTTTTCTTCTGATACTATAATTATTTTTCCTTCAAATATGCTTGGAGGGCAGGGAGGGCTCGATTTATTTAAAATAATAAAAAGGAATGGAACCTGGACAAAACCTGAAAATCTGGGCTCTTCCATAAATTCCGCTTACGATGAGAATTTTCCATTTCTGGCTCCTGATGGCGTTACCCTGTATTTTTCATCTAATAATCCCGATATTAGCATAGGCGGTTATGATGTTTTTAAAGCTTCCTTAACCCAGCTAAACAAAGCTGAAAATCTGGGAATTCCCATTAATTCTACAGCTGATGATACGCATTTTTATGCAGGTCGGGATGGTACAACTGCTTATTTTTCGTCAAATAGAAAATCAGGTTTTGGTGCAAGAGATATTTATACAGCTTATTTTTTTTCACCTTTATCGGAAATGAAATCCCGGCTATTTTCCCCAGGTATTGCATTTAAAGATGATTTTCAACCTGATTATCTTGAATTCAAACCCATTTTGTTAAATGGAACAGAACATCCTTTGGAAAATGAATATAAATCCTATTTTAATGCCCTGGTTCCCATTCTGAATGAAAATAAGAAATTAAAATTACTGCTTACCGGTTTTCCCCACAGCGCTTTGACCTTTACTGATGGTATTCAACATAGCTTAAGCCTGTTAACTGATATTCATCGTTTTTTTTCAAGAGCATCTGTTAATACCCAGCAAATAGCTTACTTTGTACATTGTTCAAGGTTATTCGAAAAAAGTAATCAGGGCATTTCTTTTCGGTTCTCCGGGGAATTACCCATCAATATGGCCTTACATACGACACCCCTTTTTGATGGTGAAAATGATAACCGGACAAAGGATGGCATAGATTTCAAATGGCTGATAAAAGAAATTACTTTTGCTGAATTTCAAAAGTCAGACCTGGAAAATGATGGCGAAAATGAAAATGTAACGCTTGAATTTATTCCAGATCAGAATAAAATACTGATTTATAGCGGAGCGTTTACTTCTTTTAGTTTAGCTCAGTGGACAAACAATCATAAATATAAAATTGTTGCCTTTTTGGATGGTCATACATTATCCAAAGAAAGGGCCTCAGAACTCGTTTCTACTTATCCTTCCCTTTCAGAATATATTAATCAATAAAATATTCCAGCATGAAAAAACCATTTTTTAGTTCTCTTCTGGTATTACCTATGATGCTTTTCCTTTATTGTGGAAAAATAAATCCGCCAATGCCAAAAATATTTAGCGATAAAATAGATATATCTACTTTAAAACTACCTGAGGGATTTAAAATTGAAATCTATGCAGATAATGTAGTAAATGCCCGCTCCATGGCGCTCACTCCTTCCGGTATTTTGTTTGTCGGCACAAGGGATAAAGGAAATGTATATGCCCTGGTTGATAAAAATGGAGATTATAAAGTTGAAAAACAATATCTTATAGCCTCAAAACTAAATATGCCGAATGGGGTTGCCTTCAGAAATGGTGATCTGTATGTAGCAGAAGTAAACAGAATCTTACGCTTTAAAAATATTGAAGAAAAACTCGAAAACCCGGGTGAACCAGAAGTTATCTATGATAAATTTCCTACCGAAAAACATCACGGATGGAAATATATCTCGTTTGGTCCTGATGGTAAATTATATGTTCCCGTTGGTGCACCCTGCAATATTTGTGAATCAGATGACAACATCTTTAATTCTATAACTCGCATGAATCCGGATGGCTCAAATTTTGAAATTGTACATTCCGGTGTTAGAAATACCGTTGGATTCAACTGGCATCCCGTATCAAAAGAACTTTGGTTTACTGACAATGGCAGAGATATGCTGGGTGATGACGTGCCTGCCTGTGAGCTAAACAGAGCTGAAAAAGATAATTTGCATTTTGGTTATCCTTACTGTCACCAGGGTGATATTGCAGATCCGGAATATGGGAAAAAATTACCTTGCGATCAATTTGTGAAACCCGCTCAAAAACTGGGTGCTCACGTTGCTCCGCTGGGTATCGAATTCTATACAGGTAATAATTTTCCAGCCAATTATAAAAATCAAATACTCCTTGCTGAACATGGTTCCTGGAATAGAACAAAAAAATCAGGTTATCAGCTATCTCTGGTGACACTTGATGAAAATTATAAACCAGTCAGCTATAAACCTTTTGCCACGGGCTGGTTAAATGCTAAAAACGATGATGTTTCCGGTCGTCCTGTTGATCTGGAAATGTTGCCAGATGGTTCTATGCTGGTTTCCGATGATTATGCTGATGTTATTTATAGAATTTATTATTCAAATTAACCCATTTATATGCAAATAGCCGTTATTGGAACTGGTTATGTAGGATTAGTAACTGGTGCCTGTTTTGCCGAAACGGGCAATCATGTTATTTGTGTCGATATTGATGCAAATAAAGTAGCAAGACTAAAAAATGGGGAAGTGCCCATTTATGAACCCGGACTGGACGTGATTTTTGAGAGAAACACAAAGCAGGGCAGGCTTTCGTTTACCACAAATCTTCCGGAAGCCATTAAAGATGCCGCTATCATTTTTCTGGCTTTGCCCACACCGCCCGGTGCAGATGGATCGGCAGATCTATCTTATATTTTAACTGTTGCTAAAGATTTATCAGAAATCATCACCGATTATAAGGTCATTGTCGATAAAAGTACCGTGCCTGTAGGTACAGCTGAAAAAGTTTCGGAAATATTGGAACAAAAACTATCCAGGAATCTGTTCGATGTCGTCTCTAATCCCGAATTTTTAAGGGAAGGAGTTGCCGTTGAAGATTTTTTAAAACCGGATAGAGTTGTTATCGGAACCAATGCCGTAAAAGCCCAAAAACTAATGCGGCAACTTTATGAACCTTTTGTCCGTCAGGGGAATCCTATTTTTTTTATGGATTTAAGATCGGCAGAAATGACTAAATATGCAGCAAATGCTTATTTGGCTACCCGAATTTCATTTATGAATGAAATTTCAAATCTTTGCGAAATTCTGGGTGCCGATGTTGATATGGTTAGAAAAGGAATGGGCTCTGATTCAAGAATTGGAAAACGTTTTCTTTTTCCGGGCGTAGGTTATGGAGGAAGTTGTTTTCCAAAAGATGTTCAGGCCCTGGCAAAAACAGCAAATGAAAATAATTACCCCTTCCATATCCTTTCTTCTGTAATGCAAGTAAATGATAATCAGAGAGTCTTACTGGCAAATAAAATTATAAACCGGTTTAATGGACATTTGGATGGTTTAACCATTGCCATCTGGGGACTTGCTTTTAAACCTAATACCGATGACATCAGAGAAGCTCCTGCTCTTTTTATCATAGAAGAATTACTTGCCAAGGGGGCCTCTGTTAAGGCTTTTGATCCTGAAGCAATGCCTAATGTACGCAAAATCTTAGGTGATCGCATCCAGTATGTCAATGAACCTTATGAGGCATTGATTGAAGCTGATGCGCTCGCAATCGTTACAGAATGGAGCCAGTTCAGGACACCTGGTTTTAAAATAATGAAGCAATTGATGAGACAACCGAAAATTTTTGATGGTCGAAATCTGTATGATCTGGAACAAATGATGGAAGAGGGATTTTATTATGAAAGCATGGGCAGATCCATCATTTCGAATTAATCTTCAATGTTATGCGCCTAAAAACGCTGTTTTTTCCCATCTGGAGAATTGGTTCATTTCCTATAATCCTTGGATTTATTTTATTTCAAACTGGTTGTTCCCCATCTGATAATCCTGAAAATAAAGTGGAACAGGTTATTATTAAGGATAATAAGGGATTCCCAGTAGAAATTTATTCATTAAAGGATTCTGTGCTGCATGGCGTAAGAATATTATTTTTTCCAAACACTAAAGATACCGCCGTATTTGAAACGCATAAAAACGGGAAATTTAATGGTTTATACAAATCCTATTTTCCAAATAATAAAGTTAAATTGAGCGGACAATATGTTGATGATAAAATGACCGGAACCTGGCATAAATTTGATGAAGCAGGAGCCTTACTGGAAGAAGTAACCTTTCGTGACAATCAGGAAAACGGACCTTTCAAAGAGTTTTATCCGTCCGGAAAAATCCGGGTTTCCGGAAAATACAAAAATGGAAACACAGAAGACGGTCCTTTATTTTTTTATGCTGAAAATGGTAAATTAATTAAAAAAATGTATTGTTCAGGTGGCATTTGTCGAACCCAATGGAAAGGAACAAATCCATAACAATGAGAAAACAACTTTTCTGCCTCTTACTGCTTTTAAGCCTTAGGCTCTCCGGACAATTCCCGGGGGGGAGATTTGCTTTTGGATTTTTAAACACACCTTCTTCCGCCAGATTAACAGGCCTTGGAGGAAATCAAATATCTGTATCTGATAGTGACATTAATTTAATTGGAAGTAACCCTGCTGTTTTAAATCAGGATATGACTGGGAAACTTGGGCTGAATCACTTTTTTTTACCCGGGAATATAAAGAGCGGAAAAGCTGTTTATGCCTTTAAGCTGGCAGAAAACAAAACCTGGATGCATCTTGGTCTGCATTATATTCAATATGGGGAAATGCCTCGTACCGATGAATATTTTCAGAAAAACGGCAATTTTAAGGCAGCAGAAAACAGGATTTCTGCCGGTGTATCTCATTCCATAGATAATAGATTACAGCTCGGAACAACCCTTTCTTTCGCTCAATCTGCTTTAGGGGAATATGTATCGTCTGCCCTACTTTTAGATGCTGGTTTATACTACGTTGACTCCTCTAAACTTACTACTATTGGTATCGTTTTTCGAAATGCAGGTTTTCAATTAAATCCGTATTTTTTTGAAAATGCCAAAGAACCCCTGCCTAATGATCTTCAGTTTGCCATTTCTAAGAAATTACGCTACTTACCTTTTCGATTTACATTCCTTTACCAAAACCTGAATCGATGGAATGTCAGGTACTATAATCCGGATAATGAATCAGCAAGGCTCATTATTGGAGAAGAAATAGCAGAACCAGCTCAGATTGCCCTATTTGTTGATAATTTTTTCAGGCATATTATACTCAATGGAGAACTTATTGTTGGTGCAAATGAAAATTTCAAATTAAGAATGGGCTATAATCATCGGAACAGAAAAGAGTTTGGAACTGTGGGAATAGGCGGTTTAAATGGCTTTTCTTTTGGTTTCGGTATGAAAATAAAACGTTTTTCTTTTGATTTCGGCCGATCCATATACCATCTTGGTGGCGGTTTAACCCATATAGGGGTCACCACTCAGTTTAGAAAAAGTTTATTTTGACTCTTTTTTTGAAAATGATTAGCAACTTAGATGAATAAAACCCGTTTTATCAAAAAAACATTTCAAGCTAAAATGATTTGGTATCGAAACTATTGAAATTTTTAAAAATTTAATCGGGAAATAACCATGAAAAAATTAACAGCTGTTTTACCCCTTTTCATTGCTTTTATTTTCGCACTAAGTGCCTCAGCACAAGGTAGATACCTAATCAAAGATGGAGATCCAAATGGTATCAATAAATGGTACATGGGAAGACAAATTGCCCATGTGATGAGCCACTTTGGTATAGACTGGCTTGAGAGACAGGAAAGGGAAATGGAGGAAAATACTTCTCAATTAATAAAGAACCTGAATATAAAACCTGGAATGACTCTGGCAGATATTGGTGCGGGAAGTGGTTATCATAGCGCCTTGCTTTCAAAAAAAGTGGGAAACGGTAAAGTATTTGCCGTAGATATAGAACCCGAAATGATTAATTATTTGAATAACCGGATTAAACTGGAAAAATTAAATGGTATTGTACCCGTACTAAGTAAGGAAACAAATGTTTCTTTGCCAGAAAATACCATAGATCTGGTTTTAATCGCTGATGGTTATCACGAATTTTCTTACCCTTATGAAATGGCTGTCTCCATACTGAAGGCATTAAAACCAGGTGGCAAATTAGTATTGGTGGAATTCAGAGCAGAGGATGATACCGTGCCCATTAAGGATATCCACAAAATGACTGAAGAACAGGCTGTTAAAGAACTAAAGGTGGCGGGATTTACCTTTGAAAAAAATATAAAAAACCTTCCCTGGCAACATTGCATGATATTTATCAAGCCTGCCAGCTAATCGTCCTGGAAATAATTCGTCCAGAAGATGAATGTATCGATTACTTCTTTAAAACATACAGGCAATTGATTATCCCATATTTCTAACCTGGTGTAAGTGGTGTTGGAATTCTAAAACATGGTCTTATGATAAAATTATTAAGTTCAAATTAGCCGTATCCTGTCAATTTCCCTACATTTGCAAAACTTAGCCTGAAAAACCAAATAAACCTTATCATTCAATTTGAACGCCAACTTGTTGGTTATTATAATTTTTTATAAAATTTCAGGAAATGAAAGTGTTAAAATTTGGTGGGTCTTCAGTCGGAAAACCTGAAAGAATCAGGGGAATTGTTACCATTCTTAAAGATTATTATCTTAGTGGGCAACCATTCACCGTTGTTTTTTCAGCCTTTGGTGGCGTTACCGACCAACTTATTGAGATGAGTCAACGGGCAGCCAATGGAGATAATAGTTACCTTAACCTGCACGAACAATTCCGGTTACGTCATCTGGAAGCTGCCGAATCCTTACTCATTGAACCGACCAGGAGTATTGTAATAGCTGAATTAGAGAACAATCAGGAAGTATTGAAGAATTTACTTCACGGGGTATTTCTTGTTAGGGAAGCTTCTTTAAGAACTATGGATTATGTGCTAAGTTTCGGAGAAAGGAGTTCTTCTTTTATTATTTCCCATGTGCTAAAACAAGCGGGTATTCCCGCCGCTTATCTTGATGCCAGAAAGATCATCAGGACCGATAAAAACTTTGGAAATGCGAAGGTTGACTTAGAAAATACTTATTTAAAAATTAAAGAATATTATTCCCAAACAAATGAAATACAAATAGTTACCGGATTTATTGGTGCGGGAAAAGGAGGCTTGACAACAACATTGGGAAGGGGAGGCTCTGATTATACAGCGGCGCTACTAGGTGCCGGACTTGATGCAGCGGCTATTGAAATCTGGACGGATGTAGATGGTGTTCTTACTGCTGATCCCAGAAAGGTACCCCAGGCATTTACCATTTATAAAATGACTTATGCAGAGGCGATGGAAATGTCTCATTTTGGAGCCAAAGTCATTTATCCCCCTACCATTCAACCTGCATTAACTAAAAAGATACCCCTCTATATTAAAAATACTTTTAATCCTACCTTTGAGGGCACCATAGTTTCAAATCATGCTGAATTGAGTGACAACCCGGTTAAAGGTATTTCATCCATTCAACATATTGCCTTATTAACATTGCAAGGTAGTGGCCTGATTGGAGTACCCGGCATATCAGGCCGGTTATTTTCCGGCTTGGCGCAAAAATCCATTAATATTATTCTTATCACTCAGGGATCCTCCGAGCATTCTATTTCTTTTGCGATACAACCAGATCAGGCACTGCTGGCAAAAGAAATAGTTGAGGGATTATTTGAAACAGAAATCCAGAACGGACTGATTGACAAATTAAAAGTAGAAACAGATTTAGCCGTGGTGGCTGTCATTGGGGAAAGAATGCGCTATTTTCCGGGAGTGGCAGGACGTTTATTTCAATCCCTGGGTAAAAATGGGATTAATGTGGCAGCAATAGCACAAGGATCATCTGAATTGAACATTTCCGTGGTAATCAGCCGATTAGATGAGTCCAAAGCATTAAATGTGATGCATGAGGCCTTTTTCCTTTCTCACACAAAAACCATTCACCTATTTATGGTTGGATGCGGACTTATCGGCGGTACCCTGTTAAATCAAATAAGGGCACAGGAAGCCTATCTGAAAAAGGAACTTTCCCTGGACTTAAAATTAGTTGGTTTAGCAAACAGTAAGAAAATGTACTTTCATCGGGATGGAATCTCATTGGAACAATGGAAGGAAACGTTACATGATATGGGGGAGACCAGCAATCTTTCCAGCTTTGTGGAAGAAATGGAACACATTAATTTACCCAACGCAATTTTTATTGACAACACGGCAAATGAGGAAATTACCCATTTTTATGAGACCATTCTGAATGCCAGCATTTCCATTTCTACACCCAATAAAATAGCCAATTCCTCTGGTTATGAAAAATACGCGTCCTTAAAATCCTTGAGCAGAAAAAGAGGTGTCATGTTTCAGTACGAGACTAATGTCGGTGCTGGCTTACCTGTTATTTCCACCTTAAATGATCTGATTAACAGTGGAGACAGAATCATTAAACTGGAGGCTGTTTTATCGGGATCTCTTTCTTATATTTTTAATACTTTTGGGAATAATGACCAATCATTCAGCCAAATTGTTGAAGACGCGATGGCTTTAGGCTATACTGAACCAGACCCGAGAATTGACTTGAATGGTACTGACTTAAAGAGAAAGCTTATTATACTGGCCAGAGAAGCTGGTACGACTATAGAAAGTGAGGATGTAGTTGTTACACCCGTTCTTTCTGAAAATTGTCAGAATGCACCTGATGTACCTGCCTTTATCCAAACTTTAGCTGCTGAAAATGAAAGCTTTAACCAGCTTTATTCAGCGGCTAAAGCAGAGAATAAAGTGCTTCGTATGGTTGCCAGATTAGAAGAAGGGAAGGCAAGCATTTCATTAGAAAAATTAGCTGACACACATCCATTTTCCCAACTCAGTGGTAGTGACAATATGATTGTTTTCACTACTTCCCGATATAAGGAGAGGCCTCTGGTGATCAGAGGTCCCGGCGCCGGAGCGGAGGTAACTGCCGCAGGTATTTTTTCTGAAATTATTAAAATTGCCAATCAACTCAATTAATCTTATGGAAATTCGTGTATTTGCGCCAGCCTCTGTGGCCAATATTGGGGTAGGCTATGATATATTGGGCTTTGCCTTACAAAGTCCGGGAGATGAAGTAGTGGCACGATTTTCTGATGGAAAGGGTATGCGTATTGGCCAGATAACCGGTACGGACCGATTGCCATATTACCCTGAAAAAAATACGGCTACTTTTTCGGCTCAGTCACTATTGAATTTTCTGGGGAAAAGCGATGTGGGGATAGAGCTCGATATTCACAAAAAAATGCCCTTTGGAAGTGGCCTTGGTTCCAGTGCTGCCAGTGCTGTGGCTGGCGTTTTAGCTGTAAATACCTTGTTGGGAAATCCACTAACCAAGAAGGAGTTACTTCATTTTGCCGTGTTGGGCGAACAACTCGCCGACGGTTCTTATCATGCGGATAATGTTGCACCTTCTTTGCTTGGTGGCATCATTTTAATACGTGATAATGCAACGCTTGATATCACCTCTTTACCTATACCTGATGATTTAGTTGCAACCGTAATTTATCCGGAGGTGGAAGTTTTAACCAGAGACTCCAGAAATATCTTAAAACCAGAGATATCCCTCCAACGCTGTATTGCCCAAACAGGAAATCTGGCATCCTTTATAGCTGGACTCTATCAATCTGATTATGAACTAATTGGAAGATCTTTAACGGACCATATTATTGAACCTCAACGAGCTGTTTTAATTCCACATTTTTATGAAGTTAAGAATATGGCCTTAATTAAAGGGGCTTTAGGTTGTAGTATTTCTGGTGCCGGCCCATCGGTCTTTGCCTTATTCAGAGGTTTTACAGAGGCAGAAAAAGGAGGAAAAGCGATGAAGGATATTTTTATACAACATGGAATCTCCGCTACTTCATACATTTGCAAAATTAATTCAGAAGGGGCTATTGTCCTTTCTTAAAGAAGAACGATTTATTCATGAAACTTTATAGCACAAAAAACAAAGCGTTTGTTGTCAGCCTTGAAAGAGCCATAATGGAAGGCTTACCACCAGACAATGGTTTGTATATGTCCGACATTAAGCCATTAGCACCATCTTTCTGGGATAATTACTTAAAAAATACCTTTCAGGAAAATTCATTTCAAATCGCTAAACATCTTTTTGAAGAATCAGTTCCAGACGAAAAATTAGCTGAAATCACTTTTGATGCGATAAATTTTCCGGCACCCAATATTCATCTGAATGACAACATGGCCGTTTTGGAACTATTTCATGGCCCTTCTTTAGCCTTTAAAGATTTTGGTGCCCGTTTTATGTCCAGAATCATGCAATATTACAATGATGCACATAAACAGGAGTTAATCATACTTGTGGCCACTTCAGGTGATACTGGCGGAGCCGTAGCTTTTGGTTTTCATCAGGTACCTGGTATAAGCGTTGTTATTTTATATCCCAAAGGTAAAGTAAGTGAATTGCAAGAGAAGCAACTTACCACCTTAGGGGGAAATGTACATGCGTTGGAAATAGATGGTACTTTTGACGATTGTCAGGCGCTGGTCAAACAGGCATTCCTCGATAAAAGTTTAAATGAGAAACTACGTTTATCTTCTGCAAATTCGATTAATATAGCAAGGTTAATACCTCAATCCTTTTACTACTTTGAAAGCTTTAGACAAATTCCTGAAAATATCAGGGCATCAAAAGACATCACTTTTGTAGTACCAAGTGGTAATTTTGGAAATATCACCGCCGGATTGATCGCAAAAAAACTGGGACTACCTGTTCACCATTTTATAGCTGCAACTAACGTAAATAAAGTAGTTCCGGATTATTTATCAACAGGGATATATGAGTCAAAACCAGCAATCAGAACCATTTCAAATGCTATGGATGTTGGTAATCCATCCAATTTCCCCAGGATTCTGGATATATATCAAAGTGATTCCAGCGAATGTTCCACGTGGAACATTATAAAAAATGAAGTTACCGGAATAGCCGTAGATGATATAAAAACGGAAAATGCACTCAAAGAAATATATCAAAACTACAACTATATTATAGATCCCCACGGTGCTGTAGGCTATTATGCGTTAAAAGATTATATGGAAAGTCATCCAAATACTTACGGAATTATACTGGAAACAGCCCATTCTTCAAAGTTTAAACCCGATGTGGAAAGAATATTGGGACGTACCATAGACGTACCAGAAAGACTATCTATATTGGCAAATAAAGAAAAAGTGTCCATAGAAATGGAGATTGATTATGACCAATTCAAACGTCACCTACTAGAGAAATTTTAAACTCATGCAAATTTTTATATCTATTTAAACGAAAAACATATATCATTTAATAAGGTTAATCACAAACAATTAATTAGCACCCTTTTACAAAAAAAAGGAAACAATTCATAATTATTAAGATTAAACAAAATGTAAAAAATCAATAACAATCCTTTATTTAAATTATAAAATGCTATTTCCTGTGCGTTATTTATACAATAGTTCCTTTACTTATGATAAATTTAGACTTTAGTAAATCACGAATATAATTTCGAAAGTTCATTTTGAAAGCCAAAAGGTAAAATTTATACTAATGAAAAGAAGAAAATTTATCATCCAAAGTTCTTTAGGAATGCTGGCTACAATTCCATCTATAGATTTAAGCGCGATCTTGGATGTCCCTTATTTTACAACTGGAATTAAAATCGGAGAAATCACCTCTACTTCTGCCATTGTGTGGACAAGGCTAACTAAGCGAGAGGTTCGTATTAAAGATAAAGGCATACTTCCGGACATTCTATATTGGGATGATGTAGAAAATGAATGGCATAATGAAGATTATTTTGCCAAAAAGTATAATATGGGAAGACCAGATAAGAAAGTTAAGGTGATAATGCCTGAGAATCATACTGTAGAAACTTTAGATGGAGCTGTCCCGGGCATTGAAGGTCAAATTAAGATTAAATATCGTCCTCACGGCTCCAATGTATGGAAAACCACACCCTGGAAAAAAGTAGATACTGATACCGATTATACTTGTCCATTCAGTCTCAAAAACCTGATGGAAAATACCAGATATGACATTCTCATTTTGGGTAAAACCTTTAATAAAGGGATAAACACCATAGAAGGTAGCTTCACTACAGCACCTCCTAAAGATTTATCCGCCCCAATTCACTTTATGGTAACAACTTGCCACGAATACACTCATCAAGATATTCCGGAAAATGGTGGTTTTAGGATTTTTGACGAAATGAAAAAGCTAAAACCTAACTTCTTAGTTCATACAGGTGATATTTTGTACCATGATAAAATGTCTAAAACACTAGATCTTGCCCGCTGGAATTGGCAAAAAATGAATAGCCTCCCAAGTAATGTTGCTTTTTATCAACATGTTCCCTGCTATTTTATGAAAGACGATCATGATACCTGGATGAACGATTGTCATCCTGCCTCAAAAAATAAGTATATGGGAGAATTTACCTTTGCTCAGGGAGCAGCATTATTTAAACAACAGGTACCACAAAGTGAAAAATCGTACCGTACCTTCAGATGGGGTCATGCACTTCAAATTTGGTTGTTTGATGGCCGGGACTACCGAATGCCGAATGAAATGCCAGATGGACCAGACAAAACTATCTGGGGAAAAGAACAAATGGATTGGTTTCAACAAACGTATCAGGCTTCCGATGCCATTTTTAAAATACTAATTTCACCCACACCTGTCATAGGACCAGACCGGCCACAAAAAAGAGATAATCATTCCAATTCAAATTTTAAATATGAGGGGGATATCATTCGAGAATTTATTAAGGGAGACAAAAATACCTTTATTGTATGCGGGGACAGGCATTGGCAATATGTTTCCAAACACTTGAAAACAGGTACTTATGAATTTGCCTGTGGACCTGCAAGTGATGAGCATGCCGGAGGATGGAAAAAAAATGAAATATATCCCGAGCATGAATATCTGAACATCACAGGAGGTTTTTTAAGTGTACAAATTTCAAAGTTAAAAGAATCTCACCAAATACAGTTTACTCATTACAGTGTTAACGGGGTGGAATTAAATAAAAAAATATTTAATGTCTGATACTTCAATGTAACAAGTTATCACCATAATTCAAAAAACTTCATTTTTAATCTTAATGCGTAATTCATTAAATTAAAAATGAAATTAACGCTAAATAAACTATTTTACATCTATTTAATATAAAACTATGTAATGAAGCGCTTTTGGGAATTTATCAGGGGTATTTCGCTGTCAAAATGGCTATTCATAGCTGCTTTTTCCGGACTTCTGTTCGGTCTCATATTTCCGGAATTAGCCGTTCATTTTAAATTTATCAATGATATATTTCTTCGACTCATTAAAGCGGTTATTGCACCAATCCTTTTTAGTGTGCTCATCAGAGCTTTAGGAAATGCCGAAAACGCAAATGATTTAGGTAGATTAGGCTGGAAATCCCTGTTATGTTTTGAGGTTTGGAGTACGCTGGCGCTTCTGATTGGGTGGTTCACATCGCTTCTTTTCAAATCGGGCACAGGTATAAATATGGACAGTCAAATAACTGTAAATCAATCAAATATGACATTAAATGATTTACTTGTCAATGCATTTCCGACCAGTATTATCGATGCCATGGCCAGAGGTGATATCTTACAAATTGTCATTTTCTCCTTTATTTTTGGCATAGCAGCCTTATCGGTGGGGGAAAAGGCGAAACCCGTTTTACAATTTACTGATTCACTCGCGGAAATAGCCTTTAAATTTACTCAAATTATTTTTTTCCTGGCACCTCCGGCTGTTTTTGCTGCTATGGCCATTACCGCATCCAGTGGACCTGAAACCTTAACCGGATTAGTCTCTTTTATTTTCAGTGCCTGGATCGCCCAATTATTCTTTTTGGTTATTGTAATTTTTGGAAGTTTAATGGTTTTCAACATACCATTAAAACGCTTTATATATCATATAAAAGAACCCTTTCTAATTGCCTTTGCCACTACCTCAAGTGCAGCGGCATTACCCCAGACACTAACTAAGCTGGAAACTTATGGCATTCCAAAAAAGTTAATTGGTATCGTGGCGCCGTTAAGCCTAAGCTTAAATCTGAATGGAAGTACTTTGTACTTGGGCATGGCAACCGTTTTTGCCGCACAGTCAGCCAACATCACGTTATCCTTTGATCACCAGATTTTAATCCTTCTCATACTAAAGGTAACCAGCAAAGGAGTGGCAGGTATTCCCAGAGCTAATTTCGTCGTTCTGGCAGCGCTATTCCCCACATTTGGGTTACCTAAAGAGGCTCTTGGATTATTACTTGGTATCGATGTACTCATTGATCCTGTCCGAACCAGTGTTAATGTAATCAGTCACTGTGCAGCACCCGCTGTAATTGCCAAATGGGAAGGATTTACAATCCCCAAATAACGTGTTTAGCCCTAATTACCAAAGTTAATAAGCAATAACTAATAACATTTTCCTAACTTTACTTCAATTTCAGCAACTTAACTACCTGACTTTATGAAAATGAATCGCTTAAACCTTATGTTCCTTTTCCTTATATTAGGCTTTGCATCAAACAATGCTTATAGCCAGGGAGGAATGACCGACAAATTCCGACAGATATACCCGGAATTACCGACGCCAAATACCTACCGCACCGGAGCAGGAGCTCCCGGACACCAATATTGGCAGCAAAAGGCAGACTATACCATGCAGATTCGCCTTGATGATGAGAAACAACGTATTTATGGTGAAGAAACCATTTCCTATACTAATAATTCCCCTGATCAACTGGAATATCTCTGGCTTCAGATGGATCAAAACCAACAATCAAAAACATCTGATACATATACAACTGCTCCATCCAACATGAAGCAAGGCATGAGCTTAAATCAAATTCAGGATATGGAACCTTGGTTTGACGGGGGCTTCAAGCTCGATTTTGTAAAAGATGTCAATGGGAAAGATATTCCATATTCTGTAGTAAAAACAATGATGAGGGTAGATCCACCGAAGCCTGTTAAGCCTGGAGAAACCTATATTTTTAAAATCAAATGGTGGTATAACATCAATGATCGTATCAGACTAGGCGGCAGATCAGGTTATGAATATTTTCCAAAGGATAATAATTACTTATATACCATCGCTCAGTTTTTCCCAAGAATGTGTGTCTATGACGATATAGAAGGCTGGCAAAACAAACAATTTTTAGGGGCTGGTGAGTTCACCCTTGCTTTTGGTAATTATACCGTTAGCTTAACCGTACCTTCTGATCATGTTGTTGCTGCAACAGGCGTTTTAACAAATCCTAAAGAAGTGCTCACAAAAGATCAGTACACCCGTTTTGAAAAAGCTAAATTGGAACGGATTAACCCATTGGCTATTGTTACTGAAACAGAAGCAAGAGCGGCTGAACAAACTAAAGCCAAAACAGAAAAAACGTGGGTCTTTCAAGCCAATAATGTCCGTGATTTTGCCTTTGCCTCCTCCAGGAAATTTATCTGGGATGCCATGGGCGTAGCGCAGAAAAATGGTACCGTAGTAATGGCTATGTCCGCTTATCCGAAGGAAGGAAACCCACTGTGGTCCCAATATTCAACAAAAGCAGTAGCTCATACCTTGAAATGGTACACCCATTATACTTTTGATTACCCATATCCCGTTGCCTGGTCCATCCATACCAATAATATCGGTATGGAATATCCAATGATATGCTTCAACGGAGGAAGGCCCGATGAGGACGGAACTTATTCCGAAAGAGTAAAATATGGTATGATAAGCGTTATCATTCACGAAGTGGGGCACAATTATTTCCCTATGATTGTCAATTCTGACGAAAGACAGTGGACCTGGATGGATGAAGGGCTGAATTCCTTTTTACAATATTTGGCAGAACAACAGTGGGAAAGGGATTATCCCTCAAGAAGAGGTCCGGCATCTAATATAGTAGAATATATGAATGGCGATATCAACCAGATAAGACCCATAATGACCAATTCTGAATCTGTCTTTCAATTGGGTAATAATGCTTACGGTAAACCTGCAACGGCGCTGAACATACTCAGAGAAACGGTCCTCGGAAGAGAATTGTTTGACTATGCCTTCAAAATGTATGCTACCCGCTGGATGTTTAAACACCCGGCACCTGCCGATTTTTTCAGAACCATTGAAGATGCATCAGGTATTGATTTAGATTGGTTCTGGCACGGATGGTTTTATACTATTGATAAGGTAGATATTTCTTTAGATAAAGTATCCTGGTATAAAATAGATTCAAAAAATCCTGAAGTAGAGCTTCCATACCAAAAAGGTCTGGCTGAAAGTAAAAGGAATATATCAAGTTTAAGAAATGAAAAGGAAATCTTGAAAACGCAAGATGAAATAGATCCCAGTCTTAAAGATTTTTATTCAACCTATGACCCTTTTGCTGTTACTCCTTTATCCATCAGTGAGAGGGATAAATCAATGAAAAACAGGTCTGAAGCCGAAAAAAATGTGTTGTCAGGCAATAAAAATTACTATGAAATTACTTTTTCGAATAAGGGTGGGCTGGTAATGCCTCTCATTTTACTGTTTGAATATACCGATGGCACAAAGGAAGAATTCAGGATTCCAGCTGAAATTTGGAGAAAAGATAATTTCACCGTTACCAAGGTTTTTCCAGCAAATGGTGAAGTGAAACAAATATCTCTTGATCCGTATTTTGAAACGGCTGACGTAGATTTGTCCAATAATTACTATCCTGAAAAACCAATACCATCAAGATTTGAATTATTCAGGGCAAGAAATCTTCCCGCTATGCCAAATCCGATGAGAGAGGTGAGACAACAAGGTGGAAATTAAAATAAGACGGTATTAAAAAACAAATGGAGATTTATCCTTGTTAATCAGCTGAATCTCCATTTGTTCTCAGAAAAAATATAGAATATGTCGCTGCAACGGGAAGAAAATCTGTCCCTTTCCTCAAATATACAGGTCAATGGCAACATTGGCTTTTCCAGTCCATCCAACATTGCATTAGTAAAATATTGGGGAAAATACGGAGATCAGTTGCCACAAAATCCTTCCATCAGCTTTACATTAGATCGTTCGAGAACAGAAATGATGCTCGAATATAGCCCAAAAGGCGAAATGGATAAGCATAAAACCATAGATCTGACTTTTTCTTTCGAAGGAAAAGAAAATAAAGCTTTCGGAGATAAAATAACCGCTTTTTTAACCAGATTGTTACCAACGCATCCGTATCTGGGCCAATTAACTTTTAACCTATCCAGCACAAATACTTTTCCTCATTCTGCCGGCATTGCATCATCTGCCTCCAGTATGAGTGCACTGGCTTTATGTATTTGTACCTTAGAAAATCGCTTGTTTCAACACATGAATGAGGTTGAAACATTAAAAAAAGCCTCTTATCTGGCACGCTTGGGCTCTGGAAGCGCCTGTAGATCTCTTTTTCCTGAAATCGCATCCTGGGGAGAATCGACGGCTATCCCTGGTTCCTCCAATTTGTATGGTACGCCCCTTGCAAATGATTTACATCCCATATTTAAAACCTATAAAGATGCTATATTATTAGTCAGCAAAAAAGAGAAAGATGTGTCATCGCGGGCTGGACATAAATTGATGGAAAACAATCCGTATGCCACCGTCCGATATGAGCAAGCCAAAAATCATCTGGTACAACTGATGACTGCTTTGAAAAATGGGGATTTGGATACATTTATCCAAATTACAGAATCAGAAGCCATGACTCTCCATGCCTTAATGATGAGCTCAAGTCCTTATTTTCTTTTACTTGAGCCAAATACCATCACGCTGATAAGAAAAATCAGAAGTTTTAGAGAAAACACCAATATTCCCTTATGTTTTACCTTAGATGCAGGCCCAAATATACATTTGCTTTTTCCGGAAGCATATCAGGAAAAAGTAAATGAATTTATTCACAATGAATTATCTGCATATTGTGAACAAAATAAATGGATAGCCGACCAGGTTGGAAAAGGTCCTTTCTCCTTATTCTAAAATGATTAAAGTTGAACATTGCAAAAAAAATACTTTGTCTGGTTTTCTCAGCCGTGCTGTCTGGAGCCTGTTCCCAAAATGAACCATTGGACAAACCAAGAACGAAGCAACCTGAATTTGGCAGGAAAATAGATGATCTAATCTCTTTTACAGTGCCAGTAATGAGCGTAAATGACCTATTTAATAATAAGGATAATTTTATTATTTTTGACGCACGGGAGAAAATTGAATTTGATGTCAGTCATATTCCAGATGCAATATATTTGGGATATGCCGATTTCAATGCTAACCGATTACGTCATTTCCCAAAAGAAAGTAAAATGGTCATTTATTGTTCTATTGGATACAGAAGTGAGAAAATAGGTGAAAAATTGTTACGTTTGGGATATAAAAACGTCTATAACCTGTATGGAAGCATTTTTGAATGGACAAATCAGAAATATCCATTAGTTGATTCAAATGGAAAACGTACAAGCACCGTTCATAGCTACAACAAAAGTTGGAGCAAATGGGTTACTAATGAAGAAATAAAAACGGTTTGGTAATTACCGCAAAATAAAATAACATACAAATGGATTTATTTCAAAAGTTAATAGATAATATGGGGCCTTTAGGTCAATACAAAGAGGTTGCCCATGGTTACTATGCGTTTCCGAAACTGGAAGGAGAAATTGGTACACGCATGATCTTTCGCGGAAAAGAAAGAATTGTTTGGAGTTTAAATAACTATCTGGGATTAGCGAATCACCCGGAGGTCAGAAAAGCCGACGCCGACGCAACGGCAGCATGGGGATTAGCATATCCAATGGGTGCCAGGATCATGTCAGGTGAAACAGACTACCACGAGCAGTTGGAAAATGAACTTGCGGCCTTTGTATCAAAACCAGCGGGTCTTTTGCTAAATTTCGGTTTTCAAGGGGTAGTTTCCATTATCGATGCCTTAATGAGCAGGCATGATGCTGTGGTTTACGATATGGATAGCCACGCTTGCATCTATGATGGCGTCCGTATGCAGATGGGTAAAAGATTTCCTTTCGAACATAATGATTTCGAGAGTTTCAAAAAACAAATAGAGAAAGCTAAAAAATATACGGAAGAAACTGGAGGAGGTATTTTGGTCATTTCTGAAGGTGTATTTGGCATGAGAGGAAATCAGGGTATCTTGAAAGAAATAGCCTCTCTTAAGGATCAATATGGTTTCCGTTTCTTCGTGGACGATGCACACGGATTTGGTGCATTGGGTGCTACCGGCGCAGGAGCAGGAGAAGAGCAGGGCATTCAAGATAAAATTGATGTTTATTTCAGCACCTTTGCCAAGTCAATGGCAAGTATCGGTGCTTTCGTTGCCGGTGAACAATTCTTAATTGACTACCTGAGGTACAACATGCGTTCTCAACTTTTTGCCAAAGCATTACCAATGCCATTAGTTATAGGTGCTTTAAAAAGACTTGAGATTATTAAGCGTGGTCCGGAATTGAAAAATAAACTTTGGGCAGTCGTGAACAGATTACAAGGCGGACTCAGAAAAGCTGGCCTAGATTTAGGGGTTACAAATTCTTGCGTTACTCCCGTTTTCTTAAAATGTTCCGTAGCAGAAACCGCTTATCTGGTGCATGACATCAGAGAAAATTTCAATATCTTCTGTTCGGTGGTAATGTATCCAATGATACCAAAAGGGATGATTCTATTGCGATTAATCCCCACTGCAGATCACACATTTGAAGAAGTTGATCTGACCATTGAGGCATTCAAGAAAATAAAGAAAAGCCTGGAAGCTGGTGAATACAATAAGGAATTAAGTGCTGTAGGCGTTTAATAATAACCTAACAATTGAAAAAGGGGGATTTGGCTTAGGCCATATTCCCCTTTTGCGTTGGTTAGGGAATCATGTATTATGTCCTTTGCCAAATGGATCAGGCCTCAACAGCAGCAAAACTGCTGAAATATGCACTCATGTTAGTACCAAAAGGATACTAAATTATAAGACCATTTGACGATTTATAAAAAAAATAGTATTTATATTTAGACAAAAAACGAAATAAACCTTCGCTAATACAACCAAAACAAGGTGTAAGCGAAAGGTGTAACAGCAATAAAATACACGTGTTTTTATATAATAATTTGCACGTGATAAGTTTACCGTATATATTTGTTCTTAATAATAATTAAATGTAATGAACACAAAGTTAACATTGACTATAGAGCAAACCGTTATTGAAAAAGCAAAAAAGTATGCTAAAGATAACGAGCGAAGTTTATCAGACTTAATTGAGAATTATTTAAAGGCACTTACCAAAGATAGTGATGTAGATGATGATGTTGAATT
>Ga0255182_1000599_pt1 | contig 22602 bp, 19 predicted proteins | sample Atl_UVDOM_RepA_8_FD_188420 | JGI IMG/M metagenome (GOLD analysis project Ga0255182, IMG submission 188420) | Freshwater microbial communities from Altamaha River, Georgia, United States - Atl_UVDOM_RepA_8d | ecosystem: Environmental > Aquatic > Freshwater > River | place: USA: Georgia...
GAGGGCATAGGCGGTTTCGTACTCGAGCCCCCCGGATGCCTTCTGGTATTGCGGCTTGTCCTTGACCGAGAAATGCTGCGGGTCAATGTGGGAGATGCGGCCGCAGCCGATCGTGCACGCGAAGCAGGCCGCATTCTGGATGAGGTTGGTGTGGCCGTTCTCGTTCGGCGACTTCATGGTCTTCGCGTTCAGCCTCGACGAGCCTTCGAACTGCACTTCGCGGTTGTTGCGCGTCGGCAGCGCGCCGAAGGTGCCGGTGACGTCCATCATTGCGATGGTGCCGTCGCTGGTCATGCCCTTGCGGCCCTTGTTCGTCGCAAGCGCCTCCGTCGCCACCTGCACGGCCGCCATGAACTTCTTCGCGTCATGCGGGCGCACGCCGCGGGTGCCGCGCACGGCGATGGCCTTCAGGTGCTTCGAGCCCATCACCGTGCCGACGCCGGAGCGGCCCGCCGCACGATGCAGGTCGTTGACGATGCACGCGAAGCGGCAACCGTATTCTCCGGACTGGCCAATGGACGCGACGCGAATGAGCGGATCCTCGTGGGCGTCCTTGATCGCGGGTTCGATTTCCCACACCGAGCGGCCCCACAGGTGCGAGGCGTCCAGCAGTTCTGCGCGCTCGTCCTCGATGTAGAGGTAGACGGGCTTCGGCGAGCGTCCCTCGAGGATCACGAGGTCGTAGCCCGCCATCTTGAGTTCGCCGCCGAACTGTCCACCGGAGTTGGAACTCGCGATCGCGCCGGTCAGCGCCCCCTTGGTCACCGCGGTCCAGCGACCGCCGGTCGAGGCAATCGTGCCGGTCAGCGGCCCGGTGGCGATGATCAGCTTGTTCTCCGGCGCCAGCGGATCGACCCTGGGGTCGATCTCCTCCATGAGGTACTTCGTCGCAAGCCCCCTGGAACCCAGGAACTGCTGAGCCCATTCCATGTTCAGTGGTTCGTGGATACAGGTCCCCGCGGTGAGGTTCACCCGGAGTACTTTGCGCTGCCAGCCCATGCCGCCCTCCACAAATCGGTTGAGTGCTGCACATTCTAAACAAGGTCGACACCCGGCGTCGCCGTCGGCAGTGCTCGCCCGCCCTTCTTGCGAGACGGAATCCCGCTCTCCACAATCCTCCCCCGATGGACAAAGCCACCGCCCATGCCGAGTTCGTGCGCACCGCGCGCCGCATCTCGCGGCGTTTCGCGGCCGCCATGGACGAGGTGGGCCCGCTCGGTCCGCCGCCGCGCCGCAAGGAGCCCCTGGCCGAATACCTCGCGCGCGTCGTGGTGGGCCAGCAACTCTCGACGACCGCGGCGCGCACCATCTGGTCCCGGCTCGAACTGCTGGCCGAACGCGCCGGCGCCCCGCTCCCCGCCGTCGCCACGCTGGCCCCGCCCGCGGCGCTGCGGGAATGCGGGCTGTCCGGCAACAAGATCCGCGCGCTGCAGGCGCTGGCCGCGGCCGATGCGGCGGGCACGCTCGCGCAGCGCGCGCTTGCGAAACATCCGCCAGAGACCCGCGACGCGCTGCTGCTGGGGCTGCACGGGGTCGGCCCCTGGACGGTGCAGATGGCGGCACTGTTCTACTTCCGCGAACCCGACATCTGGCCGGTCGGCGACGTGTCGGTGCGCAAGACCTTCGAGCGCTATGTCGCGGACCAGGCGCGCTGGGACTTCGCGGCGGCCGCGGCCCTCTTCGCGCCACGACGCTCGCTGCTTGCGCGCTACCTGTGGCGCATCGCCGACGCCACCCCCTGAACGACCCGCAAAGCCAGGAGAATTCAGCATGCTCGCGGCGATATACGAGAAGACCGGTGCCGCACGCGAAGTGCTGCGCATCGTCGAACTGCCCGACCCGCAGCCCGCGGCCGGCGAGGTCCGCGTGAAGCTCGCGACTTCCGGCGTCAACCCCAGCGACGTGAAGACGCGCGCCGGGCGGCGCACCGCGACCCTCCCCTGGCCCCGCATCGTGCCGCACAGCGACGGCGCCGGCGTGATCGACGCCGTCGGACCCGGCGTGCCGGAGAGTCGCCTCGGCGAGCGGGTGTGGCTGTGGAACGCGTGCTGGGGCCGCGCCGACGGCACGGCGGCGACCTACGTCACCCTGCCTTCGGCACAGGCCGTGCCGCTGCCGGCGACCGTGTCGTTCGCCGCCGGCGCCTGCCTCGGCATCCCGGCCCTGACCGCCTGGCATGCGGTCCACCTTGACGGCGGCGTCAACGGCAGGACGGTGCTGGTCACCGGCGGCGCCGGCGCGGTCGGTCATTACGCGGTGCAGTTCGCGCGGGCGGCCGGCGCCCGGTGTGTGATAGCAACCGTCAGCGGGCCGGAGAAAGCGGCGATCGCGCGCGCTGCCGGCGCGGACGAGGTCGTCAATTATCGCGAGGAAGACGTGGCCGCGCGCGTACGCGAGGCCACCGGTGGCGGCGGCGTCGAGCGCATCATCGAGGTCGACCTCGCGGCGAACCTGCCGACCGGCCTCGACGCGCTGAGCGCCGAAGGCGACATCGTCGCCTACGGCTCCGGGGCGGCCGACATCGCCGTGCCGTTCCTGCCATCGGTGCTGAAGAACGTCCGCTACCGCTTCTTCATCGTCTACAACCTGACCGCGACGGACCGCGCGCGCGCCTTGTGCGGACTGACCCGCCAGCTCGAAGCGGGCGGCCTTGCGCACCATCTCGGGCCGTCGTTCCCGCTGCACGACATTGCCGCGGCGCACGAGGCCGTGGAAGCCGGCGCCCAGGGCAACGTCGTCGTCACGCTCACCTGAACCGGGAGCAAGCCCCATGCAGCCCGCGAGCAACACCGGCGGCCTCCACGCAGTCGCCATCATCGGCGCCGGCTTTGCCGGCCTGTGCATGGCGATCAAGCTCAAGGCGGCGGGAATCGACGATTTCGTCATCCTCGAGCGCGGCGACCGTGTCGGCGGCACCTGGCGCGACAACACCTATCCGGGTTGCGCCTGTGACGTGCCGTCCCACCTGTACTCGTACTCCTTCGCGACGAACGGCGAGTGGTCGCGCGTGTTCGCCCCGTGGCACGAAATCCGGGATTACATCGAGGGCTGCGTCGAACGCTTCGGCCTCGCGCCCCACCTGCGCTTCGGTGCCGAGGTCAGCGAACTTCGCTTCGACGACGCGGACCAGTGCTGGCGCCTGCACCTTGCCGGCGGTGGACTGTTGCGCGCGCGGGTCGTCGTCAGCGGCACCGGTCCGCTGAACAAGCCCGAGACACCGGAGTTGCCGGGTCTCGCGCGCTTCGGGGGCCGGGTGTTCCACTCCTCACACTGGGACCACGACTACGATCTGCGCGGCAAGCGCGTCGCCGTAATCGGTACGGGCGCGAGCGCCATCCAGATCGTGCCGTCGATCGCGCCGCAGGTCGCGCGACTGCATCTGTTCCAGCGCACGGCGCCCTGGGTGATGCCGCGCTTCGATCGCGCCTACGCGGGCTGGGAGCGCGGCCTGCTGCGGGCCTTGCCGGCTTGGCGCTGGCTGGTGCGCCAGGCGGTCTACTGGCGACTGGAGCTCTTCGGCTGGGCACTGCTGAAGGATGGTCGCGCGCGCCGCATGTTCGAGACCCTGGGTCGTTGGCACCTGCGCCGACAGGTCTCCGATCCGGCGCTGCGCGCGAAGCTGACGCCTGACTACCGCCTCGGCTGCAAGCGGGTGCTGCTGTCGGACGACTACTATCCGAGCCTGCAGCGTCCGAACGTCGAAGTGGTCACCGAGGCCGTCACCGAAATCACAGCGCACGGCGTGCGCAGCGCGGACGGCACTGAACGTGCCGTCGACGTAATCGTGTTCGCGACCGGCTTCAAGGCCACCGAATTCCTGACACCGATGCGCATCTACAACGCGCGCGACGAGGAACTGTCCGCACGCTGGCGACACGGCGCGGCGAGCTATCTCGGCATCGAGGTCGCGGGCTTTCCGAACCTGTTCCTGCTGGTCGGCCCGAACACGGGCCTCGGCCACAATTCCATCGTCTTCATGATCGAGGCACAGGTGCACTACGTCATCGAATGCCTGAAGGCCTTGCGCGCGCGCGGCACGCGCAGCGCGGAGGTGAAGGCGGCGGCCCAGGCCGCGTACGACGACGAAGTCCAGCGGCGCCTGCAGGGCACCGCGTGGCTCGCCGGCTGCCGCAGCTGGTACCTGTCGGCGGACGGGCGCAACTTCACGATGTGGCCCGGCTTCACCGTCGAATACTGGCGGCGAACGCGGCGCTTCGACCCGGCGCTGCACGATTTCCGTTGAGTCCTGGGCAGCTTCGGGACGCAAACTCGGCCTAGAATATGCCCATGCAGCAACCCTCCAACTCCCTGGCCTTCGCCGCGGTCGCGCTGGCGCTGGAAACCGACGCCGGCACCTGGCTCGGCGCGCTCATCGAGCGGCTGCGGCGCGCAGGCATCGTCGTCGGCGGCATGAACGCGGCCGATACCGAGGGCGGCCCCTGGGAGTGCCGACGACCGATGTACCTGCGCGATCTGCTGACAGGCGAGACGATCAAGATTTCGCAGGACCTGGGGGCCGCCGCGCAAGGCTGCGCGCTCGACACCGGCCAGCTTGCGCTGGCGGGCCAATCGATCCATCGCGCAATCGGGGCCGGGGTTTCGCTGATCGTCATCAACAAGTTCGGCGCACAGGAAGCGGCCGGCGTGGGGCTGCGCGACGAGCTGTTCGCCGCCGCCGAAGCCGGCATCCCGGTGCTGACCACCGTCAAGCCGGAGCTGGTCGGGGCGTGGTGCGACTTCGTCGGCGAGCTGGGCCAGCTGCTGCCGCCGGACGTCGACGCCGTCGAAACCTGGTGTCGCGTGGTGTGCTCGCCCGACGGCCGCTGAGGCGAGTGCCACCCTGCCCATAGTCCCGGTGCGGTCTTCGCGGCCAGGGCTGAACCATCCCGGGCGCCCGCGCCGGTCCGGCCTGCGCGTCCCCCTCGAGCAACTTGTTCCAGCCCGTGACCGCTCGCGCTTCGGCATTCGCAGATCCGGCGCGGCCTTCAGCGCCCCGGCGGTGACGACTCGCCCGTCAGTTACTGGCCCGCCGCCGCCCAACGCTCGTGCGGGTAGTGGTCCATCAGGTAACACAGGCAGTCCTGGCGCACGACGCGGCTGTCCCGCGTGAGCATCGCGGGCGTCGTCGCGCGGCGCAGCCGCAGCAAGCCTTCTTCGATGCTGAAATACTCGTCAAAGACCTCGCTGCCGTCCTCGGCGAGCACCGTCGGACGTGCCGCACCGGCGCGGAGGTGTCCGCACACGACGCCGGGCGCAAGGTCGGCGAAGTTCCAGCGCTCGAGCGTCGCCGGCAGGCGCAGGTCCGCAGCGCTGTCGTCGAAGCTGAAGCTGACAGCCGACGGAATCTTCACCGTGGCGACCGTGTGGTAGACGGCAAGGTCCTCGCGGCGCGGCGGCTGCGCGGGAAAATGGTCGAGCTGCAGTGCCGCGTTGACGAGCCTTGCGGCGTGCAGATCGCCGGCGGTGGTCCCCGCCTTGCCGCATTCGACGGTCACGGCCGGACACAGGCGCGACATCGCCATGGACTGCACGCCGAGCGGACGCGTGAAGTAGACCACGATGCGTGAGAACAACGCCGCCAGCTGCAGCGTCGCGGGCGAGACGTCGTTGACGCAGGCGTAGTGTGGGTTCATTCCCGTGTTGTTGTGGATGTCGATACTGGCAAAGGGCGTGCGCGTGGCCATATCGTTCACGACCCGCTGCATCAGGCGTGCCTCCGGCAGGTCCGACTCGAGGGTGCCGGGCCACACGCGGTTGTAGTCCGGTTGCCCGTCGAGGTGCCGCAGCCCGGCGCGCGCGGCGCTGACGTTCCCCACGAACAGCGACAGCGGTCGCGGGAGCTCGCGGGCGGCGTAGGCGCCGAGCACTTGCTGCATCGCGCGCAGGCCGGTGTCCTCGTTGCCGTGCAGGAGTATCGAGACGAACAGCGGCCTGCCGTGGCGGCCGCGCAGGTGCACAAGGGTCGGCCGTGGCAACAGGCGATGCAGTTCAGGCGCCGTCGCGTCCAGGAACCCGGCAGGCAGGTCGTCGCGCAGGTCGAGGGTGGATTCAGGCATCGTGTTCGTGTCTCACAGTTCCCATTCGTGTACCGGGTTGCCCTGCCGCTGGTGTTCGACATAGCGCGCGGTCAGGCCGACGAAGTCACCCGGATGACGGCGCAGCCATTCGCGTTGCCACCACGCGCCATTGCGGCCGCTCGCGGCGCGCTGCGTGACGATCTCGAGCAGGGGCTCGCTGTCTTCGGGATCGATGTCGAGCTGGCGCAAGCCTTCGCGCGCCATCGGGACGAGTTCGTCGCGCAGCAAGGTCGAGACGGATCGACGCCTGCCGTCCAGCCAGACCAGCCCGGCGTCGAGCCCCAGCCGGGCGGCGCGGTAGAAGTTGTCGCGCGCGATCGCGAACGGCAGGCTCCGCTCGGGCGCCTCCGCCAGCGACGCGAGGAAATTCACCGCGCCGTCGAAGAGCGCCAGGTGCGCCAGCATGTCGACGAAGGTCGGACCCGCCGCCATCACCCGGTGCTCGATGCGCAGGCTCGGCGTCGGACCGGGTGCGACCAGCAGGCGGTTCCAGCGCCAGATCGTCCCGTTGTGCAGGCGCAGGTGACTGAAGTCCGCCGGCGCGTCGTCCATCTCGACCGGCAGCAAGGGCGCGAAACGCGACAGGTTGTCCGCAAAGTACTCGAACGCGCTGCGCTCGAGCCAGGCGTGGCCGAAGGTGACCCGTCCCTCGCCTTCGGTGCTCGTCGCCGCCGCCTGCTCGAACAGCGGCACGCGGGTTTCCGCCCACAGGTCGCGTCCGAACAGGAACGGCGCATTCGCGGCCAGCGCGACCATCGGGGCCGCGAGCAATTGCGCCGCGTTGTAGTAGCGCACGGCACGCGATGCGGGCACCTGCAGATGCAGTTGGAGCGACGTGGTCGCGGCTTCGAGCAGGACGTCTTGGTGTTCCAGCGTCAGCCGTTCGCGGCCCCGGATGTCGATGCGGATCGGCGCACCTTCACGCGCGCGCATCACCTGCGCGTTCAGCGCGCGATAGCGGTTCAGCGGCGACACGTTGGCGAGGCACAGATCGCGTTGCGCGATGGTGGGCAGGATCCCGATCAGCATTGCGATGTCGTTCCCGGCGTGCGCGACGCGCTGGCAGTCCTGCCAGGTCGCCGACAGCCCCGCCTGCAGCTCGCGCAGCCCGGACCCGTGCAAGGCGACCGGCGCGCAGTTCAACTCGATGTTGAAGCGGGAGAGTTCGGGCACGACGAGCGGATTGTCGAGGCGCCGCAGGAAGGATTCGTTGTCCGCGACCGGGAGGTAGTGGCGATCGAGCAGCCAGCCTTCGATCTCGCAGCCGGCCATCAGCGTCCGGCCGTCGTCGAACCTGCCCGCGTCGAGGCTCTGCCCCAGCAGGCGCGTTTCCGCCGCGAGGCGCGCCGCGAAGCGTGCCGCGTCCTGATCGGTGAACTCGGTGCGCGCGATCTCCTGGCCCATTACCCGCAATCCACGCGTGTACGTGGGGTGGAGCTTAGACCGGGCGCGCGCCCCGGGGCTTGAGCGAACGCAATTGTTCGCGCCACGCGGCCGCGACGAGGCCGGTTCTCCAGCCCCGCGCCGGGCGCAGATGCCGGCGCGCGACCCGGTGCGCGCCGGCGCGGCCGCCTACATCACGAAGAAGCAGAGCTTGTTGCCGTCGAGGTCGCGGCAGTAGGCGCCGTAGAAGCTGCCACCACGATTCCCCGGCGCACCCTCGTCCCTGGCGCCGAGCGCGATAGCCTTCGCGTACAACGCGTCGACCTTCGCCTGGCTGCCGGCCGCCAGCGCGACCATCGCGCCGTTACCGACCGTGGCGGGCTTGCCGTCGAAAGGCTTCATCACGAGCAGCAGCGGCGAACCCGCGCCAGCGCCCCAGCCGATGTAACGCTCATCCTCCATCGCGCGCTTGCCGCCGATTTCCTGCAGCAGCGCGTCGTAGAACGTCGCGGCACGCGCGAGATCGTTGGTACCCACGGTGACATAACCAATCATGTGACTCTCCTTTTCGCTGTCGAGACTCGAGGCCGCGCTGGCGCGGCCGGTAGTGTTCCGCGCGCCGGATTCCGCGCCGGCGGTGCGGGTGGATCGGCAAGATCAGCCGGCGGTTCGCCGCTCACGCCGCCCGCAGGCGACGAATGAAGTCGACACACGCGGCGAGCGTGCGCGCCGGCTGTTCGAACTGCGGGGCATGGCGGCAGTCCCGCAGCAGCAGCGTGCTGCACGGGCCGCGCACCGCGGCCTCGATGGCCTCGAGCTGCGCGACGCTGCCGTACTGGTCGTCCTCGCCCTGGATCTGCAGCACTGGGACCTCGATGCCCGGCAGCACGTGTTCGATGTTCCAGCGCTTGAAGCCGGGGTGCAGCCAGGAATCGCACCAACCATGGAAGGCGCAATCGACGTTGTCACCATGGTACTTCGCGAGCTTCGCGCGGAGGTCGCCCTGCCGATACGCGTCACGCGCCCCGGCGATGCTGGCCAGGCCCATCTCCTCGGTGAAAACGTGCGGCGCCATCACGATCACACCGCGCACGCGCCGGTCCCGCACGAGGCCGGCGTTGACCAGCGCGATCGATGCACCATCGCTGTGGCCGATCAGCACGCAGTCGCCGATGCCCGCCGCATCCAGCAACGCCGGCAGCCCGTCGCGCCCTTCGCGCTCCATGTAATCGAGGGGCCAGGGCAGCGGCGTGGCGCTCGAGCCACCGTAGCCGAGGCGCGAATATGCGAGGACCGGGCAAGCGGTCGCCGCGGCAAGCTGCTGCGGAAAGTCGCGCCACAACGCGACGCAGCCGAGGCCTTCGTGCAGCAGCACGAGGGTGGGCGCATCCGCAGGGCCGTCGACGCGCAGGCACTCGACTTCGCCGCCGGGTACGGACAGTTGGAACATTGCTGGAGCGGCAGCGGGCAGGGGAAGGTGGGTGGGAGTGCGCACCGCGCGCCACCGGCGAACCGGCCGGCGCGCGGTGCGAGACCTGGTCAGGCGGCCAGCAGGCCCTCGCGGGTGACGTAGTCCAGCGTGTCGGCGAGCGCGAGCGAGAACTTGTCGAAGATCTCGTCGATCTGGGCTTCGTCCACGATCAGCGGCGGGCAGAACGCGATGCCGTCGCCGACGTTGCGCGGGATGAGTCCGTGCGCGTGGCAGCGGTCGAAGCAGTAGACGCCGATCGAACCGTAGGGATTGAAGCCCGCCTTGGTCTTCTTGTCCGACACGAATTCGACGGCGCCGATCATGCCGATGCCGCGCACTTCGCCGACCAGCGGGTGGTCGGCGAAGGAGCGCAGGCGGGCCTGGAACTTGTCGGCCATCTTCGCGGCGTGCTCGAACACCTTGTCACGCTGGTAGATCTCGAGGCACTTCAGCGCGACGGCGGTGCACACCGGGTGACCGCTGTAGGTGTAGCCATGGCCGATGGTGCCGAGCTTCTTGCCGGCGTCGGCAATCGCCGCGGCCATCTTCTCCGGGATGATGACCGCCGAAATCGGCTGGTACGACGAACTGAGCGCCTTGGCGAGCGTCATCGTGTCGGGGCTCAGACCGAAGGTCTGCGTCGCGAACGGATTGCCGGTGCGGCCGAAGCCGGTCACGACTTCGTCGGCGATGAACAGCACGTCGTACTTCGCGAGCACGGCCTGCACCTTCTCGAAGTAGGTGCGCGGCGGCACCAGTACGCCGCCGGCCGCCATGACGGGCTCGGCAATGAAGGCGGCGACGGTGTCGGGACCTTCGCGCAGGATCAGTTGCTCGAGGTTGTTCGCCAGGCGGGTCGCGAAATCCTCTTCGCTTTCGCCCTTCTCGGCGAAGCGGTAGTGATGCGGGCAGTCGGTGTGGATGAACCGGTTGCAGTCGAGCGGAAGATCCCACTGGTTGTGCATCGGCGGCAGGCCGGTCAGGCTGCCGGCCACGACGGTGATGCCGTGATAGCCCTTCACGCGGCCGATGATCTTCTTCTTGTTCGGGCGACCGATCGCGTTGTTGTAGAACCAGATCAGCTTGACCTGGGTATCGTTCGCGTCGGAGCCGGAGCACCCGAAAAACACCTTGGACGCGTTCGGCAGCGGCACCAGTTCCTTCAGGCGCTCGGCGAGCAGCATCGCGTTCTCGTGGCTCTTGCCGTTGAACATGTGCGTGAACGACATCTTGCGGATCTGGTCGTAGGCAACCTGCGCGAGTTCCTCGTTGCCATAGCCCAGGGCCGTGGACCACAAGCCGGCGAGCCCTTCGATGTACTTCTTGCCGTTGTTGTCCCAGACGTACGCGCCTTCGCCGCGCTCGATCATCAGCGCGCCCTTGTTTTCGAACACTGCGGGGTTCGCCATGGGATGAAGAACGGCTGCGGCGTCACGCGCCACGATACTGCCTGGTTGTAGACTCACGACTTTTCTCCTTGCCTGGTTGGATGCGCCGGCCTGCACCGATCTCTTGCCCGGCCGCGACGCGTACTGGCATTCTAGCCCTCAATCCCGCACTCGGCCACGGCGCCAGGTGCCCCGGACTTACCCCATCCGAGCTGTTGCGCCGCGCCATGAAGCCCCACTCGCTGGCTTATCTCCAGATCATTGCCGGCGCCCTCCTGCTGTCGACCGGCTCCGCCGCGATCAAGGCCACCAGCTTCACCGCCTTCGAGCTCGCCGGCGTGCGCGCGGTGGTGATCGCCGCGTTCATGTCGCTCGCGGTGCGCCCGGCGCTGCGGCTGTTCGACCGCAGCCTGTTGCCCGCCGCGCTCGCGCATGGCCTGACCACGGTGCTCTTCATGTGGGGCAACAAGCTGACGACCGCGGCGACCGCGATATTCCTGCAATACACCGCGCCGCTCTACCTGCTGCTGCTCGGGCCCTGGCTGCTGAAGGAACCGGTGGTCCGCCGCGACCTCGGCTATCTCGCGGTGCTGTTGCTGGGCATGGTGCTGCTGCTCCTGAATCCGCCGGCCCGCATGGCCACCGCGCCCAACCCGGTGCTGGGCGGGATCGTCGCGGCGTGCTGCGGGGTGACCTGGGCCTTCACCACGCTGACGATGCGCGGGCTCGCCCGCGATCCGGTGGCGGGCTTCCAGCGCGCGATTGCGGCGATCATCGTCGCCAATGTCGCTCTCGCGCTCGTGCTGCTGCCGGTGACCCCGCCCCACTCCACGCGGTGGCTCGACTACGGAATCGCCGGCTACATGGGCGTCTTCCAGCTCGGGCTCGCCTTCATCCTGCTGTCGCTCGGTTTACGGCGCGTGACCGCCCTCGAAGGCGCCCTGCTCCTGCTCGTCGAGCCGGTGCTCAACCCGGTGTGGGTCTGGTTGCTCCATGGGGAAGCGGTCGGGGCGGCCGGGATCATCGGCGGCCTGCTGATCCTCGCGACGACCGGCGCGCGCGCCATCCACAACGCGCGCGTGCTCGCACGGCGTCCGGCCGCCTGAGCCCGGGCCGCGCCTGGGGAAGAATCAACGCGAGGTGGCCGTGCTCGTCCGGCGCAGCGCGGAGAGCCGACGCCGGCCGTCCTGCAGCAGCGCCGGCGTAATCTCGGCTTCGAGCAGCGACAGGCTGTAGCGCGCTTTCGGAAACCCGCCCTCGGCAGCAAGGCTCATCCATGCGTAGGCCTGGGCGAGGTCCTTGCCAAGGGCGACCCCCTTCGCGTGACAGATGCCCAGCGCGTACTGCGCGCGCACGTGGCCCTTCAATGCGGCGCGTTCCAGCCAGGTGATCGCCTCCGAAGGCACCACGCCGGGCGCATGGCCGAACAGGCCGCGCCGCCCAATCTCGTACTGCGCCGCCGCGTGGCCCAACTGGGCGGCGTGCCGCATCCACGCCGCGGCGCGCGGCTTGTTGACAGCGATGCCGCAGTCGCCGGTCTCGTAAATCAGCGCAAGCCGGTAGACCGCCTTGGGGTGGGACTGCTCGGCAGCCTTGCGCAACCACGCGAGCGCACGCTCCGCGCAGTCCCCGCCCTGCTTCTGATAGAGACGGCCGAGTGCGTACTGCGCGGCCGCGAAGCCGCCCTCGGCGGCCTTCGTCAGCCAGTGCTCGGCGGCCGCGGGATCGCGCAGCCGATGCGGCGCGCTCGCGTAGAGCAGCCCGAGGTTGAACTGCGCCTTGACGTAGCCGTGCTCCGCTGCGCGCGCGCACCAGTGCAGCGCGAGGTCGTAGTCGCGCTCGACACCGTCCCCGCTCGCGTAGGCCAGCGCGAGGTTGAGCTGGGCTTTCGCGTAATCCTGCTCGGCCGCGACTTCCCAGTGGCGGATCGCCGCCGCCGGATCGCGTCCGATGCCGAGGCCATGCGCGTAAAGCTCTCCGAGGTTGAACTGGGCGGCGGCATTGCCGCCGGTGGCGGCGGCATAGAACCAGCTGAACGCGCGCTCGAAGTTCACGGGTGTGCCACGACCGTTCTGGTAACACCAGCCCGCCAGGGCCTGCGCCTCGACGTGATTCTGCTCAGCCGCGGCCAGCAACCATTTCAGCGCCTCGCGGTCGTCGCGCTCGCAACCGACCCCCTTGAGCAGCAAGTTCGCGTAACGGTGCTGGGCCCCGGCGTGGCCGCCCGCCGCCGCGCGCGCATACCAGTGGACCGCAGCGAGCAGGTCATCGTCGGTCTGGACGCGCCGCCGCAGGCGTTCGGCAAGCTGGAACTGGGCCTCCGGGCTCTGCGGCGAGTCGTCCCGGGCCGGAGCGCCGTCCGGCCCATCCTGTGCGACGGTGGACAGCGCCAAGGTCAATTCCCCGCCAGCAGTGCGATGAGGCTGGAAGTATCCGCCCGGCGCATGCCGCGCGCCTGGAGATCGGCGTAGAACTGGTCGACGAGGGCGGTCACCGGCAGGCGGGCGCCGTTGCGCCGCGCTTCGTCGAGGACGATGCCGAGATCCTTGCGCATCCAGTCGACCGCGAAGCCGAAATCGAATTCGCCGGCGAGCATCGTCGCCGCGCGATTGTCCATCTGCCAGGACTGGGCGGCACCCTGCCCGATTACGGCGAGCACCTCGTGCATGTCGAGGCCGGCGCGGCGGCCGAAGGCCAGACCCTCCGCGAGCCCTTGCAGCAGCCCGGCGATACAGGCCTGGTTGACCATCTTGGTCAGTTGTCCGGCGCCGCTCGGGCCCAGCAGGCGGGCGGTCTTCGCGTAGGCCGCGAGCAGCGGCGCCACGCGCTCGAAATCGCCGGGTTCGCCGCCGCACATGCAGGTCAGCGCGCCGCGCTCGGCGCCGCTCTGGCCGCCGGACACCGGCGCATCGATGAAGCCCGCACCCCGCGCTTGCGCGCGCGCGGCGAGTTCCCGCGCGACGACGGCCGAGGTCGTCGAGTGGTCGACGTGGATCGCGCCGGGCCGCAGCGCCTCGAGCAGGCCGTCCGGGCCGCTGCTGACCTCGCGCAGGTCGTCGTCGTTGCCGACGCAGGTGAAAACGACCTCCGCCGCCGCGGCCGCGAGCGCCGGCGTGGCCGCGCCCTGCCCCGGGAATCGTGCCAGCCAGCGCTCACGGGCGGCCGGTGAGCGGTTGTAGACCGTCACGGGATGACCGGCGCGTGCGAGGTGTCCCGCCATGGGGAACCCCATGACGCCCAGTCCGATGAACGCGACAGAGACCATATGCCAATCCGGGGTTCGGGAAGGAATTGTGTCCAAATGTTACGGGCAGCTGCAGCCGCCCGCCAGCAGGACAGGGAGCCGCCCTGCCCCGCTCAGGCCGGTACGCCGTAGAGGTCGTAGTCGTCGGCGCGCTCGATGCGCGCGCGGACCAGTGTGCCCGGCGCGAACTGGCGCCGCGTGCGCAGGTAGACCAGGCCGTCGATGTCCGGGGCGTCGCCGCGGCTGCGCCCGATCGCGAAGCCACCCTCGCGCCGGTCGATCAGGATCTCCTGCTCGCTGCCGGTCTTCGCCGCGAGGCGACGGCGGCTGATGGCCTGCTGGCGTTCCATGAAGCGGGCATAGCGTTCGGCCTTGACCTCGGCCGGCACGGCGCCGGGCAGCTGGTTCGCCGCGGCGCCCTCGACCGGGGAGTATTCGAAGCAACCGACGCGGTCGAGCTCCGCCTCGTCGAGGAAGGCCAGCAGTTCCTCGAAGTCCTGCGCGGTCTCGCCGGGGAAACCGACGATGAAGGTGCTGCGCAGCGTGAGCTCGGGACAGGTCTTGCGCCACGCGTGGATACGCGCGAGCGTGTTCTCGGCCGCCGCGGGCCGCCGCATCAGCTTCAGCAGGCGCGGGCTGCCGTGCTGGAACGGGATGTCCAGGTAGGGCAGCACCTTGCCCTCGGCCATCAGGGGCAGCACGTCGTCGACATGGGGATACGGGTAGACGTAATGCAGGCGCACCCACACGCCGAGCGTGCCGAGCGCGCGGCACAGGCCCTCGAAGTTCGACTTCAGCGGGCGGCCCTGCCAGAACGCGGTGCGATAGCGCAGGTCGGCGCCGTAGGCGCTGGTGTCCTGGGAAATCACCAGCAATTCCCGGACGCCGGCCGCGACGAGGCGCTCGGCCTCGGCCATCACCTCGTCCAGCGGCCGGCTTGCGAGCCGGCCACGCATCGACGGGATGATGCAGAAGCTGCAGCTGTGGTTGCAGCCTTCGGAGATCTTCAGGTAGGCATAGTGACGTGGCGTCAGCTTGATGCCCTGCGGCGGCACGAGGTCGACGAACGGGTCGTGCGGGGTCGCGATCGGCGCATGCTCGTGCACGGCGCCGACGACCGCCTCGTACTGGTGGGGGCCGGTCACCGCGAGCACCCCCGGATGGGCGGCGTGGATGCGCTCGGCTTCGGCACCGAGGCAGCCGGTGACGATGACCTTGCCGTTCTCGGCCAGCGCTTCACCGATCGCGGCCAGCGACTCCTCGCGCGCGCTGTCGATGAAACCGCAGGTGTTGACGACGACGACGTTGGCGTCCGCGTAATCGTTGGTGATCGCGTAGCCGTCCAGCCGCAGCTGGGTGAGGATGCGTTCCGAGTCGACGAGCGCCTTCGGGCAGCCGAGGCTGACGAAGCCGACCTTGGGGAGTTCAGAGCTGGACATGCTTACAAGGCTTCCGGCCCGGCGGCGGCGCGCCGGCTCTACGATGAACTGGTTCAAAAACCCTTGGCGCAGCCGTCGAAACGGGGTTCGGAGCCGCCGTGGTACAGGCCGGCTGCGGGTTCGCACAGGATACCCTGATATCCGCCGACGAAGTTGCCGATCGGGTCGTCGATGGGGACAACGGTATGCCCGCGCGCCCTGAGTCCCGCGACGACCTGCGCCGGGAGCGCCGCTTCGACATGCACGACGCCGCTCCCGGCCTCGAAAAGGCCGTTCGGCTGCGGGCCGCCGGCGTGGCGCAGGCGCGGCAGCGCGGCGGCGGACGCGACGTCGCAGCCGAAGTCGATCAGGTTGACGAGGATCTGCACCTGCGCCTGCGGCTGCATGTCGGCACCGACGGCGCCGAAGGCCAGCCAGGGTCGGCCCTCCTTCAACGCGAAGCCCGGCATGATCGTATGGAAGGGCCGCTTGCCGGGGGCGTAGCCGTTCGGATGCGCCGGGTCCAGCGCGAAGCCGGCCCCACGCGACTGCAGCGCGAATCCGCCGCCGGGCACGACGAGCGATGAACCGAACGGATTGAAGATGCTCTGGATCAGGGACACCATCATGCCGTCGGCGTCGGCCGTCGCGAGATAGGTCGTGTCGCTGCCCGGCACCCCGCCGTGCACGTAATCGCCCCGCGCGTGCCCCCGGTCGATCAGGGCCCGCCGGGCCGCCGCGTAGCCCTTGTCGAGCAACAGGCCGAGCGGCGCCTGCGCGAACGCGGGGTCGGCGTAGTAGCGTGCGCGGTCGGTGAAGGCGAGCTTCTTCGCCTCGATGAAGAAGTGCCACCAGTCGACGCTGTCCGGGCCGGGCAGCGCGCAGCCCTCCAGGATGTTCAGCATCTGCAGCACGCTCGCGCCCTGGCCGTTCGGCGGCAAGGCGCAGATCTCGGCGCCGCGGTAGCCCGTCGCGAGCGGTGCGACCCACTCGGCGTGCCGGCGCTGGAGATCTGCGTGCGACAGCGCTCCGCCGGCGCGCAGCACCGTGTCGACGATACGCCGGCCGAAATCCCCGTCGTAGAAGCCGGCCCGGCCTTCCCGGGCGAGCAGTTCGAAAGTGTCGGCCAACCCCGGGTTGCGTTGGACCGCACCCGCCACCGGGCCCTCGCCGTCGGGCGCGAAGCACGCCAGGAATTCATCGTGCAGGCCCGCGACTTCCGGCGCGGCCCGCACCTCGCGCACCGCGCGTTGCCACCACTGCGCCGTCACCGGGCCGACGGTAAAGCCGTTGCGGGCCAGCGCGATGGCCGGTTCGAACAAGGCCCCCCACGCGAGGCGCCCGAAGCGTTCGTGCAGCAGCGTCCAGCCGTCGACCGCGCCCGGCACGGTGACGCAATGGGGTCCGCGAACGGGAATGACCGGCGCCCCGTGAAGCGCTTCGCGCAGCGCCGGCAGCGAGCGGCCGGCCGGGCTGCGGCCGCTGGCATTGACCCCGTGCAGCCGGCGGGTCGCCGGGTCCCACACGAGGGCGAACAGGTCGCCGCCCGGCCCGCACATGTGAGGTTCGGTGACCGCGAGCACCGCGTTGGCGGCCAGCGCCGCATCCAGCGCGGAGCCACCCCGCCGCAGGACCTCGAGCCCGGCGTCAGTCGCGGCCGGCTGGCTGGTCGCGACCATGCCGCGGCGGGCGCTGACGGGCGTGCCGATGCCGCTGCGGGTTTCGGGCGAGGCCGGCGTGCTGTTCGTCATCAAGCGTCGACACTCCTTGCGCAAGGCCGCTGATCCCGGCCGCTGGGGCTATCGTAATCCAGGCGCCCGCTCGCGCTATGCTAGCGCCCCCAGCTGCCAGCCACCGAACCGTGACCGAAGACGACGCCGCCCGCCTCCTGCACCAGCTGAGCCTCGATCCCTCGACCCGTACGCACACGCCGCGCTGGCGGGGCTGGCTGCTCGTGCTGCTGGTCGCCGGCGGCGGGCTTGCCGGGTGGTGGTACTGGTCGAAGCCCGCCGTCCTCGCGGTCCGGACCGCGGCGGCCGAGCCGGTAACCGACCGGCCGCCTGCAGACCAGGCGGTGCTCGACGCGACCGGTTACGTCACCGCGCGCCGCCAGGCCACCGTCTCGGCCAAGGTCACGGGACGCGTCGCGGAAGTGCTGATCGAGGAGGGCCAGCGCGTGCAGGCCGGCGAAGTCCTCGCGCGGCTCGATCCGATCGACGCGAATGCGCAGCACGCGCTCGCGCAGAGCCAGCTCACGGCCGCCAGCGCGGAACTCGATGACCTGCGGCTGCAGAAGACCCAGGCCGAACGCGACGCGGAGCGCGCCGAGACCCTGGCCGCGCGCAAGCTGACCAGCGCGCAGAGCGTGGAGGACGCGCGCCTCCGCGTGACGACGCTGGGGGCACGACTGCACGCGCAGCAACGCCGCGTGGAGGTCGCGAGGCGCGGCCTCGAGCTCGCCGAGGTCGCGCTCGACAACACCATCATCCGCGCGCCCTTCGACGGCGTCGTCACCGAGAAGGCGGCGCAACCGGGCGAAATCGTCTCCCCGATGTCGGCCGGCGGCGGGTTCACGCGCACCGGCATCGGCACCCTCGTCGACATGGACTCGCTGGAGATCGAGGTCGACGTGAACGAGAGCTACATCAGCCGCGTGCATCCCGACCAGGCCGTCACGGCCAAGCTCAACGCCTATCCCGACTGGGACATCCCGGCCCACGTGATAACCATCGTCCCGACCGCCGACCGCGCGAAGGCCACGGTGAAAGTGCGCATCGCGCTCGACGTCCGCGACGCGCGCATCGTGCCGGAAATGGGCGTGCGGGTCAGTTTCATGGAGCAGCGCACGCAGGCGGACGCCGCACCGGCGCCACTTCCCGGGGTGCTGGTTCCCGCGAGCGCCATCGCCGGCGCCGCAGATGGCGATCGCAGCGTCGCCTTCGTCCTCGAAGGCGAGCACGCACGCCGGCGCGAGCTCGAACTCGGCCAGCAGTACGGCGGCAACCGGCAGGTGCTGCGCGGACTTGCGGCCGGCGAGCGCGTGATCCTGTCGCCTGCGCCCGGACTGGCCGACGGCGCACGCGTGCGCGAAACGACCGGGGACGCGGCGCCGTGACGGCTCGCGCAATACCCTGCCTGAAGATACACAGACGGAGCCGGTGATGGTCGAGCTGAAGGGCGTGACGAAGTACTACACACGCGGCAGGCAGCAGGTCGAGGTCCTGCGCGGCATCGACCTGTCGATCGCCGCAGGCGACTTCGTCGCGCTGATGGGCCCCTCGGGCTCCGGCAAGACCACGCTGCTGAACCTCATCGGCGGCCTCGACCAGCCCAGCGCGGGCCAGGTCGAAGTCGCGGGCCATCGCCTCGAAACGCTGTCCGCCGCCGAGCTCGCGCGCTGGCGTGCGGCCAACGTCGGCTTCGTGTTCCAGTTCTACAACCTGCTGCCGATGCTGTCCGCGCAGCGCAACGTCGAGCTGCCGCTGCTGCTGACCTCGCTGTCCGGCGCCGAGCGCCGCCGGCGCGCGCTGATCGCGCTGCAACTGGTGGGCCTCGCCGACCGGGCCCGCCACCGGCCCGGCGAGCTGTCCGGCGGGCAGGAGCAACGGGTCGCGATCGCGCGCGCGGTGGTCTCCGATCCCAGGCTCCTCGTCTGCGACGAGCCGACCGGGGACCTCGATCGCCACACGGCGGACGAGATCCTCGGGCTGCTGCAGCGCCTGAACCGCGAGCACGGCAAGACCATCGTGATGGTGACGCACGATCCGAAAGCGGCCGACTTCGCCCGCCGCCGGATCCATCTCGACAAAGGTGCACTGTCGGTGGAGAACGGCGCGTGAAGTACGCGGGCCTCGTCATCGCCGGCCTGCTGCGCCATCGGAGCCGGACCCTGCTGACCTTCGCGTCGGTGGTCGCCGCCTTCGTCCTGTTCGGCCTGCTGAACGGCGTGCGCACGGTGTTCAACGAGGGTCCGGACACCTCGGGGCAGGACCGCCTGATCGTCACCTCCCGCCTGTCGATCATCCAGCCGCTACCCTATTCGCAGCTCGCGCGCATCGCGGCGCTGGAGGGTGTCACGCAGGTCGCGCACGCGAACTGGTTTGGCGGCGTCTACCAGGACCGCAAGAACTTCTTTCCGAACCTCGCGGTGAGTCCCGAAGCCTGGCTCGACACCCACCCGGAAATCCTGCTCTCGCCCGAAGAGCGCGAAGCCTTCCTTGCGACCCGCACGGCGGCGCTGGTCGGCGAGGACCTCGTCGCACGCTTCGGCTGGAAGGTCGGCGACAAGCTGCCGCTCGCCGGCACGATCTTTCCCAACAATTCCGGCTCGAACACCTGGACTTTCGACATCGTCGGCGTGATGCGCTCCGGCGCGGAGCAGCGCGCCCGGGCCGCCGGCGAGATGTTGTTCCGCTATGACTATTTCGACGAGGGCCGCCTGCAGGGCCAAGGCACGGTCGGCTGGTATGTCGTGCAGGTCGAGGACCCCGCGCGCTCCGGCGAAATCGCGCAGGCGATCGACGCGCTGTTCAGGAATTCCGACGCCGAGACCAAGACGCAGAGCGAGAAGGAGTTCAACCTCGCGTTCGCGAAACAGTTCGGCGACATCGGCCTGATCGTCGCCGCGATCATGGCCGCGGTGTTCTTCACGGTGCTGCTCGTCACCGGCAACACGATGGCGCAGGGCGTGCGCGAACGCACCGGCGACATCGCGATCCTGAAGACGCTCGGCTTCAGCGGCGGCACCGTCTGCGCGCTGATCGTAGCCGAGGCCATGCTGCTGCTCGTCGCCGGCGGCGCGGCGGGGCTCGCGCTCGCGGAACTCGTACTGCCGGCCGTCAGCAACGCGCTGCGTGGCCAGCTGCCGCCGCTCGAGGTCGGCGCCGGCACGTGGCTGACGGGTCTCGGCCTCATGCTCGCGCTCGCCCTCCTCGTCGGCCTGCCGCCCGCGCTCGGCGCGCTGCGGCTGAAGATCGTCGACGCGCTGGCGAGGGCCTGACGTGGGCGTGCTGCGCCAGGCCGGGGCGCTCGCGTGGACGGGCCTGTCGACGCTGCACCGGCGGCTGGGTTCGTCGCTCGTGATCGTCGTCGGCATCGCCGGCGTGGTCGGCGTGCTGGTGTCCCTGCTCGCGATGCGCGACGGCTTCCAGGCGACGCTGGCCGCGACCGGCCGGGTCGACGAGGCAATCGTGCTGCGCGGCGGCGCCAACTCCGAACTGTCGAGCCGTCTGACGCGCGAGGAAGCGACGCTGATCGCCGAGGCGCCGGGCGTCCTCGGCGGACCTGACGGCAGGCCGCTCGCATCGGCCGAGGTCGTGGTCGTCGTCAACCTGCCGAAAAAGGCGACCGGCACCGACAGCAACGTCGAACTGCGGGGCGTCGGCCCCAGGGCGCTCGCGCTGCGCGGGCAGGTGCGGGTCGTCGCGGGGCGCCCTTTCGCCGCCGGACGCCGGGAACTGCTGGTCGGCCGGGGCGCCGTCGCGCAGTTCAGCGGTCTCGCGCTCGGCAGCCGCGTCAGCCTGGCTGGCGAGCCGTGGGAGGTCGTCGGCGTGTTCGCTTCCGGCGACGCGCACGAGTCCGAGGTCTGGGCCGACGCCGAATCGGTGCAGTCCGCCTACCGGCGCGACGCCTTCCAGTCGGTGCGCGTCAAGCTGACCGATGCCCGGGCCTTCGACACCTTCAAGGCCGCGCTGGCCGCCGATCCGAGGTTGAAGGTCGACGTGGAGCGCACGCGCGATTACTACGCCACGCAGTCTCAACGCCTGCGCCGGCTGATCGAGGTGCTGGCGACGACGGTGGCGATCATCATGGCGATTGGCGCGACTTTCGGCGCGCTGAACACGATGTACGCGGCGGTGGCGACCCGTGCGCGGGAGATCGCGATCCTGCGCGCGCTCGGCTTCACGGCCGGCGCCGTGGTGCTGGCGGTGATGATCGAAGCGGTCGCGCTCGCGGTGCTCGGCGGCCTGCTCGGGGCCGCCATCGCCTGGCTGGTCTTCGACAACTACACGGTTTCGACGCTGGGCGCCAACTTCAGCCAGGTGGTGTTCGCGTTCAGGGTGACCCCGGGTCTCATCCTCGACGCGCTGCGCTGGGCGCTCGCGATCGGCGTGCTCGGCGGGCTGCTGCCCGCCCTGCACGCGGCCAGGGCTCCGCTGACCTCCGCGCTGCGCGGCCGCTGACGCCGTGCCCTGCGGGGAATTCCTTCGAATGGAGGAATGATGGCGCATCCGCCGCTGCTACATTAGGGTGCTTGCCTGACGGCTAGACCGAGGAATTTCCGTATGTCGCGAGCCACCGCCGCGTCGACCGACGGCCTGATCGCCAACCTGTACGAGTCGATTTTCAATCCGTCGATGCTCGACGACTTCCTGCAGGAGCTGGCCGTGCGCACCGAATCGCGCGCGGTCCACATGCTCGTGCACGACGCCCGCACCGGCATGGTCCTGCTGCACGCGAGCGGGGGCGTGGTCGGCTCGTCGACGGAGGAACTCGCCGCGATCAACCGCGACTACGACGAGAACTTCGCCGGCCTCGACTACCGGCTCGCCTACGTCGCCTCGCTGCCGCTCGGCCAGTGGTGCCAGTGCCACGAGGTTTTCGCGCCACAGCGCATCAAGCGCGAGCGCTTCTTCCGGGAATTCCTGCAGAAGTACGACTACCGGTATTTCGCCGGCATGAAGATGGGCGAAGGCGGCGGCCTGACGACCTACCTGGGGCTGAACCGCCGCGCCGAGCAGGGTCCGCACGACGAAGAGGACATGCGCTTCCTGCGCGGGCTGACGATCCACCTGACGCGCGCGTCGAAGCTGTTCTACAAGACCCGCAGCTTTCGCGACCAGTTCGCGCCTACGCTCGGTTCCCTGCAGTACCTGCCATCGAGCCTGTTCATCCTCGACCAGTGGCATCGCGTCCTGTTCGCGAACGCCGCCGCCGAGCAGCTCTTCCTCAACGACCAGGGCCTGTCCGTGATCGACGGCGTGCTGGAAGTGAACGCAGCACCGATGCGCAAGAAATTCAGCGACGAGCTGGAAAAGGTCATCACGACGGGCGTGCCGAGCGCGCTGCTGCTGAAAGGGCCGACCGGCGACCGCGGCACCGGCCTGCCCTGCTACCTGCTGCGCCTGCCGGAGCGCCCGGAGTCCTACCAGCTGCGCGGCGATCCGGCAGCGCTCGTGCTGGTGCCGCGCGCGACGCCGAACCCGCCCGAGGCCGTCGCGCTGCTGCGCACGCTGTACGCCCTGTCACGCCGCGAAGCGGATCTCGCCATCGCCATCGCGAACGGGGCGACGCCACAGGACTACGCCCGCGACGCAGGCCTCGAAATCTCGACGGTGCGCTCGCAACTGAAGTCCGTGTTCATCAAGACCGGGACGCACCGCCAGACGGAGCTGGTGCGCCTGCTCAGCGTGCTGCCGCGCCTGAACATGGGCTGAGGTGGCAGATGGCACCGGCCGCCGGGGCAGCGGCCGGTGAAAGTCCGAGGGAGAGCGGGAGGAGGATGGTTCGCTCAGCGCCCTCGGGGGGGATCGCGACGGACGCCCGGGGCGGAAAGTTGCGCGCGCTGCTCCGGCGTCAGCACGGCGCTGACTTCCGACAGCATTTTCGCCGTTGCCTGGTA
>Ga0255182_1000600_pt1 | contig 22562 bp, 18 predicted proteins | sample Atl_UVDOM_RepA_8_FD_188420 | JGI IMG/M metagenome (GOLD analysis project Ga0255182, IMG submission 188420) | Freshwater microbial communities from Altamaha River, Georgia, United States - Atl_UVDOM_RepA_8d | ecosystem: Environmental > Aquatic > Freshwater > River | place: USA: Georgia...
TGCCGGAACCCGTGCACCCGGTGGATGCCGGCGGCGGCGCATTGGTGCTCGAAGCGTCGCAGTTGCTCGGCATAGGTCTTGTCCGCCGGGATGAGGCTGCCCCGGCCGGCCAGGGCCTTCGCCTCGTCGAGCAGCTGCCGCTGCTCCGCATTGCGGACAGGCACCTCGCGCGCTCGGCCGCCCTTGGTCCAGGTGTCCTTCAGGGCGAGCACGTTGCCCCGGTCGGCCCATTCCGGCCGGATCTTGATGGACTCCTCTCGCCGCAGCCCAAAGGCTGCCTGCAGTCGCAGCGACATAGCAGAGTAGGGGTCGGTCACCCGTGCGAGTTCGCTGCCCTGGAGTTCCTGCGCCTTACTGACGTTGGCGACGTGCAGCCGGTTGCCGATGCCGTAGTGGTGGTTGTCGCGGGCAATGACGTTGTTTTTGCCGATCTTCTCGGCCCACCAGCGCAGTTCGGCCATGCGGTTCTTGATGGTGCCGATGGCTAGGCCTTCGGCCTGCCAGCGCGCCACCAGACCGTCCACGTGCTTGGGCTTCAGGCTCGCGGCGCTCAGGTGCCGAAAGCCCGCCTCCTGGAGCTGGTTGGCCACGAGGTCGAGCACACGCTCGCGGTCGCGTTGCGTGGCGAAGCTGCCGTCGCGGTTGCGGTGGCAGAGCTGCTTGAGCTGGTAGTTCAGTTCGCGCATCCGGTTGCTGCTGACGTTCTCCGTCGTCGGGTCGGTCGGTTGCCCCTGCGGGGCGGTTGGGTTCGTTGTCGCTGGTGTGAAGTCGGTCTGGTAAGTGTTTCTGTCCGTCCCGAACGCCTGAGCGCAACGGGAACCACGAGGGACACGGGACACCACTCCCGTCTTGTGCCGAAGTCTTGCTGCTGGCCGCCGCGGCACGCGGCATTGGCCCCCACGGCGCTTGCTGCTGCAAGTCGGTTCGTCGGTTCGAGTCCATGCCCTGGGCTCAGAGGGGCACCGCAGGGCGGTGCGCAGGTCGACGGTGCCTGCTGGCGCAGGAGGGGCTGACGGTCGTCAGCGACCGTCAACTTCGGCCCGGTGGTCGCTTTCGCGGGCCGGGGCGGGGGCGGCGGAGCCCGTCACGCGGGTCCGTCACTTGCGACAGCCCGAGGATCGCTCGAGCGTGCTGGGGCTGCGGGCGCGTCGTCACTACTGGCTGGCGCCGCGTAGTGACGACGCGGTTGGCGCAGAGGTGTTGGGGCAGAGTGCGGGCGTGATTGCAGCAGCGGCCTCTCGGCTGACGCCGCTACGGTCCCGCATGCTCGACTGGGGCAGGGCAGGCGCTTCGTCTCTGAAGCCTGACGCGTATCTCCAGACCTTGCGGCCGCCGGGTTTCAGGAGATGAGGCCGGCGTGTGCGCCCACGGATGCGGGCAGGGGCGATGCAGTGTCGGGCATCAACCGGGCTGACTCAGCCAGCGTAGGCGGGAGCGATGCTGCGCCATGCGCTTGCCGTGTGCAACGGGAGTGGAGAGGCTGGGGCAGATTCCCCGTTCGGCTGGTCGCAGAACACTATCGTCGGCGGTGTCCGCACGGCTGACAGTTGGGTACCCCATGTGTCGGTGCAGGCGGCTTACCCACCGCCGCGCGAGTCTTGCGTCAGAGGCGCCGATCGCGCGGCCGTGGATAAGCAGTTCTTGCCTTTGTGCTGCTGACGGGTATGTCTCCCGCGCAGAACAATTCATGGAGACAGTAAGAATGCCCGAGCCAGTTGTTCCTGGGCGGCCTGACCCACACAGCGATGGACCGTTTAGGCTGGTGCCGTGAGGTGCCCTCGGTGGTTTGACCTACACTCTGATGGACCGCCAGCCGTGTCTTTCCTCGGACCTGTCGGCCGCCCGGGAGCATCTTGCGCAGAGGCTTGCCTCGCCGATGCGTGTGACCCAAGAAGGGCCTGACGTTCTGTCACGTTACTGTCCTGTCCATGCATTTCGGTCTTGGCCGAGCCGGGTTCATTCCGATGAAAATTGGAGGGCGTCATGTCAGAGAAATCAAGTGCCGTAATGCGCGTTGTCGGTGGAGTCGATACGCACAAAGATCTGCACGTCGCCGCAGTTGTCGATGAACAGGATACGGTTCTGGCGACTCGCTGTTTCGCCACGACACGCCAGGGCTATCGGCAGTTGCTGCAGTGGATGCGCTCGTTCGGTGAGCTACAACGCGTCGGCGTTGAGTCGACCGGCACCTATGGCGCCGGGCTGCTGCGGCACCTGCAGGCAGCTAGCATCGACGTCCTCGAAGTCACAGCGCCCGATCGACAGGATCGCAGACGCCGCGGCAAGGACGACGACCTAGACGCCCAGAACGCGGCCCACGCCGCCTTCGCTGGCAAACGGGTCGTGACGCCGAAGGGTCGCGACGGGATGATCGAGTCTCTACGGGTTTTGAAGGCTTGCCGCAAGACAGCGGTGGCTGCCCGTCGAGTAGCCCTTCAGATGATTCAAAACACGATCATCTGTGCGCCAGAGGAACTGCGCGACTCGCTGCGTACGCTGACTCGCATGCAGTTGATTCGCACACTGTCTGCCTGGCGACCGGATCTGTCGGAGTATCGCCAGGTCGTCTCAGCGTACCGCATCAGCCTCAAGTTATTGGGGCACCGGTATCTGGAGCTACACGACTAGATTGCTGACCTCGACGCAATGATCAGTGCAATTGTCGACGAGCTGGCACCCTCGCTGGTGGCCCGCAACTCGATCGGCAAGGAGTCCGCAGCACAGCTGCTGTTGACCGCTGGCGACAATCCCGAACGTATCAAGTCGGAGGCCAGCTTCGCGGCGCTGTGCGGCGTAAGTCCTGTGCCAGCCTCCTCGGGCAAGGTCACGCGACATCGCCTGAACCGCGGTGGGGACCGTGCGGCCAACAGCGCCCTGCACATCATCGCCATCGGTCGGGTGCGAACCGATCCGCGCACGCAGGCTTACGTGGCCAAGCGGATCTCGGAGGGTCACTCGAAGCTTGAGGCCATACGGTGCCTGAGGCGCTACATCGCTCGCGAGGTCTACACGCTGATCAGCCGACGCAGCCGCGAGATCGCCCAGACGCGATTCTCCAATTGACAAACAGAAGGGCGTCCGAGGGAGCGTTCGCCGCCCATCGCGGTACCCACCGACCGAGGGGCGATCTCGTCCCCATGGTTTCCTTACGAACCTCGGGCGAATTGGATGCCCCTGAGCGATCCCGCGTGGCACGCCCACCCACCCCTGACGGAGACGGCGGGGGAAAAACTTCCTATGGCTTTGGTGCAGTTTGGTGCGTTTTGCTGCACACTAATGCCCTGCCTACTCCCCGGACGCGACTCCACCTATGCCACGGTCGAAACCGCCCAAGCGTTTCACGATCTCCCTCGATACTGGGGACTATCAAGCTCTGCGCAAGCTCGCCGACGCCCAGCGTCCACCGCTGCCACTCCAGTATGTTGTGCGCCTCGCCATCCGCCGCTTCCTCGACCAGCCCGAAGGCACGTTATTCCGGCCCGCCGGAGACGAGTCCAGATGAAGCGCACCGGCGCAGCAATTAGGCGGGACAGCTCCTCGAGTTGGTCCCTCAGGGAGGCCCCGGCGCCTGATCCGACGCCGCAACTCCCGTTCGCCGATCAGGAGACCGCGGGGGCAGTTGTCTACCTTGAACCCACGCCCGGTCCTCGCGCGATCGAGGACGACTCGTTTCCGTTCGAGGCGTTGAGCGACATCGCGGAAGCCGAGAGCTGGCGCAAGGAGATCAACCGCCCGACTACCCATATCCATAAATGGTGGGCGCAGCGTCTTGGCACCGTGTTCCGGGCGCTGACCATCGGCGCGTTCGCCCCCTCGGGTGCGGACGTCTTCGACCTGTTCTACAAGCCCGTCCGTATCCCCGGCGGGACGGTCTTCGATCCCTTCATGGGCAGCGGCACGACGCTGGCCGAAACCGTCAAGCTGGGTGCTCGTGCGATTGGCCGCGACATCAACCCGGTCGCCCATTTTCTCGTGAAGTGCGCGCTCTCGGTACACGACCGCAAGGCGATCCTCGAAGCTTTCCGCGCCATCGAGCGTGACGTGGCCGACGAGATCCGCAGCTTCTACCGCGCCACCTTGTCGGGCGGCACGCAGGCGGACGTGCTCTACACCTTCTGGGTCAAGACGGTCGATTGCCCGTCCTGCGCGGCGCCTGTGGATCTGTTCGGATCACAGATCTTCGCGCGCCACGCCTATCCGAAGAAGGTGCCGCACGCGCAGGCTGTCTGCCCGCACTGCGGCGGGATCAACGAGGTTCATGTCGAAGACCGCGACGCGAACTGTTCATCCTGCCAGAAAGCGTTCGATCCCAACGCGGGTCCGGCCAAGGGCCAGAGCGCGACCTGTCCTTCGTGCGATCACGCGTTTCCCATCGCCAAGACGATCCGCGCATCCGGCAAGCCGCCCGCACACCGGATGTACGCAAAGTTGGTCCTGCTGCCGGACGGCAGCAAGGCGTACCACCCGATCACCGACGAAGACCGTAACCTTTACGCGAAAGCGGAGCGTGCCTTGGCTCGGCGCAAGAACGCGTATCCCGTCGTAGCTATCGAACCCGGCTACAACACCAATCAGGCTCTGGGGTACAACTACCGCCACTGGCACGAGATGTTCAACGCGCGCCAGCTTCTCTGCCTTTCGATCTTGGCTGACCGCATCCGCGACATTCCCAATCCGGTCCTCCGTGACCTCTTTACGTGTCTGTTCTCCGGCGCGCTGGAGTTCAACAACATGTTCGCCTCTTACAAGGGCGAAGGAACCGGCGCGGTGCGTCACATGTTCGCGCACCACATCTTGAAGCCTGAGCGCGTGCCGCTCGAAGCCAATCTCTGGGGGACGCCCAAGAGTTCAGGATCGTTCTCCACCATGTTCGAGGGCCGCATCCGCCGTGCACTCGACTACGCCGACGATCCTTTCGAACTGCGCGTCTCAGGCAAGGGTCACAAGACCGAAAAGGTCTTCGGCCTCTCCGAGACAATTGGAACGCACGTCGCGGAAGCCTACTGTGCCTTCGCCAAGGGGGGGCGCGTCTACCTCTCCTGCGGGGATTCGGGATCGACAGATTTGCCGGACGCCTCAGTGGACGCCGTGCTGACCGATCCGCCGTTCTTCGACAACGTGCATTACTCGCAGCTCGCCGACTTCTTCCATGTCTGGCAGCGACACATCCTTGGCGCGGATGGATACAGAGAACCGGATACCACGCGTTCGGACCGCGAAGTGCAGAATGCCGATGAAAGCGGATTCACCGACCGGCTTGCCGCCGTCTGGCGCGAGTCGCACCGCGTCCTGAAAGCGGACGGGTTGCTCGCGTTCACCTATCACCATTCACGGCCAGAAGGCTGGCGCTGCGTGTTGCAGGCATTGATGGAGGCCGGGTTCGGGATCAGCGCCGTGCATCCGATCAAGGCCGAAATGTCGGTCGCGATGCCCAAGCTCCTGGCCAAGGAGCCGATAGACCTCGACATCATCCTCATCTGCCGCAAGCGTTCGCGCATGAAGACGCACCGCTGGAACGGCGATCTCTGGGGAACGGTCGCGCCGGCCGCGCAGGCGCAGGCCGAGCGGCTGCGCGCATCGGGCAGAAAGCTGAGCCGCAACGACGTGCGGATCATCGTGATGGCGCAGCTCCTGCGGCAAGTCTCACGTTCGCCAACGATGGAGTCCGCGCTGCATCTTCTCGATACGGCGAACGGCGAGACGGAAACGCTGATCGACCGCATGCATGCCGCAGGCGGTGGAACAACCAAGAACGAGACTCACGCAACGGAGCGGACCTGATCGTGTCGAATGCCTCATCCCTGTTCAAAGAATGCGTGCAGGCCATCCAGCGCGGCGAGCTTATCGAGCGCGAGGGCCGCAGCGACAAGGAGTTTCATTTCCAGAACTGGTTCAAGCGGCGGCTCGAAGCCGTTGGCCTGAACTTCGACTCGCCGGGCCGCAACTCCTATCCGGATTTCCGTCTCGTGCACTTCGCCGAAGGATTCGAACTGAAAGGTCTTGCGTATCCGGGCCGCGAGGCCGACTACGACTGCAATTCTCAGGTTCCGTGCGGTGAGCATAACGGGCGGCAGGTCTATTACGTGTTCGGACGCTATCCTGTGAACCCGGACGGCAACCGCTATCCCGTGCTCGATCTGGTCTTGTGTCACGGTAGTTTCCTCAATGCCGACAACACCTACGTTCACAAGAACAAGAGCTTCCGGGGCTTCGGCAGCTACGGCGACATTCTCGTGCGCGACCGCAAGATGTATGTCGCGCCCACGCCCTTCGCGCTGGCGGATGGCACCGCGCATCGACGCACACTCATCGTTCCCGAAGGTCACGCGGTCGATGTTGATCTTCTGGAAGTCGGCACGCTCACGCGGAGCGAAGTGGATCAGGTCGTCGTGGCCTACAGTTTCGATCTACGGACCAATGAAATCGCCACTACCAATGTCCCCAATCCGAGCGCGGGCCGCGAGCATGTATTTAAAGCCTACCGCGTCGCGGGCGATCCAGCGGATGCAGTGACGCTGCGCGCCCGTAGGCGCGTGCTGGCCGAATTGAATGCGGCGGAAGCAGCCGACGACGACGAGTAGCCAACCATCCGTCTGCTCACGCGATGGGTGCAACTACGCTCTTCCCGGACTATCGCGTGTTCTCAATAACAGGTAGTTTTGCAAATTTAAGAAGAACGAATGGGGCGAGGCGAAGGTGACGGTCCTCCAGGATATTCTCCAATGGTCGCAAGACCGCCCCGCGTGGCAGCGTGAGGCGCTGCGCCGTCTCGTGCTCAATGGAGAACTCACCGACGAAGACATCAACGCCCTGGCCGAAATCTGCAAGAGCGGCCACGGCCTTGCCGAACAGCGCGACACCGTTCCGCTTGCCAAGGAGCATGTGCCGGACCAGGCAGCGGGCGCGCCCGTATCGCTCGTTTCGATCTTCCATCATCGCGGCGTGAACGCGCTGGCGGAGGATCAGACTCTCAATTTCGGTCCCGGCCTGACGGTCGTCTATGGCGATAACGGCGCAGGCAAGACGGGGTACATCCGCATTCTCAAGAGCGCTTGCCGGGCGCGCGGCCCAGAGAGCATCCTGGGCAACGTATTGTCCGGCGCGACGCCGCTCGCGCCCGTGGTCGCCATCAGATACAAGGCTGGCGCGGAACCTGATCCCCGCGAGTGGGCCGGCGGTAAGGAGGATGAGTTCGTTTCCCGCGTAAGTGTCTTCGACACGCAATGCGCCGCCGTCTATCTCACTGAAAAGACCGACGTTGCTTTCCGGCCGTTTGGCCTGGACCTGTTCGACAAGCTCGTGAAGGCGTGCAAAACCGTTCGCACGAAGCTGGAGTCCGAACAGCGCGCACTCGGGACGAATGCGCTGACCGCCGTGCAGGCAGCAGTTTCGGAAGGCACCGCCGTAGCGAAGTTTCTGGCGAACGTCAGTTCGCTGACCAAGCCGGAGGCAGTAAAGGCGCTCGCGCAGCTCTCCCCGCAGGAAGAAGCGCGCCTCGCGTTCCTCGACAAGTCGCTGTTGGACCTGCAATCCAACGACCCCGAGAAGCTAGTCCGGCAGCTGACCGTGCGCGCGGGCCGGGTTCAGGCACTAGTCCGTCATCTCAAGGAGGTCGAGACGGCCCTGGTCGATGATGCCCTCAAAGCGGTGTTCGACGCGCGGACCGAAGGACGCCGCAAGAACGAGGAAGCCAAGCGCTTGCGCGAGGCCACCTTTCCGCAAGGTCTCTTGAAAGGAACGGGAACCGATGCGTGGACGGCGCTCTGGGAATCGGCGCGGCGTTTCTCGCAGGAGCAGGCGTATCCGTACCAGCCGTTCCCGGTTGTCGGGGACGGCGCGCAGTGCGTGTTCTGTCAGCAGGACCTCGACCACGTAGCGGCCCACAGGCTTAAACACTTCGAGGACTTCGTGGCTTCGACGGTTGAAGGCGAACTTCGCCACATCAGGGACTCGTTCACGCGGCAGCGAAAAGCGTTCGCCGATCTCAAAACGACGACGGAGGCGATTGACGAAACGCTCATGGAAGTTCGCATCGAGCATGAGGGCGTGGCGGACGCCATCAGCGCGGCGCTGGTATTGAACGAGAAGCGGCGGGCCGCCGTTCTGTCGGCTCTCACGGAAGATAAGGACCTGGACGCCGACTGCGCGGCGCTCGTGTCCGTTACCGCCGAAGCCGAGGGGCTGTCGGCGCAGATCGAAGAGCGGATCAAGACGCTACGCACCAGCGCGAGCGACCAGACGCGAAAGAACATGACCGCCGAGGCCCGTGAGTTGCGCGCCCGGAAGCTGCTGGCCCCGCACAAGCAAGCGGTCCTCGACGACATCGAGCGTCGGAAGAAGTACGCCGCCTACGGCTTGTGCATCGACGATACGAAGACGCAGGCGATCACGGCTAAGAGCACGGCCGTCACCAAGACGGTTGTTTCGCAGAAGCTCAAGAAGAGCTTTCAGGACGAGCTGATCAATCTTTCATTCCGCCACGTCGAGGTCGAGCTGAAGGAACTCGGTGGCGCGGATGGCGTCTTCTATCACAAGCTTGTTCTCACGCGCGCACCCGGCGTCGAGCTGCCGAAGGTCGTGAGCGAGGGCGAGCAGCGGTGTCTTTCCATTGCCGCCTTCTTCGCTGAACTCAGCACGGCCGACGATCCCTCCGGCATCGTATTTGACGATCCTGTTTCCTCTCTGGATTTTCAGTGGCGCAACGGCGTGGCGAGGCGGCTGGTGCAGGAATCAAAGACGCGGCAGGTCATCGTGTTCACGCACGATGTCGTGTTTCTGCTGTCGCTCCGGCAATACGCGGACGAATTGGGCGTCGAACCGCTCGATCAGCATGTCCGCCATCAGGCCAAGGGCGCAGGCGTGTGCGCGGAAGAGCTGCCCTGGGTGGCGCTCCCCGTTAATAAGAAGATCGGATATCTCAAGAATGGCTGGCAGTCCGCCGAAAAGCTCTCGCGCGAAGGGCATCAGGACGCCTACGAGAAAGAAGCCAAGTATCTTTACGGGCTGCTTCGCGAAGCGTGGGAACGCGCGCTGGAGGAGGTGCTTCTGGGTGGCGTGGTCGAACGTTACAGGCCGGGCGTGCAGACGCAGCAGCTTGCTCAGATCGCCGACATCAGCGACGAGGACTGCAAGGCCGTCGAGACGGCGATGACGAAGTGTTCGACATGGCTGCCGGGTCACGACAAGGCTGCGGCAGCCCGCGCCCCGGTGCCTGCGCCGGCCGAACTCAAAGCAGATATTGAAGCGCTTGCAAGCTGGGTTTCAGCGGTTCGGAAACGGCGAGAGAAGAAAACGAAGGCTGTTGCGTCATGAGCAACGTCAACATCAAACGAGCTGTTGAAAACATCCGGGCCAACACTACCGTCTATACGCCCGTTGTCGAAATGATTGTCAACGGTATTCAGGCCATAGACGAGACGGGCCGGAAGGACGGCAAAGTGCAGGTCCGCGCTAAGCGGAGCAACCAAGTCGAACTCGATGGCAGCCTGCCGGACGTGATAGGCTTCGACATTGAAGATAACGGCATTGGTTTCACGGATGCCCACCGGAGATCTTTCGATACGCTCTACACCGACCTCAAGATCACTGAGGGCGGTAAAGGGTTCGGACGATTTACCGGCCTAAAGTACTTCGAAGACCTGCACGTCACGAGCGTCTATCGCGACGGTGACGGCTTCAGGTCCCGCAGCTTTTCTATGGGCAAGGAGCACGACATCATCGTGCGCGAAAAGGTCGCGATGGCCGACAGGGCCGATACGGGATCGACGGTAACGCTTGCCACGCTCCGAGGCGGGCGCGGGTTCGACAAGAAGCTCGCGACCATCGCCCGCAATCTTGTCGAGCGTCTTCTCCCGTACTTCATTACGCAGGACTACACCTGCCCGCACATCATCCTTAGCGAGCAGGATGGCACCGGCGCGATCCGCCTCAATGACTTCGTAAGTAACGAGCTGTCCGCCGTCATCCGCGAGATCAGTGTCGAGCGCAAGACGTTCACTCTCAAGGCCCGCGACACGGACGAAGAGTTCTTGGTGCGGGTTTTCAAGCTTTATTCGCCGCGCAACCAGAAGAGCCGGATCAGCCTCGTCGCGCATAAACGCGAGGTCATGGGGTCCGCGATCCACAAGTACATCCCTGAGTTCGAGCATGAGTTCTTCGAGAAGGATCAAAGCGGGGGATTCGATCGCGAGCGCAACTACATCATCAAAGCCTATGTGTTCAGTCCCTATCTAGACCGGAACGTGTCTCTAGAGCGCGGCGGGTTCGAATTCCAGGTGGACAGCGATCTTCTTTTCGGGATCGGGCAAACCCAGATCGAACATGACGCGGCTGGGATCGCCTGTGAGGCGATGGGCGCGGATATCAGTTTCCGGCAGGAACGAAAGAAGGAGCGCGTCCAGACCTACGTGGACGAGGAAGCGCCGTGGCACAAATCGATCCTGGAAAACATCGACCTCAGCACCATGCCTTACAACCCCTCCAACGAGGAGATCGAGATACGGCTCCAGAAGGAGAAGTTCGCGCAGGAAGTGGCGATCCGACAGGACGTGGCGAACTTGATGAGTGAGACCAGTTTCTCGAAGGTCAAGGACAGTGTGACAGAGATCGTCAACAAGATCTCCGGCAACAGCAAGAACGACCTGATCCACTACATCGCCCTGCGCCGGACGATCCTCGACATCTTCGGCAAGAGTCTCGAAGTGGATGAGGCCGGAGCCTATTCCGCAGAAGGTGTCGTTCACGACATCATCTTTCCGCGCAAGGGCGACTCAGATGCTACGTCCTTCCACGATCACAATCTCTGGATCGTGGACGAGCGCCTGAACTTCACGACATGGGTCTCCTCCGATGTTCCGCTCGACGGCAAGAATACGGACCGTCCAGACCTTCTGGTCTATAACAAGCGCGTACTCTTTCGCGGGGACAACGAGGCGAGCAACCCAATCACGATCTTCGAATTTAAGAAGCCGCAGCGCGATGACTTCGTGAACCCGTCCTCGCGCGAAGACCCGGTTCAGCAGATCGTGCGCTATGTGAACGACATCCGCGACGGGAAGTACAAAACGCCGGAGGGCCGCAAGATGCTGGTCGCCGATAACACGCCGTTCTATGGCTATGTCGTGTGCGACCTCACGCCAAAGGTCGAAACCTGGCTAGAGCGCGAGAAGAACTTCACGCCCATGCCAGACCGGCTGGGCTGGTTTCAGTGGATGGGTAATATCAACCTCTACTGCGAGGTCATAAGCTGGGACAAGGTGCTGAAGGACGCGAAGATGCGCAATCAGCTTTTCTTCCAAAAGCTCGGTATCTTGTAGCCTACCGGCTGGTCCGGGCCCCTTCGGCCCATCTTCGGCCTTCAGGAGTCGAGCAGGTCGTCTCATGTGCGAAGTCAGTAAGCTGTCGAGCTTCATGGCGAGTGTCGCGACGCAGATCCGGGCAGCTATTCAAGTCGGCGTCCCTCTCGAAGACGACGCGAAGGCACGTCGCTCCGAAGAGTGCGTCGAGACGCTCGACCCGTCGGCAGCGGGATGCGACGAAGCCCCCGGCCGCATGACGCGAAACGGTCTCGGCAGCCTCGAGATCGGTGCTGGCAAGACGCGGGTCGACGAGTAGCTCACCGTTCGCCGGTTGCGCCGCCTCGATCCTTTCTCGTGCGGTCGACGTCTTCGGCGGTTCCGGGTTTCGGGGGCGGTGCCGCCGGTTGTGGCTTGGGACCTGCGACCGGAACGCCGTCTTTGTCGAAGTGCCATTTGCCGGTCGGCTCGACCTTGGGCGCAGTGCCGAGTTTCGGCTCGCTCGCGTTGGCACCCACCGTATCCCAGACCGCTCGGTTTCCGCCGTGGTTGGGACTGATCTTGCCGATGCGAACCGAGGCCCTGTAGTTCTCGCTGAGAGTTCCGGCGTCCTGCGAGACTTGCGTGCGACCCTTGTCGATCTTGGCCTTCGTCTCGGCTTCGCTGGCACCGACGCGCCCGGCCAGGTCGTTGCCCACCACCTGGGCGGGTACGGCGCGCTGGCGAGTCTGGCGAGCGCGGATTTCGGATTCATTGGCAGAGGTCAGTAGGCCGAGTGCAGTGCCGTCTACCGCGCGCCGGTTGGCGTCGTACTGCTCCCGCAGCGATGAGTCGGGCCAGCCCATGCCTTCCAGTAGCGGTGGCGACGGACCGAGCGGACTGTCGCCGGGGACGTATCCCGTTGCCGTGCTTCCGCCGCGGGCGTAGGAGTGGGCGATCTCAGACACTGCACGCTGCAGCTTGATCGGGTCTTCCTCGCGCAGGAGCCCACGCTCCGCGAGGCGCCGCGCCGCGTAGTTGGTGAAGTCGGTCTGCGTGCCGCTGCTCCACTCGCGCATGAACTGCGCCGTGCGGGCAAGTTCGCGCGCTCGACCATAGGCGTTGTCGCTGGAGGTCTGGCGCTCGCTCGCCTCACGGAAGGAGGAGTCGTAGCCGGCGGTGGATGTCGTACGTCTGCCGCGCGCCCATTGATAGGCATCCGAGGAACGGAAGTCCTTGAGCAGAGCGCTCGCTTCCGTGAGCTGCGCGCTTTCGGCCGCCTTGCGGGCGAAGTCGTAGGCACTTTGCAGGGTCTGTTGGTCGATCTGCCGGCCTTCCGCTCTCGCCTGCGCGCCGATCTGGGTGAGCGGAATGCTGGCACCGACGGAAGCCGATGCCGCAACGCTCTTGCCAACCGTTGAATCGTCGCTCAGGCCCAGCCGGCGATTGACGTCGCGCGCTACCGAGTTGAGGGTCTGGAATTGCGTGCTGGCCGAGCCGCCGTCGGATGTGCTCGTGGCGCCCGATCTCTGCTGGGAGCGCTCGTAGCTTTCCTGGATGCCCAGCGCGCGGCTCAGCGCGGTGGCCTGGCTGCGCTGCATGGCTTCGCGCTCGGTGCGGGCCAGCGTTTCGGCTTCGCGTGCGCTTTCGCCCAGGGCGTTCGCCTGCCGTTCGGTGAAGGTGAAGGTGCTGGCGAGCCGGCTCAGGTTGGCCTGGTAGCGGAAGACGCCGGCATCGGGGCCGCTGCCCTGGATGGTGGTGCCATAGGCGTCGCTGGTCGTCGACATGAAGGCGGACGATCGTGTCGGAGCCAGCTGCTGCTGGTCCATCGACACGGCGTTCTGGGTGATGCTGCCCTTCGAGGTCGCCGCCGCTTCGCTGGACGCGGCCGACTGGACGGCGCCGACGCCGGTCACCGCCTGGAAAGCGACTTCGCCACCCTTGATGATGGCGGTGGCGATGATGGGTACCGAGATCACCATGTAGCCGGCGATGGCCTGGTCGGAGACGGCGCCGCTGTAGATGCTGGCAGCGGTCTCCAACGCCAGGCCCTGGGCGACCGTACCCATCTTGGCCGCGGCTTCGAGATTGCGCGCGCTGGCCAGCGTGGCGACGTAGTTGAGGATCGCGTAGAGCGGGGGCCAGAGCTGGATCCACACCAGGCTCATCGCGAAGCTCTTGATGGTCATCGCGAGCCCGCGGCCCTGTGCCAGCAGGAACAGCAGGAAGACGAACGGGAACACCGCGTAGATGACGGCTTCGATCACGTTCCTCACGAGCGGCAGCGCCTGTTCGGCGATCTTGCCCATGGTGAGGAACGCGGAGTTCACCGACGCCGTGGCGTTGGCGCGCGCGGTGGCGACCATCAGCGCGGCCGGGTCGTTGAGCTTCTGGCCGGCGAGACTGCGGCTGTCCTGCACCAGGTTGATCATGATGTTCTGGCGCAGCAGGTCCGCGGCGCCTTGGGCGGCGGTGGCGATCTTCGTCTTGTAGTAGGCCTGCTCGATCTGCGTATCGATGGCCGTGAGGGCGGCGGCTGGCTCCAGCGTGGGGTTCAGCTGGAAGGCGAGGATCGATCTGGTGTGCGCCACTTCGGCCGGCAGGCGGGCGGCGAGGTAAGTGTAGGCGTTCGGACAGGTGTCGACCTGCACCGGGTTGCCGTAGGTGGTGAAGCGCGCCGGGTTGGGCGTGCCCATCAGCGACCAGATGTCGGTGCTGCGCGCGAAGGCGGCCGGGTCGATGGTGCCGTCCTGCAGATCGTAGACGGTGCAGTTGTGGACGAAGGCGATGAGATCGGTGCGCAGCTGCGGGTCGGCCACGTTCGCGGCGCGGCTCGCCTGGATCAGACGGTTGCCGAACATCACGCCGTTCTTCTGGTAGGCCAGGGCCTCGGGCAACTGGGCGTTGGTGTCCGGAATAATCTGGAAGGCGGTTTCGAAGAACCGCGTCATCACGTCGCCCACTAGGCTCGTCGCGTGGCCGAAGAATGCGACGCCGATCGGCACGTTGCCGATGACCGTTGGTGGCTGGCTGCCGAGCTTGTCGACGATGGCGACATCCGCCTTGGGCAGGAACATCGCGTGGTAGACCAGCAGGAAGCCCATCAGCCAGCCCCAGCCGTGGAAGCGGCCTGGGGTGAAGAGGCCGGCGGCAGCGGCTACCAGCACGCCGGTGACGGCCACCGTCTTGATGAGGCTGAGATACCCCGCGCCGCCCATGATGGCGGCGATCGCGTTGAATACCCCGGTCAGGGTGTCGACGTTACCGTAGGCGTAGATCTCGAACATGCGGCTTTGGTGGGCTTCAGGAGCCGCGCTGGCCTGCGTTGGCGCTGAAGTCGAGCATCGCTTTCACGGCCTGGGGCATAGAACTCCAGAGCTGGCGCTCGAGCGTCTGCAGATCCTGGGTCATCGAGGAGACCGAACGCACCTTGGCGTAGGCCGTCTGCTTCTCGGCGAGGATCTGCTGCTGGGCTTCGCGGGCTCGGGTTTGTAGTTCCTCGAGGTATTGCTGTTCGACCCCACTGCGGCGCAGGGCCTGGGTGAGGGCACTGCTTGCCTGCGTGAGCGCCCGGCCGAGGAAGGTCGCGGCGTAGTCGAGGGCGATGATGTCCTTGTAGGTCTCGATCAGGGTTTCGGCGGTGCCGGAACCCGGGACGGCGTTCGCGACCGCCAGCATCTTGTAGACCGGCTCTGTCGTGTTGTTGATGAAGCCGATGTCGGCCGGGCTCTGGGGGCTCCGGGTCGCGATGTTCTCCGAGAGCTTGCGCAGGCGCTCCGCGACTAGGCGGGTGAAGGGTTTGACCGAAATGGTCGCCCGGACCGGGTTCAGGCACTCGGCCGTCTCGTCGCAGGTGTAGACGTCGACCTCCACGTTGCCGGCGGTCGAGGCCTCGGCCTTGCCGAGCATCAGGTCCCGCAGCCCGGCGATGGTCGGTGGGAGATGGCGCGGACTCGCGCCGCTGCCATCGTCCGCCGGTGGGGTCAGGATCACGGTGCCGATCAGGCTCATCAGCAGCTCCTTCTCCTGACGGCTGATGCTGCCCCCGACCCGGTTGAGAGCCATCCACGTGACGTTGCCCTTACTGAACGTCAGGTTGCGCACGGTCGGATCCGCGCTGCCGGCGGCGTTCCTGACGACCGAGGGCGCGTTGGTGGCGCAGGTCAGCCGGGCCTCCGCGCGATCGCTGACCGAGCCCAGGTACTGGACGATGTTCGCGCAGCCGCTCTGCACCGAACTGTCGTACTCGCCGACGAGACCGTTGACCAGGGACTGCGCGGCCTCGCAGGAATTGATGTTCATCGCGTTGATCTTGTTGATCTGGTCCTGCAGCTCGGTCAGCAGTTTGTCGATGTCGGGGGAAATCGACTGGAGCGCCAGTTTGAAGGCGTAGCCGACCGCGTTCGAGCCGATGTTCTGCAGCAGCGATACGAACTGCTGCTTGTTGATAAAGGAGAAGGCGCCACCGTATAGATCGATGCCGCCGCAGCCGGCCTTCAGGCTCGGGAGCTGTGCCTGGAGGAGCGGGTAGTTGCGGCCCGGGGCGCGCATCATGAGGCTGCCGCCGGTGTAGAGGTTCATCGCCTGGCCGCGGAAGGCGCCGGGTGTGGTCACGTTCCCCAGCGCGCCGAGGTCGTTGAACATCGCCTGCATCTCGGTATTGAGATCGGCGGCGGGGGCGCTGCCCGCCAGCGTCGACGCCAGCAGCAGCGTGCCCGCGAGCAGACTCGGGCGGATGCTGGTCCGGATCATGAATCGTTCCTCGAGACGGAGTTTGTCCGTTCGAGCGGATCACGCGCTAGGCTTGAGATCCGTTCGAGGAGCTCGGCGTCGGACATGAGGCCGAAGCCCACGGGGAAGAAAGAACGGCTCCTGGGCTCGGTCAGGTAGAGGGCGGGCACCGTATGTGTGTCGAGCCGCGCCGCCAGGCCGTTGTCGGCGCGAGCGTCCGGAAACTCCGGCAGCGTGCCGCCGTCGAGGCTGACTGGCAGCACCGTCAAGCCGTGTTCCTGCGCGAAGCGTCTCAGGATCGGCGCGAAGCGATGGCAGAACGGGCAGTCGCCGCGGAAGACGAACACGAGACCGTGCGTGGCGGCGAGTGCGCGCACCGCGAGCCGGCCATCGTCTTCCTGCCGTTTGTCGAAGGCGTTGATCGCGAGCGCGTTGGTGGGGCGGCCGCGGAGGCTGTAGTCCAGTTCAGGCAGCTGCCAGAGCAGGCGCTGCCAGCGCTCTGCGAAGTGCTGGGAGCGATCCATGACCATGCGCTGGAAGCGCATGTAGGCCTTGAGGTTCTCGTCGCTGGGATTCATCACGGCGACGCGCTTCAGGTTTTCGAGCTTGCGCTGCATGGCCTCGAAGGCCGCGAGCTCTTGCGGCGCGGTCGGCGGGGTGCGCCGTAATTGCCGGGCGGCGAGCGGCTCTCGATACCAGAACCAGCCTTCGCGGTGCTCTTGCCAGTAGCTGCGGGGTTGGGGACTTGCGGCCTGACCGGTGTCCTCGCGGGTCAGGTCGGTTTGGCTGTCTAGTTGTACGGCCCGCGTCGTGAAGCTGAACGCGAGAGCAACGGCAATCAGGCTGGGCCGGAGTATTTGCTTCGAGGACGTGTCTGCCATCTACCGATCCTCCGGAAAGCGTCCGTCGGCGCAGTAGCTGATGTCGTAGACGAGCTCCTGATCGCGACGCTTGCCGTCCTCGAGGACGCCGCGCTGGCGGGTCACTACCTGGAGTCGACCGCAGTCTTCCTGTTGGAGGCGCCTGAGGCGACGGACGTCGAGTTCGATCGGGGTGTCCGCATCGAATTTGCGGGCCATGGCCTCGGCACCCGGTCCGACCAGCAGCCCATGGGCCTTGCCTGTCGCCAGCGCCTCGAGCAGGAGCGGCCGGAGCTCGGTGACGCCCTGTCGGTCGACGGCCTGGCTCACGGGCGCGAGGCTGCAGGCGAGTATTCCGGCGAGCGGCAAGAGTGCCGAGGATCGGAATGCCTTCCTTGGCTTTCGGGCGTTGGTTTCGGTCGTCCAGATCATGGAGTGAAGTAGTCCTGCACGCGCTCGTTCGCGCGCTGCACGAGACGGCTCGCGTCGGGCAGCGTGGGGGCGATCTCGGCGTAGAACTCGGTGAGATTCATTCGCGCGAAGTCGAGTGACTGCAACTGCTCGAGACTGAAGCCGGCGCAATCGGGCCGCTTCGCGCTGCCCCAGGCGCGGGCAAGCTGAGTGCGGCCCTGTTCGTTCAGCAGGCGGGCGAGGCGCGAGTTGAAGCAGCAGTAGCTCTGCGTCGTCTCGAGGCAGATCCCGAGGAGCGGCACCTTGACCGAGCAGTAGCTGCCTACCGGGTGGCAGAGGCGGTTGTCCTTCTTCATCGCGAAGACCTGCTCGTCCTCGTCGCAGGTCAGCAAGCCCGACAGCTGGATGGCGAGCATCGCGATAGACCACGGTCCCGGCACCAGGGAGCCGACGAAGGAGCCGACTGACAGATCGCCGGCAATGAGGCCGGCCAACGCGGAGCTGCCGCCGCCGGCGCCGAACAGCGCCTCGAAGCCGGCAATTACCATGTCGGGTGCTTCGCTCGCGAAGAGCGCGTCGTACGTGTAGCTCGAGCCGAGGGCGCCGACCGCCTGGCCGCCGGCGCCGGCGACGAGGCTCATCGTCGAGAACAGGGAGCCGCTGGTCCCGCCACCCTTGCAGCAGTTGACGAGGCCGAATAGCTTCTTGCGGCAACGATTGTCGTAGCCCCGGAAGACCTCGAGCGTGTCCTTGTCCAGGTAGTGACCGGCCTGCCGCTGGACCTCGAGGCCGGTCACGGCACGGGCGAAGTCCGGATCCGGGGCGTAACCCGCATCAAAGCAATGGCCATCGACGCAGAAGCGCCGGTCGCCGCAGTTCGCGACGCTGCCGGTGCCTCCCGTCGCGAGACGGCAATGCCAGGTCTGCTCGTAGAGCATGCACTGGCCGCTTGCGTTGGTGTCGACACAGACCGAGTCCACCTGGCTGCAGCCCCGATCCCGCAGGGGCTGGCAATCGTTCTCGGTCCGGCTGGACACGCAGCTGAAGCTCGCCCGCTTGCGCCAACACTCGCGGTACACGCTGTGCCCGCCAATCTGGCGGGTGGCGGGCCCTTCGACGCAGCGCTCGCTGTCCTTGACGCAGTCGGCGGCCGGCGTTGGCGAGGCGAGGAATGCCCAGCACATCGCGAGCAGGGCTAGCTGCCAATGCTTGCGCTCGACCCTCATCGGGCTCGCGCCTCGAGTGCCGCGCACTGGTTGTCCCAGGCGTCGGTGAAGCTCAACCGGGTCGGCATCGTGAAGGTGCTGAGCCCCTGAAAGCTCGTGCGCTGGCAGGGGTTCGCGAACCACGCCCCGATGCTGCACCTCGTGCCCGAACAGGACTGGCTGTAGTAGGTCTGGTAGCAATAGAAGCCGTCGATGCGGGTGGGGCCCGGGCTCTTCGGGATCTGCGTGTTCAGCGTACCGGGGACGATCTGGCTCCCGAGATCGTGGTACACGCGTCCGTTGCGTCGGTTGATCGAGAAGGCGTGCATCCGGTAGCTGTCGACGCCGCAGGTAAAATCGAAGGCGATGTAGTCGACGCAGTCCGGACAGGGATCGGCGGTGACGCGGGTCAGGAACTGGCCCTCGCTGCAGCCCGGTGTCTGCACGGCGGTAACCGTCAGCACCTTGTCGCAGTGGAGGGCCTCGGTCGTGCGGTATTCGTGGCACTGGGCCGTCTCGAAAACATCGGGGCCGCGCGTCGCTTCCACCCTGCAGCCGCTGTAGGCGCCAGCGAGTTGCCCGGCCAGGCTCTCAGGCTGGCCGCTTATCGCACGGGCGCGGGTGAGCAGCGGATCGCTCGGCGCGATGCTGAACCGCGGGCGGCGGCTCTGATTCGCCTGCGAGAACTGAATGGCGTTGCAGGCCTGGCTGTCGAAGGTGGTGCCATCGCGCTGCTTGGCACACGCGTTCGCCGCAGCCGCGGCGGGCGTTCCGATGCCGGCTGCTCCGAAGTGCGCCGACTGCGGCGGTTTGGCGCTGAAGCTTGGGACGAGAGACTGGGCGGCACCGTTGCCGATCCGGCCGAAGGCGGTGCCATTGCCGGTGCGGCCGAGGGTCGAGCCTTGCGTGAAGGCGTTCTCCAGCGACTGCGCCGGGGCGCTGCCCATGTAGAGCGTGAGCATGCTCGCGAGAAGGTGGTGTGTCGGCCGCACGCTCATGAGCCGCGCAGTCTCCGGAGGTAGCTGCGGGCTTGCTCGGTGGCCTGGGGACTGCGGCGCGCCATGAACTCCAGTGCGTAGTCGAGGCTGACGTCGCCGGCGACGCGCACGAAGGGGGCTGGTTCGCTGCAGATTGCGGTGTCGCACTGCTCGCCGTTGTCGGTGGACAGTCTGGCTTGCATCGAGGCGCTGTCCGCCGCCGGTGTCAGTACGAAGCTCGGTGCGACTTGTATCCGGTAGTGCTCGAAGGCCTCCGGATCGATAAGCCACTGGACTCGCCGTGTGCCGATGAGCGCGTTGACGGCAGCGAGGGTCTCGCGCATCGACTGCCGGTGCAGCCCGCGCAGCACGAGCACGGCGCCGGTGCGCTCGGCCTGTTCGATCAGACGCTCAAGGGTTCCCGCCGGCATCGTGAGCGTGACGAAGATCCGAAGCGTGGCGCCGGTGGTCGACGTTGCCTGGTTGCCTCGTTCTGTCTGCACTGCACTGCCTCGTGCGGCGAGTGCTTCGAGGTCGATGCCTGCACCGCCTGCGGGTAGCGCGACTCGGGGGAGTGGCCGTGACGATGCGTCGATGTCCGTGAGGGGCGGCAGCGGGCGTGCCTCGCGGGCGTGGGAGATCTCCGTGGCGGTCGGCCAGCGTGGCGGCGTGGCGGGCTCGGCCTGCGCCGAGCAGGTGGCGAGAGTGCCGACGAGCAGGGCCGCCAGATCGAGCCTACCAGGCGCCGGCACAGCAGTTCCTCTTGCGGAAGATCTGGTAGCTGAAGTCCTCGCCCTTGACCGGGAACGACTTGCCGGCACCCCAGCGCAGCGTGGTGCGGCCGTAGGGCTGGCAGCATTGGCCATCGAGCTTCGCGGTCGCCGGCACCGGATAGACCATCTGCAGCTTGTAGTGCGCCTTGTCCATCAGATGCTGCGGGTAATAGCCGCAGAGGCCGCGCTCGCCCGCCGCGGCGAAGGTGCTCAGCTGGCGATGCATCTTCGCGGTGATCCGCTGGGTCAGCAGCGCCGAGGCCTGCACGCTGCCAATGTGGGTCGTGACATGGCCGGTCATCGGGTAGAGGGAGCCCTGGCAGCCGGCGCACCAGAAGAGACTCGAGATGGGCAGTCCCGCGCTCGCCGCCACGCAATCCGCAGCGCAGGCGGCCTTCGCCACTGGGTTCGCGAAGAGCACCGCCTCCGGATTCAGGATGGCCGAGAGCTCGCTGTCGACCCACAGGGGATCGATCTCCGTCAGGTAGAGCAGATCGAGCGAGCCCGGCTCGAGACACGGAAAGTCGAGCAGCACCTCGAGCCACGTCAGGATCGGGTTCGCGAACCAGTGCACCTGGTAGAAGCTCGTGCGCGTCTTGGCGTCGTTGCCGACCTGTGCGCCGCGCGGCGCACTGACACCCGGATCGAGCGAGAGCCCGCCGAGCCCGACCATGCAGAACGGCGAGCGGGTGACGTCCACCAGGCGCACAGGCTCCCAGAATCCGATAGAGACGCCGACGCGGGGCGGGTTGTTGCAGTAGCAGACGGGAGACGACGGATTCCTCAGATCCGGCTGCCCGTCGGACAGGATCCCGACGTTGCCGATACTCAGCGGAAACAGGCAGCTCCAGCAGATGTCGGTCAGCGGGTTCATGAACTTGCCGTGACACTGCGAGTTCGCGGCTGCGTCGCCGCCAGCCATGAACACCGCACAGGCGACGAGCAGCAGCAGCGCGGCCGGTCGCGACGGGCCTGCAATCCGGATCCGGGATCGGTCACGGCAGTTCATCGATGCGCAGCCTCGCCCCATCCTGTGTGACCCGCGCCGGGACCTGCCGGATCCCCAGCCGCGTCGTCAGCATGCCCCGCTGATCGAAGTAGACGGGCTCGCGCCAGCGCCGCATCAGCTCGAGGTAGGAGCCGCCGGTCAGAATCAGCCTGACGCGTCCCTTTCGTTCGTCGAACTCCTGGCGGGCCCGAATGACCTGTTCCTCGTCGCGGGCATCGAAGAAAAAGAGCGGCCGCGATAGCGACACCACCTCGAGCGGGTTCACGCGAGTTCCCGGTACGGCAATCAGCCGGCCGTCGGCGTCCGAGATCGGATAGGGCACCTCGATGCTCGGATCGAAATGGAAGCTGCGGGGCCGCGCGGTGCGTGTGAGGCCAGCCACGGGGGGCGGAGCTTCCATCTGGCGGCGCAGGCGCTCGCGCGCGGCTGTCTGGAGACGGTCGAGGCCGCCGCTCGCGACGAGCTCCCGCAGCCGGGATTGGATGTAGCCGAGCAGGCTGGGCTCCGAGATCGGATGCACGGGTCCGATCACCCCGAGATCCTCGGCGTTGGCGGTCGATCCGATCGCGAGCGTCAGCGCGAGAAGCAGTGCAGGGCCTCTCGCTTGCCTCTGGTTCTCAGAGCACCGCATGCGCCCGTCCGATGATCTGGGTTCTGTCTATCCAACCCGTCAGTGCATAGCGGGAATCGAGACTGTCGGGGTGCGGCGCCGCCACGTAATACCGACGCTCGGGCAGCACACCTGTCGGCCCCGGCGCGAGTGTCTCGCCTTCGCGGGTGACGGGCTTGGCCGTCCCCATCGGCCTGCCATTCACCCGATACTCGTTGCCCTTGCGGCTGACGACGTCGCCCGGTATGCCGGCCAACGTCTTGATGAACACCGTGCCGGCGGGATAGGGCCCACCCCCGTGCCAGCGAAATGCCACGTAGTCGCCCCTGCTCGGGAATTGCCCGTGTTCAATGAGGAACAACTGCTCGGGCAGGCTGCGGGTCGCGTTGAGCCCGAGTTGGTAGTGCGCGTCGAACCACAGAAAGGCGGGCGGCACGAGGAGGTAGGCGACGAGCCAGCGTCGCAGATGGCGCCGTAGACGATCGTGAAAGAGTCTGGCGTCGAATCCGGCTGCGGCGCTTCCGGCGATGCTTGTGGTTAGCGCTTTGAGGCTGAGCATCATTCGGTTTTTAGTCCGAGCTGTTCGCGGAGGCGTGCGGTCAGATCGGGGACGGGCCGTGCGCTGGCGATGAGGGCGCCGCGGCTCAGGATGAGGCAGCGGCAGTCTTCAGGCAGGCGGCCGATCAGTGCGCTGAGCTCCTCGCCGAAGGCCG
>Ga0255182_1000601_pt1 | contig 22547 bp, 15 predicted proteins | sample Atl_UVDOM_RepA_8_FD_188420 | JGI IMG/M metagenome (GOLD analysis project Ga0255182, IMG submission 188420) | Freshwater microbial communities from Altamaha River, Georgia, United States - Atl_UVDOM_RepA_8d | ecosystem: Environmental > Aquatic > Freshwater > River | place: USA: Georgia...
TCGCATCACCTCTGGCCGACGGGTATCCACCGAGACAGGCAGACCGAACGTCAGGGCCCGTTCGACCACCGGCATGATCCGATCCAGCTCCTGCTGAATCGATATGACTTCAGCTCCTGGGCGCGTGGACTCGCCGCCGATATCCAAAATGTCGGCACCGTCCTCGACAAGCCGTTGGGCATGGGCAATCGCCTGCTGGGTATTGGGCTTGCCATCCCGCTCAAAGAACTGGCCGCCATCAGAAAACGAGTCAGGCGTGACGTTCACAATACCCATGAGCAATGGACGATCCAACACCAGCCGATAGCGGCCACAAATAAAAACCGGCGGGGATGCCGCCGGTCTGGGTGAAGCGCTCAAGGCCTAGGCTGCCGCAGGAGCAGTCGGTGCAACGCCGGTCGGACCGGGACCGCCAGAGTTGGAAGCGCCCGAGCCCGTCTGCTTCGGCGGACGGGGTGGCTTGCCCTCGATGATGTCATTGATCTGATCCGCATCGATGGTTTCCCACTCTAAGAGCGCAGTGGCCATGGAGTGCATCTTCTCTTTGTTGTCCTCGATGAGCTTGCGGGCTACCGCATACTGCTCATCAATGATGCGGCGGATCTCTTTATCAACCTGCTGCATGGTGGACTCTGAGACATGGGTGGTCTTGGTGATCGAACGGCCCAGGAATACTTCACCTTCGTTTTCAGCATAGACCATCGGTCCCAGCTCATCGCTCATGCCATAACGGGTCACCATGTCACGGGCCAAGGCGGTCGCACGCTCGAAGTCATTCGAGGCGCCGGTCGTCATCTGGTTCATGAAGACCTCTTCCGCAATTCGGCCACCGAACAATACTGAAATGGTATTCAGCATGCGCTCTTTGTCCATGCTGTAACGATCGCCTTCGGGCAGCTGCATGGTCACACCGAGTGCACGGCCCCGAGGAATAATCGTGACCTTGTGCACAGGATCAGTTTTCGGAAGCATCCGCGCCACCAGGGCATGGCCCGATTCGTGATAGGCGGTGTTCTTGCGCTCTTCTTCGGGCATCACGATGGACTTGCGTTCCGCACCCATCATGATTTTGTCTTTGGCCTTCTCGAAATCGGCCATCTCAACCACCCGGCCATTGCGACGGGCGGCAAATAGCGCGGCCTCGTTAACCAGATTGGCCAGATCAGCGCCCGAGAACCCCGGCGTGCCGCGGGCCAAGATATCGGCGCGAACATCCGGCGCAATCGGCACCTTGCGCATATGGACATTCAGAATCTGTTCACGGCCACGGACATCCGGCAGGCTGACCACGACCTGACGATCAAATCGGCCCGGGCGAAGCAGCGCGGGATCAAGCACATCCGGTCGGTTGGTGGCTGCAATCACAATGATGCCCTGGCCGGTTTCAAAACCATCCATTTCGACAAGCATTTGATTTAGGGTCTGCTCACGCTCGTCGTTTCCGCCACCCAGGCCAGCACCACGCTGACGGCCCACGGCATCGATCTCATCGATAAAGATAATGCACGGTGCATGTTTTTTCGCCTGCTCAAACATATCGCGCACACGGGCTGCACCCACACCCACAAACATCTCGACAAAGTCCGACCCGGAGATTGAGAAAAATGGCACCTTCGCCTCGCCTGCGATCGCCTTTGCGAGCAGGGTCTTACCCGTGCCGGGCTGGCCGACCATCAGCACGCCTCGCGGAATCCGGCCACCGAGCTTTTGGAACTTCGAAGGATCCCGCAGAAACTCCACCAGCTCCTGTACCTCTTCCTTGGCCTCGTCGCAGCCAGCGACATCGGCAAACGTCACCGCATTGGTGTTCTCATCCAACATGCGGGCGCGCGACTTGCCAAATGAAAATGCACCGCCTTTGCCGCCCCCCTGCATCTGACGCATAAAAAATACCCAGACAGCGATCAGCAACAGCATGGGGAACCAGGACACAAAAATACTCATTAGCACCGATGGCTCTTCTTCAGCCTTAGCCGAGACCCGCACGCCGTACTTCATCAGATCCGAGACCATCCATAGGTCTTGCGGCGCGTTAATGATGAGCTGACGCTCATCGCTGGTCATTGCCCGAACGGTGCGACCCTCCACCATGGCCGACTTAATCCGACCCTGGCGAGCCTCTTCCATGAACTGCGAATAAGGCATCTCCGGACCACGGCTCTGACGGGTATCGAACTGCCGGAAAACCGTGAACAAGACCAAAGCGATCACCATCCAAATGGCGGCTTTGGGAATCATGTTGTTCAAGGCATTACTCCTCTGATAGACAAAATTTATCGGGCCCGGGAAAAAATCCTAGTAAGTTCCTTGGATTCTATGCCCCGCATTAAGTTTCCTCAATGGCAGTTTCTCGTGGACACACCCAGAAAGTGGTGACTTTTCAGGGTTTTTCAAGGTCTTTACTGGTTTTCAGGCGCCTGCCGAGCAAAAAAGTCTCGCTGGACTGTGCCCGCGAGGCGGGGGGCTTTCGGGGGGCCACCGTGACAAAGTGCCTTTTGAACTCGGTCACCAGCTGGCTGTAGCCGCTGCCCTGGAAGGTTTTGACCAGTAACGCCCCTTCTGGCTTCAGATGGGACATGGAAAACTCAAGGGCAAGTTCACAGACATGCATGACCCGGGCCGCATCGGCGGCCCCCACCCCGGAGAGATTCGGGGCCATATCGGAGACCACCAGGTCCACCTTTTCGCCATGCAGCCGACTCGCGAGCTCGTTGGCGATGGACTCCTCACGGAAATCCCCTTCGATGAACTCCACATCGGCGATGGGCTCCATAGGCAGCATGTCCAACGCAATGATTCGACCATGCACGCGGCGCCCACTATCGCCTGGCCCCTTCACAGAGAGAAGCTCGCGACAGACCTGAGACCAGCTGCCCGGTGCGCTGCCGAGATCCACGATGGTCATACCGGGCCGAATCAGCCGGTCACGTTCTTGGATACCCAGTAGCTTAAAGGCCGCCCGCGAACGATAGCCCTTGGCCTGCGCCTCCCGAACGTACGGATCGGTGAGGTGCATGTGCATCCACTGGGGATTGAATTTGTTTTTCTTATTCGTAACGAACGTCCAGAATCTCAACCTGGCGGGCACCGCCGGGGGCATGCACCACCGCCACATCTCCGACCGACTTGCCAATTAATGCGCGGGCGATCGGGCTTGATATCGATATCTTGTTTTCTTTCAGGTCAGCCTCATCGTCGCCCACAATCTGATAGGTCACACGCTTATCGGACTCAATATCGACCAGGTCAACGGTAGTACCAAATACAACACGGCCATCCTGCTCAATCTGTGATGGATCGATGATCTGGGCCTGGGCAAGCTTAGACTCAAGCTCAGCGATGCGGCCCTCGATAAAGCCCTGACGCTCTTTCGCCGCGTCATATTCCGCGTTTTCGGACAGATCGCCCTGCGCACGGGCCTCTGCAATCGCGTTAATCACGGACGGGCGCTCGACATGCTTGAGACGATTCAATTCCTCTTTTAGCAGTTCGGCGCCCCGAATGGTCAAGGGTGTAGTGCTCATTTCAAAAAACCTTTTTACTTTGCGGCGATCTGCCGGTGCATGCTCTGCACATCAATCACGGTTAGGGAGGCATCCAGAAGATGCCGGATTCCCTCCACGGCGGCCTTCGCACCGGCGATTGTGGTGTAGGTCGTGACCCGGGAGGCCAAGGCGGTGGTGCGAATCGAACGGGAATCCGCGATCGCCGTGCGTTTCTCTTCCACCGTATTCACCACAAACTGTACATCACCATTTTTGATCATGTCCACCACATGCGGGCGGCCCTCGGTGACCTTGTTGACCATGGCCACCTCGATGCCGGCCGCCGATAACGCCGCCGCAGTGCCACGTGTCGCGAAAAGCTTGAATCCCAGATCAGACAGCATTCTCGCAATCTCGACCATGGCCGGCTTATCGCTATTTTTCACGCTCACAAAGGCTGCGCCGGAGGTGGGAAGCCGCACCCCTGCCCCCAGCTGAGACTTCACAAAGGCTTCGGCAAAGGTTTCGCCAACGCCCATGACCTCGCCGGTCGACTTCATCTCCGGGCCAAGGATCGTGTCCACGCCAGGAAACTTCACAAACGGAAAGACCGCTTCTTTTACCGAGAAATATGGCGGTACGACCTCAGCCCCAATGGCCTGGTCATCCAGCGACCTTCCGAGCATGGCCCGCGCGGCAACCTTGGCCAACGGGATACCGGTTGCCTTTGATACATAGGGCACTGTTCGGGATGCGCGTGGATTGACCTCCAGCACAAACACCGTACCGTTTTGAATAGCGAACTGCACATTCATCAGGCCCACCACATTTAAAGCCCGCGACATCAGTGCGGTCTGGCGCTTGAGCTCATCGATGAGGTCAGCGGATAACGAGAATGGCGGCAGACTGCATGCCGAATCACCTGAATGCACACCCGCCTGCTCAATGTGCTCCATCACCCCGCCAATGAATACCCGTTTGCCATCGGATAGGCAGTCGACATCAACCTCGATCGCATCATTGAGAAAACGGTCCAGCAGAACCGGCGAATCGTTGGAGACCTTCACGGCCTCGCGCATATAGCGCTCGAGATCACGCTGCTCGTGCACGATCTCCATCGCCCTGCCCCCGAGCACATAACTGGGTCGTACCACCAGGGGATAGCCGATTTCTTGGGCCAAACGAATCGCCTCTTCCTCGTTGCGGGCGGTGCGATTCGGGGGCTGACGCAGCTCGAGCTTCATGAGCAGTTTCTGGAACCGCTCGCGATCTTCAGCGATATCAATCGATTCCGGTGACGTGCCCACAATCGGAACGCCTGCAGCCTCGAGCGCTTTCGCGAGTTTAAGTGGTGTCTGGCCGCCATACTGCACAATGACGCCGACTGGTTTTTCTTTATCGACAATCTCCAGCACATCCTCCAGGGTGAGCGGCTCAAAATAAAGCCGATCAGACGTGTCGTAGTCGGTGGAGACGGTCTCGGGATTGCAGTTGACCATGATGGTCTCAAATCCGTCATCGCGCAGGGCCATGGCGGCGTGCACACAGCAGTAATCGAATTCAATGCCCTGTCCGATTCGATTGGGCCCGCCCCCCAGCACAATGACTTTTTGTCGGTCTGTGGGCTCCGCCTCGCACTCCTCTTCGTAGGTCGAGTAAAAATAAGAGGTCGCCGTCGCGAATTCCGCAGCACATGTATCTACCCGCTTATAGACCGGACGCACATTTAACGCATGTCGTAGTTTTCGGACTTCGCCCTCCGTGGTGTCCAACAAATAGGCCAGCCGGCGATCCGAAAAACCCTTGCGCTTGAGCACCCGTAGCGAGGCTGCATCCAGGTCTGCAATCGTCATCTTGTCGAGCTCAAGCTCAATATCCACGATCTCTTTGATCTGCACCAGAAACCATGGATCGATACGGGTGAGCTGATGGACCTCGTCGATGCTAAAGCCCTGGGCAAACGCGTCGCCGACATACCAGATCCGCTCCGGTCCGGGCTCACCGAGCTCTTCCTCAATACGCTCACGGTCCGTAGTCTTTTGGTTCATGCCATCGACACCGACCTCTAGTCCACGCAACGCCTTTTGGAAAGACTCCTGGAAGGTACGGCCCATGGCCATGACTTCGCCCACCGATTTCATCTGTGTGGTGAGATGGGAATCAGCCATTGGAAATTTTTCGAATGCAAAGCGCGGTACCTTGGTGACCACATAGTCGATCGTGGGTTCGAACGAGGCAGGGGTCGCGCCACCCGTGATGTCATTACGGAGTTCATCCAGGGTATAGCCCACTGCGAGTTTGGCCGCGACTTTGGCAATTGGAAACCCTGTTGCCTTCGATGCAAGTGCAGACGAGCGGGATACCCGCGGATTCATCTCAATCACGATCAGCCGTCCATTGGCCGGGTTGATCGCAAACTGCACATTCGAGCCGCCCGTGTCCACACCGATTTCGCGCAAAATGGCGATCGATGCGTCACGCATGACCTGGTATTCCTTGTCGGTCAACGTCTGCGCTGGCGCCACTGTGATCGAATCACCCGTGTGAATGCCCATCGGATCCAGGTTTTCGATCGAGCAAATAATGATGCAGTTGTCCATCCGATCGCGGACGACTTCCATCTCATACTCTTTCCACCCGATCAGGGACTCTTCGATCAGCAGCTCATGGGTCGGCGAGGCCTCGATGCCGCGCTTACAGATGGTCTCAAACTCTTCAGCGTTGTAGGCAATACCACCACCCGTTCCGCCCAACGTGAAGCTTGGTCGAATCACCAAAGGAAAACCACTACCGCCGGTGATCTGGCCGATCTGCTTTTGCACTGCCCAGGCCTCTTCTAGGGTGTGGGCGATGCCGGACTTTGCAGAGTCCAGACCAATCTTGGTCATCGCATCTTTGAACTTCAGACGATCCTCGGCCTTTTCAATCGCGTCTTTCTTAGCGCCGATTAATTCAACCTTAAATCGGTCAAGAACACCCTCGCGATGCAGATCTAAGGCGCAGTTCAGTGCGGTCTGGCCACCCATTGTGGGCAGCACCGCATCGGGCCGCTCTTTTTCAATGATCTTGGCCACGGTCTGCCAGGTAATCGGCTCGATATACGTGACATCCGCAGTTTCCGGATCGGTCATGATGGTCGCAGGGTTGCTGTTGACCAGAATGACCTTATAGCCCTCTTCTTTGAGCGCCTTACAAGCCTGCGCTCCCGAGTAGTCAAACTCGCAGGCCTGACCAATCACAATCGGTCCAGCGCCGATGATCAGCACACTGCGGATATCTGAACGCTTAGGCATGTGCACCCCCACGATGCTGCTGCATCAGGGTAATAAAACGATCAAAGAGCGGTCCGATATCGCGCGGGCCGGGGCTTGCCTCTGGGTGACCCTGGAAACAAAATGCGGGCACATCGGTGCGTGCCAGCCCCTGAATCGATTGATCGAAAAGTGAGACGTGGGTAATGCGCAGCGTAGCGGGTAGTGCTTGCGGATCTACAGCGAACCCGTGATTCTGGGAAGTAATAAACACCCGCTTGGTCTCCAGGTCTTGGACAGGGTGATTCGCGCCGTGGTGACCGAACTTCATCTTCAGGGTTTTTGCGCCCGAGGCCAGCGCCATGATCTGATGGCCCAGGCAGATGCCGAATACAGGCAGCTTTTTCTTCATCGCGTTCTGGGCAGTGGCGATCGCGTAATCACACGGTTCGGGATCCCCAGGACCATTCGACAGAAAGAGGCCATCGGGCCGCAACGATTCGATCTCCGAAAACGGCGTCTGCGCAGGCATCACGGTGACCTTACATCCCCGATCGGCAAGCATGCGCAAGATATTGCGCTTCACGCCAAAGTCGAGTGCCACCACATGAAAACGCGGATCCTGAATGGGCCGATGGCCCACGCCAAGTGACCAGCTGCCTTCGCTCCAGACATACGGCGTGGTGGTGGAGACGACCTTTGCGAGATCCATGCCCACCAGGCCAGGAAATCCGCGCGCTGCGGCAATCGCCTTGGCCGGATCAAGCGGAGCGCCCGGCTCGCCCGCCAGCAGCGCACTGTTTTGCGCACCCTTTTCTCTGAGCAGCCGGGTCAGTCTGCGGGTATCGATTCCTGCAATACCCACCACACCCGCCTGACGCAGGCAGTCCGATAGGCTCTGTTCAGAACGGAAGTTTGAAACCCGCATCGGAAGATCTCGGATCACTAGACCGGCCACATGGACCTGACCCGACTCATCGTCTTCGCGGTTGGTTCCGACATTACCAATATGCGGATAGGTCAGCGTCACGATCTGACGGCTGTAACTGGGGTCTGTGAGAATTTCCTGATAGCCCGTGATCGCGGTATTGAATACAACCTCACCGACCGACAGGCCCACAGCACCGATGGAGTGCCCCTGGAACACCGTGCCGTCGGCAAGCGCAAGCAATGCCTCCGCCACGTTTGTAGACTGGCGAAACAAGAAATTTACCCCCGGAATTTTGTGAATTATACGGCCGAACCGGAGGTTTCCGAAATTGCACTAAGTCGTGCCGGAGGCAAATACCGTCAGCGTTGTGATCAGCCCCGCAAGCCAGGCCAGGCTTCGCAGGCCGGACTTGTCCGCAACATAAAACCCGATATAGAGCACCCGACTGGCGAGAAAAAAGAGTGCAAGTCCATCAAGCTTGTCAGGGTCAGCCTTGGTCACCAGCGCAATCGCCATGGCAATCCCAAACCAGATGAATGCCTCCCAGCTGTTGGCCTGGGCTGCGTTGGCGCGCCGGCGATAGCCCTCCTGCCGTGCCAGCCACTCCCGCGGCGCCCGATTGTCATAGTCCGAGGCACCCCATTTGGAAATACCCGCACACACAATCGGCAGCAGGCCAGTGATCATCAGACACCACAACGCAACGCTCATAGTTTTCTCCGCTCTCTCACCGCCTGGGCAATCGTGCCCAGGTCGATGTATTCAAGTTCACCGCCCACAGGTACACCACGCGCAAGCCGCGAAATTTTTTTCTCTTCATACAGCCCTTTAGATTTCAGCAGGCTCTCAATTGCGTGGGCGGTCGCCTCACCCTCGGGCGTGAAATTGGTCGCAATCACCACCTCTTTGACTTCATCACTGGCAATTCGCGTAATCAGCCGATCCAGATGAATCTCTCGGGGCCCAACACCATCAAGGGGCGAGATCCTTCCCATCAGTACAAAGTAAAGCCCACGCCATGCGTGACTCTGCTCCACCGCAAGAAGATCCGACGGAGATTCCACCACACACAGCTGGCTGCGGTCCCGTCCGACATTCGCACAGATCTCACACAGCTCCTGCTCGGTAAAGGTATTGCATTCCCGACAATGTCGGATGGCCTGAATCGCATGCAGCAGCGACTGCCCGAGCAGCTCGGCACCCGATCGATCATGCTGAAGAAGATGCAATGCCATTCGCTGGGCGGTCTTTGGCCCCACCCCGGGCAGACGACGTAATGCTTCGGCAAGACTCTCAAGGGCATGCGGTGCCGACGGCAGAGATCTCACGCGCTGGCTTTAGAAAAGTTTCAATCCCGGCGGCAACGGAAGGCCGGCCGTTACTGCCGACAGACGCTGCTGCGAGATGGTCTCGGCTTTGTTGACTGCGTCATTGATCGCCTCGACGAGCAGGTCCTGCAAGGTCTCGCGATCATCCGCATCGGCTGACATCAGACTAGGATCAATGTGGAGAGACTTCACCTGGTTTTTACAGGTCATGGTGATCTTTACCAGCCCTGCACCCGCCTGGCCCTCGACGATGTCGTTGGCCAGACTATCCTGCACCTGTTTCATTTTTTCCTGCATCTGCTGCGCCTGGCGCATCAGCCCTGCAATCTGACCTTTCATCATCCTGGATTTCCTTTCCTGGTGGCACGAATTGAACCCGGCACGATCTTGCCGCCGAAATCATGCAGGATCGACTGCACAACCGGGTCTGCATGGATCTGGGCCTCCGCATTGGCCTGGGCACGGGCGGCCGCGTCTGCGTCTTCGGCCGCAGCCGTGAGCACCTCAGCCTCACCGAGCTCGACTTCGATTTTGCATGGCTTACCAAAGTGGGCGGCAAGCGCCTCCTGCGCTTTCGCAACCACAGATGTATCGGTTAGTGCTGGAATTGGGACGCAGAATCGACAGTTGACCATGCGGCCTGCATCCTCAAATCCAAGCAGCCGCGCCTGCTGCACAAACTGACGCGCAATTCCCGATACCGCTAGAGCGCGCGACACCGTTGGCCACTGCTCGGGAGTAAGGGATGCCGCGGGCAACGCCCGCTCTCTCGAGGCAGCCGCCGCTGGAGTCGACACGGAAGCGGCCGATGTGCGGGTAACCGCGTGGGATGCTACCGGCGCGCGGGCGGGTGCTGACGCAGCCCCCGCCGTCACGGTCGCAACACCACCTGCGGTGGGCTGAAATGCAAACAGGCGCAATAAGGTCATCTCGAGTCCGGTCCGCTCATCGGGTGCCAGATGCAGGTCACGCTTCCCGAGCACGACAATCTGATAGTTCAACTGCAGCACCTCGGCTGACATCCCTTGGGCCAGTGTGGCCACTGTTGCACTCGGATCATCACGAGGCTCAATCTTTAACGCGGCAAGCGCTGCAGCCTGATGAAAACAGCGGGCCATATCCGCAAGCAAGGCATCTGCAGATGCTCCTGCGGCAAGGAGCTCCTCCAGCGTGGCGAATGCAGCAACCGGCTCATGACGGCAGATGTCTTGCATGAGCCGTGCAAGGAGCTCCTGCTGAACCAGTCCGAGCATCGCACGCACGGCAGTATTGGTGATCTCGCCCCCGCCATAGGCAATTGCCTGATCGGTCAACGACAGGCCATCGCGCACGCTGCCATTGGCCGCATTGGCGAGCCAGCCAAGCGCCTGGGGCTCGGCCTGAATTCCCTCCTGCTCGAGCACCCAATGCAGGTGCTGTTCAAGAACATCGGGGGGTACATTTTTTAGGCTGAACTGAAGACAACGTGACAGGACTGTCACGGGAATTTTCTGCGGATCAGTCGTTGCTAAGAGAAACTCCACATCCGGCGGAGGCTCTTCTAATGTTTTGAGCATCGCATTAAAGGCATGTGTCGAGAGCATATGCACCTCGTCAATCACATAGACCTTAAAGCGGCCTGCGGTGGGCGCAAACTGTGCCTGCTCCAAAAGCTGCTGAATCTCAGAGACACTTCTATTCGAGGCCGCATCGATCTCGATGTAATCCACAAAGCGTCCGCCATCAATCTGGGTGCAGGCGCTGCACACACCACACGGGTCCGCAGTCACTCCCTGCTCGCAGTTCAAGGCCTTGGCGATAATCCGCGCAAGCGTGGTCTTTCCAGTGCCACGGGTGCCGGTTAGTAAGTACGCGTGGTGCAGCCGCTGCGCGTTGAGCGCGTGCGAGAGCGCTTTAACGACATGGTCCTGGCCAACCACTTGGGCAAATTTCTTAGGACGCCACTTCCGGGCCAACACCACCGGCGCTGTCTGCGCACCCCCGGCACCTTGTGCCGGCGGCAGTTCATCAGAGGAAAACAATGCGTCGGTCATGTAGGTCGCCAAAATGATGTGGGGGGGCGAGCCGGACCCCCGGCACTTGAGAAATTCAGCTTTGGCTGCTTCGTTCCCGACCTGACCAGGTATGCCGACTCCCAATGCGGGGCGGCCCGCCTTAGTCCAAGTGTACCAAGCGGCCCTGCTGTAAGTCCCAGAGCTGGGCAGAGGCCGTCAAAATCTTGGCGCAGATCTTGGCCTGGGGTCGGATACGCGCGAACTGCTCCTGATAGCCGGTCAGCTGCCGCACATAGTCCGCCTGCTCCGACTCCAGGACCCGCCACTTAAAGTCAATAATCCACCACTCCTCTGGGGACTGACGCACGCGAATGACGCGATCCGGTCGCATCAGCAGAGCGCCTGCCGCCACATTCTGCATCGGCCACTCTGCCTCGGCGTAGGCGGTCAAGGCGGGGTCGAAAATGAGTCGGGCATGTGCAGTAGTCGCAATTCTTCGGGCAGACGCGATCACCTCGTCTCGCGCAGAGGCAGGCAGTCCAAACTCCGCAATTAAAGGCGCCATCAAACGCTCATGCAGTGCCGGGCCCAATTCAAGCAGGCGATGCAGGGCTTTACCCTGGCGCATGGGAATGGTGTCGACCACAGGCTGCTCAGACTGGTCACTCGTGCGCTTTGCAAACCGCAGCCCGCGCCAGGAGACCGAGGCGGCCGACACGACATTAATCGAATCACTGGTATCCGACCCCAACAACGGCCCGGCCGGATCAAAACGCCGCTCGACGCAGAAATCGCGAACTTTTTCGAACCACCTAAGACGCCCCTCTCCGGCTCTTTCTTTTCCCGCAGCGCTGAGCAGTAAGAACTGCTTAGCACGCGTAAATCCCACATATAAGAGATTGAAGTCTTCCTCATCAGCACGACGCTGTTCGTCCAGCATCGCCGCCCGGACCGTCTCACTCATTGGGTCTCCCGATGACCATGTCGCTATCCGAGCAATTGCATCGCGGCTTTCCGTCCATTCAGACAGCCACCGAATACCCGTGTCTGTGCGTTCCTGATCCATGAGTCCGGCAAGCACCACCACTTTGGCCTCAAGTCCTTTGGCCCCATGCAGGGTCGACAGCAGCACTGCCTGTTGATTCGGCAGCACTCCGGGACCCGGCGCATCAGCATCGCGCACCTGGGACCATCGGGTCAGTTCACGTAGAAAACGCGGCAGACTCGGCAGTCGGCCTGTGTCAAGCTCTAAGGCCAGGCCAACAAATGCCTCGATGTTGGCCAGACGCTGCAGGCTACGACATCCCCCATAACGCGAGGCAATACGATCAAAATAATCCTGATCATGTAAGACCCGATCCAGGAGGTCGTGAACGGGCAGCTGGGTCGACCACTCTATCCAGCGCGTTAAGGTCTGTGCAATCGCTGCAAACGATTCACCTGCAGGCGAGCGCGCAAGATCTGTCAACCGCTCAAATAGCGATCTCGATGCACCTGACGGCGCATACATTGCAATCTCGGCAAGCTCGGCATCGGATACACCAAACAGAGGGCTCTTTAGCGCCTGCGCACAGTCCAGATCCGACCAAGGAAAGGCAAGAAATCGCAGCAGTGCAATCAGATCAAGAATCTCGGGCTCGGATAGCAGCCCGCCCGAACGGTCACTCACAAAAGGAATACCGGCCTGTGCCAATGCCGACTCATAGTCGGCCATATGGGTCCGCGTTCGCACCAGAATCCGCATATCGGACCACTGCAATTCAGGAGACTCGCGCCGCAGACAGGCCAATGCATCGGCAATGCCGCGGCCCTCGCTCTCCCAATCGGGCGCAAGCGGCAGCCGAGCAACGAAACCATTGTCGGATGCCGCACGGGTGTCATGTGCAGTGAAACGCGCCGGCGCCAACGCGGTCATAGCGACATTAAGAAAATCGACTACCGGTTGTCCGCAGCGATAGGTGGTGTTGGTGGTCAGTAATTCAGCGCCATAGTGCTGCTCTAGCCATCGGGCAGCCGCATGAAAGACCTCGGGGTCTGCCCGACGAAAGCGGTAGATTGACTGCTTTGGGTCTCCCACAATAAACACACGTGGTGCCTTTTGCCGAATACTTTGATCATCCTGGGTGTATTGATCAAGCCAGCCACGCAGCATGGCCCACTGAACGGGATTGGTATCTTGAAACTCATCGACCAAAATATGTTCAAAGCGGGCATCGAGCCGGGCATGAAAATCTGCTGCAAGTGCTCCACCCAGAAGCTCCCATGCCTTGGTCTCAAGGCCTGCGAAATCTGTCTCATGTCCGCGGGACATGATTTCTTCCAGACATTGCCCAAGGCACTCTGCACATGCCCAGAGCGCCTGGGTTCTGGCCTGGACACGCCGTTCATCACAGGCATCGAGCAGGCCCATCAAGCCTCGGCCAAGCTGCATGACCTGCTCCTTGATGTGTGGGCCACGCGCCCCCCACACGCCAAGGTCTTTACCTTTGCGCACAAACCGATCATTGCCGCCTTTAAAGTGAAAGCGCTCGGGTGAGTCAGCCGCAAGAATGTCAGCCGCTTTTTTCTCGGTAAAGAGCATCGCCCGAAGCGATTCGATGGCCAGTGGATCCCAGCGCTGAAATTCTTCAGCGAGCGCCTGACGGTCCTCGATGTCGCGATAGGCCTGGGCAAGAAATCCGGCCTGCTCCTGATGAGCCCGATAAAACTCTGCAATCGCCTGTGCATTGGCCTGCTCTGCATCGCTCAATAGCCGGTTCAGATCGGAGTCTCTGGCTGCTTTGCCGAGACTGTCTGCGCTAAAGGCCTGCCATTCAACACGCGATGACAACCAAGACTCCATGGCCTGACGCACGCGAGTCGTGCCCATCTGCGCAACAAGTGCAGCATACGGAAGCCGCTCTGCGTGTTCGGCGTAAAACATCTGCCATGCCTGCCGCAATAAATCCCAGGGACGCTGGGATAACGACAGCGTTGCCCACCCCGCCGCGCGCATCGGTGCCATTGCCACCAAACGGAGATACCAGCTGTGGAAGGTGCCGATGATGGGTGGCCGGGGATCGGCAAGGAATCGCGCCAAGGCTCCCGGAGCAGCCTGCATTGCCAACTCGAGGGCCTCATGTTCAAAGCCCCAGGCCAACAGCATCTCGCGTCGGGCCGCTGCATTGCCATGGGCGAGATCGCGAAGCTGGCGAATCACACGGTTGCGCATCTCTGCGGCGGCCTTGGTCGTAAATGTCAATGCAAGAATGGATCCCGGGGCAACTCCCTCAAGCAGTGCGCGTGTGATGCGCGAGGAGAGCAGCCAGGTTTTACCACTGCCCGCACAGGCCTCTACAACGATGCTGCGACGGGTATCGAGCGCGCGCTTGGCATCAAGCCCCATCGGACTGCCCTTCCCGATGATCGACTGCATCAGATGCACTGAAGGCGTCGACTTCATCGCCGACATGGCCAACGACAACTGCATAGTCATCTCGTCGACATACCCCTTTTACCGGGCAATACTGGCAGACTCGCGCTTCGCGACTGGGTCCAAGGGCGAGCACATCGCCACCACTGGAAATAGTCTTGAGCACCGAACGAACATTCTCAATCGCATCGTATGCCCGCTCAGCAAGTGGCAGGCCATCAGCCTGAAGGCCAAGGGTCACGACGCCCTCGCGCCGAATCGCAACAAAGCGCGCATCCATCATCGGCGCTAACGCGGGCCCATCCCCCTGCCCCGCAGACGTGGAATCCGGCTGCTCTGTAAGCCATGCATACAGGGGTAGTTGGACATCTCCCCCTTCTGGGCGGATACGTTTTTTCAGGCTGCTTGGGTCACTGGTCTTAAAGTCGATCAATACCCCCTGCGCGACATCCAAGCGGTCGATCCGGCCTTTAATGGTGATGGGCGGGTCCGCAAGTGTGCGTTGTACGGAGAGTTCAGTGCGTACCTCGGCCCGACCGCGCGACTGCTGCTCCATCAGCCAGCGGCTAAGCGGCGGCACCAACGCAAGAGCCTCAGCGCGAAGCTGCACGCGGACATCCGACGGCAGACCCAGTCCCAACGATATGGACTGCCACGCCCATTGCGTTGAGTTGTTTAATGCCCGATCAATCTGCGCGATGAGCCAGTCCATGCACTGAGCATGGGATTCAAACGAATGCGTTGCGGTGCTTAAGACATGATGAATTAAAGATCCGAGATCGGATGCGCTGGCATCGTCTTCCAATTCAGCCGCATCGGATAGCCCCATCAACGAGGAGAGAACGAATTGGTACGGACAATCCAAAAGCCTCTGGGCCTGAGAGACGGAGATTTCCTGCGGCAGGCCGTACGGCCAATGCATTCCCACCTGCGGCTCAAATTGATCGGCAATCGCCGGGATTGATGACATGTTGAGCGGATACTGGGGAATGAATGCCGCGGCCTTCACAGCAGGCTGATCGGATAACAGCTCTATCCAGGGTGAAAATTCCGCCTCACTATCGGGCTGCTCACTGGTAGCAATCAGGGTGATGGGCAGTTTCAACTGCCAAAGCGCTGCAAACTGGGTAAACCGCTCTGCCTCAGAAAGTGCCGGATCGAGCGCTAGGCCCATCTCTGCAAGCCGTGAGGGTTCAAAAAACCTTGGGATGGCGCGCGATGGCAGGCGCGCCGCATCCGCACCCACCACCAGAACAGCCTGGGGCTGCTGCCACAGCAATGCGCCAAGTGACACGACCCTGACTGCAGCCCCAGCCGTTGCGTCGACAAAACGCGCAGCATTGAGTTCTTCTGCAAGGACTGCACTCCACAACGCCGAGGAAATTCCGATCGGGTCCCCGGCTGATTCAGCATGTAACGTTTGTAATGCTGCAATCACGGCAGCGCCTGCAGGATCTGTTGCAAGCGACTGATCGAGCCCGCATGCCGCGGCTGCCGATAACAACTGCTCCACCCATTGGTTCAACGGCCTGCGGCCCTCACGCCCTGCGGCCACAAAAATAGATTCCGGCAGGGCAAGCAGGCCGCGGCGAATGAGGTCAGACACATCAATTGCCGCGACACGGCCATAGTCACGCAAGACTGCGTCTAGCCGCCGACGTTGTTCTGCATTAAATCCCCGTGACTGCTGCAGCCCCTGGGTCACAAAAGGCGAATGTATCCACTCAAGCAAGGACTGCGTGCTGGCCTGGCTACTGAGCAGGCTGCTTAAGCCCACGACCGCACTCGCCGCAACTGTCGTATCCAGGGCCCACCCCGACCGGTCGCTTAACACTTCACCGGCACGCTCCAATAAAGCCCGCAGCCTTCGCACCGACTTACGATCTAAGGCGACAATTCCAATATCCTCGATGCCCTGCTCGCGCCACTTCACAATCGTGTGCATCGCAGCCCAGGCGGTTTCCTCAACAGTCGTTGCAGTCAGCAGCGCTCTTGGCTCTCCAGGATGTGACGACGCACCGATCGCGCTGAAATCGATTGGGTCAAATCGGAACACCACGGTCCGATCATCACCAGCCTTAAATAAAACCTCCGCCATAGAGAGATCTCGCGGCGATGGTGTGCTGCCGGTGCAGAACCACACCTCTTGATCGGGCCAGATCCAATCGGCTGCTGCGAGGTTACGGTGGGCCAGAATCCATCGGACCCGATCATCGGTCGATTGATTGGCCTGATGCAGATCTCGTAAGACCTTCAGGTCTGCATTCAGGTGCGAGATTCCATTTGCCTGCTCAAAGGGGTCTCGGCCAGCAGCCTGAAGCCATTCCCATCCTTCAAATAACTCGACCCACTGCCCCGCCAATACCAACGCCGCCCGTGCCGAGCTCCCGATTGATTTTCTTAGCGTGCGGTGATCCAAGAGCTGCTGCGCCAGTTCCACACGTCGGGAGCAGGTGGCGCGCGGAAGTGACACATCATCTCTACCTGACCGGACTGCGAGTTCAAGCACGGTCCGCTCTGCGGCCTGATCGAGACTTCCGCACCACGGCAGCGGGGCACCCTCTGACCGGCCGGGCCAGTCTGCATCAGCAAGAGCGCTTTTTAAGGCAATCGCTGCCGCGGGCGACTCGACAATGAGCATCGGCGGGCGCGGCCCGGCATGCCGGGCAATGGCCTGGGCCACATGGCCGGCGAGCGACTCCGTAAAAGGCAGGGAAAACACTTTAGGCATAGGGAGGATTTATGCTATCGTTCCGAGCAAATAACCCATAGTAAACAGACCGGCAGGCTCAGCAAGTGACCTTTGCGGCGAATTCCCCGCCCTCCCTGCCCATAAGACCCAAAGACCTCGTTTAATTTTCCCGGAACGCCGTCGTTCGTTTTCACTTTTAACCATTTAACTATGAGCCAACATGTTCTCGCCGTGAGCGATGCCTCGTTTGAGGCTGATGTATTGAAATCCGACCTTCCCGTGCTGGTCGACTTTTGGGCGGAGTGGTGTGGCCCTTGCAAAATGATCGGCCCCATCGTGGAAGAGATCGCCAAGGAATACCAAGGCCGGCTAAAAGTAACCAAATTGAATGTCGATGAAAACGCCGAGGTGCCCTCGAAGCACTCGATTCGTGGCATCCCCACCCTGATTCTGTTTAAAAACGGTGCTGTGGTCTCCCAGAAAGTCGGAGCGGCAGCAAAATCGCAACTCACCGCATGGATCGATAGCAGCTTATGATTTCACTTCGGGCCGCCACAGTCCGCGGCCCGATTTCTGTCCTCCCGACTCCGGGCATCGGGGCCAACGCCCTGGTCAACACTCCCAGATTATCCATTTAAGTTTTTTAACCAACGCCGACTTTCGGCGATCACCCGCTAAACGCTTATGCACCTCTCCGAATTAAAAGCCCTTCACGTAACCCAACTGGTCGATCTGGCGATGAGCCTAGAAATCGACAATGCCAGCCGTCTGCGCAAACAGGAACTGATGTTCGCCATCCTGAAAAAGAAGGCTAAGCTGGGCGAACAGATTTTTGGCGATGGCGTGCTGGAAGTACTTCCCGATGGCTTCGGTTTTCTGCGCTCACCTGAGTCTAGCTATCTGGCCAGCACCGACGACATCTACCTCTCCCCATCACAGATCCGGCGCTTTAATCTGCATACGGGTGACTCCGTAGAGGGCGAGGTCCGGACACCAAAAGAAGGTGAACGCTACTTCGCCTTGGTCAAGGTTGACAAGATCAATGGCCAGCCGCCCGAGGCATCCAAGAACAAAATTCTGTTTGAAAACCTCACCCCGCTCTTTCCGGACGAGCCGATCGTTCTCGAGCGGGACATGAAAGGCGAAGAAAACATCACGGGGCGTGTCATTGACATGATCGCACCCATCGGTAAGGGCCAACGTGGTCTGCTGGTGGCCTCGCCCAAAAGCGGTAAGACGGTGATGATGCAGCACATCGCACACGCCATTACCACCAACTACCCAGAAGTCACTCTGATTGTGCTGCTGATCGATGAGCGGCCCGAGGAAGTCACCGAAATGCAGCGCAGTGTCCGCGGCGAAGTGGTGGCATCTACCTTTGATGAGCCCGCAACGCGACATGTACAGGTCGCCGAGATGGTGATTGAGAAAGCAAAGCGTCTGGTCGAGCACAAAAAAGATGTGGTGATTCTGCTGGACTCCATCACCCGACTCGCGCGGGCATACAACACCGTGGTACCCACCTCAGGCAAGGTGCTGACCGGTGGTGTGGATGCAAATGCGCTGCATCGGCCCAAGCGTTTCTTTGGCGCCGCGAGAAATATCGAAGAGGGTGGCTCGCTCACCATTATTGCCACGGCGCTGATTGACACCGGCTCTCGCATGGACGAAGTGATTTACGAGGAATTCAAAGGCACCGGCAATATGGAAGTCCACCTGGCCCGCCGACTGGCCGAGAAGCGGGTCTATCCAGCCATTAACATCAATCCGTCCGGCACACGTCGCGAGGAACTGCTGATCAAACCAGACGTGCTGCAAAAGATCTGGATTCTGCGCAAGCTGCTGCACGATATGGATGAGCTTCAGGCCATGGAGTTTCTGCTCGATAAGATTCGCCAGACCAAGAACAATGGCGAATTCTTTGACATGATGAAACGGGGCGGCTAAGAACCACCGGCGTAGAGGGCGTTGCTGCTAGCGCTGCCCTTGCAAAAAATGGGAGCAAAGTGTCAACCCTCGCGGGTTTGGATTTTTTGACGTCGGGCAGCGCTAGCCGCAACGCCCCCCAAGCTTGCAAAAGTTCGAATTTTTCCTTAATATTCAATCCCTTAGGCACGTAGCACCCATTTTTCGGCGGTGCCGGCGACCCTTCCCCCTCAAGGAACTAACATGAAACAAGGCATTCACCCCGAGTATCGCGAAGTCGTCTTCGTAGACCTGTCCAACGACTTCAAATTCATCACACGCTCCACCGTACAGACACGAGAGACCGTTAAGTGGACCGACGGCAAGGAATATCCGCTCTACAAACTCGATACCAGCTCAGAGTCTCATCCGTTTTACACCGGTAAACAAAAGCTTGTGGATACAGCCGGCCGCGTCGAGAAATTCCGTCAGAAGTTCGGCACAAAAACTGGAAAGAGCGCTACCAAAGGCGCCGCCAAGGCCTGAACGCAGACCCGCTTCTCATGGCGAATTCCGAGAAAGGCAGCCGAAAGGCTGCCTTTTCGTTTTTGGATGTGCAGGCCAATGCCCCGCTTCCGGGGTTGGCCGCCAGTGCAGCAAACCGGATCCCCCGCTGGCTGCTGGTTCTGATCGTGGTGCTGTATATCGGCCACGGCCTATTTCACCGCGATCCATGGCGTGGCGAGGACATGCTGGGCCTTGCCCTTGCACGGACTGCAGCCGAGGCATTACTGCGGGGTGATGTATCGCTGCTGTTGCTGCCTCAGCTTGCTGATATCGCGTGGAATCAACAGGGTGCGTTGTGGTCAGCCATCGTTGCAATCTTCATGCTGCCGGTCTATCTATGGGCCGCACTTAACCAAGCTCCCATTCCACTACATCTCCTGGATGACGTCGCGCGTGTTCCGCTGGCCCTGACCGTTGCAATGGGCCTGATCGCAGTATGGAAGGCAAGCGATCGATTCGCTCGACGTCGCGAGGCCCAGCCGGTCGATCCCTTGGGCATGGGGCCGCGATCATCGAGTTTTGGCAAGACACTGGGTGATTGCGCTTTGCTTCTGACCATCGCTGCCTTGGGTGTGGTCTATCCATGGCACCAGCTGGGCACAACGGCCATCGCACTGCTGATGCAAGGACTGTTGCTATGGGCGCTGGCGACCGCCCCCGAAACCCCGCGCCGTGCGGCGTATCAGATGGCGCTGATTGTCTTTGCAAGCCTGCTCACCTATGGCATTGGGCTCGCAGTCACGCAGATGATCGCTGTACTCTGCATCTTTGCCTGGGTCGCTCCGTATCGGCTCGCTGCAAAAGAATTTCTCGGCCGCTGGCTACTGCAGACCATTGGGCTCATGCTGCTCTGGTCTGTTATCGCAATGATGTTGTTGTCTACGGATCGCGTACTCGCCTGGTGGCAAGAGGGATTTTCTGACTGGTCCATCCTGCGTTGGATCGCCGGAGAAGCGCCGGCTCTCCATACCCTTGGGCCCTGGATTAAAGAATCACTGTGGCGCTGGTGGCCGCTCTGGCCGATCGCTATTTTTGGCATGCGCACGCTGCGGCAGACATCATTTTCCCGGGCGCCCCACTGGGCGGTACCGGTCATTGTCACCGCCACGGCCATCGCTGCGGGGCTGATCGGTCCTGAAGACTGGCGTGTACATCAGATCGCTCCAGTCGGATCACTCGCACTGATCGCGGCCTTTGGCCTGCTCTCACTGCCAAGGCCAATGATTAATCTCATTGACTGGTTTGCCGTGGTGCTTTTTACCGCCGTCGGAATTTTTGTCTGGCTGTATTGGAGCGCACTCAATTTCGGCGTACCGCAGACGCTCGCAACGCGGGTCCCATTACTGGCGCCGGGCGTCGCTGGAAATGCCAATATCTATGAAGTCGCTATTGGGCTACTCGCCACGATCGCCTGGGTATCACTCGTGGTGTGGCGGGTGTCGCGAGGCGCACCACGGCTCTGGAGACCGGTGGCACTCAGCACAGGCGGAGTCACACTGCTCTGGGTATTACTCACAACACTTTGGCTTCCCGCAATCAACCGCATTCAAGGACAACAGGCCCTGGCCTATTCGCTTGAATCCGGCTGGCTGAAAACGGCATCACAGCGACTCGGGGTTCCTACGGACCAACTGACACTTGCACTTGAGCAAAAGCATATCAAGACGCTGCCGGCTCGCGCCTGCGTGCAGCTCTCGGGTCAGTCTACGGTGTTAGATACGATGGCAGTGGCGATCACACGTCTACCCATTTCTCATCAATCTCCATGTGACTGGAAACTTGGCCTGGCAGAGCCCAACGCACAGGGCCGACTGCCCGCCGAGAGCGGCTGGCGAATCGTCTGGCAAAGTGGCAACGAGGAACGTCGCGGTCGTCAGCAATACTTACTGCTCGAACGCGCCCCATGACGCGGGCACGTGATGTATTCGTGCTCGGCTGGCCGATTCTGGTAGGTCAGATTGCGGTCCTGGGTAATGGCGTGATCGACACCATCATGGCCGGGCAACGCTCGGCAGAAGATCTCGCGGTAATCGGCCTGGGTGCAGCGATCTATATCAGCGTGTTTGTTGCCTTTCGCGGTGTATTGATGGGACTCACACCGATTGCGGCGGGCCATTTTGGCGCCGGACGTCTCTCTGAAATTGGTGATGATGTCGGTCAGGCAGCCTGGGTGGCGCTGCTGCTGGCTGCAATTGGTATTCCACTTCTGTGGTGGAGTGATCCGTGGCTCGGTCTGACCCGGCCCGACCCCAGCCTGCACGCGCCCTTGACCGGTTATCTGCAGATCATCGCGTTGGCCATGCCGTCTACCCTGCTCTATAGCGTGTTTTTCACACTCAATAGCGCCACATCGCGACCTGCTGTCACGATGACCATCAATCTCGTGATGCTCACGATCAAGTGGCCGTTAAATGGGCTTTTTATAGACGGCATTGATGGCGTCATCGCACCCATGGGTGCTGTCGGCTGCGCCGTCGCGACAGCGATTTTGTCGTGGAGTTCACTTGCGGTCGCGGTACTGGTGCTGCTCATCGACCGTCGGTATCGCGAGTTTCATGTCCGCCTGCGCAGGCCACAGACTAGAAAAATTTCCCAGCTTTTTAAAATTGGTCTGCCCATCGGGGCAGGCTATCTGATCGAGGTGACATCGTTCACCCTGATGGCCCTGCTGATTGGCCGCTTTGGCACCATCGCCAGCGCAAGCCATCAGGTGGCCGCAAACCTGGCCACCTTGGTATTTATGATGCCGCTTGCGCTATCCAATGCGACGAGTATTCTGGCCGCGCAGGCACTTGGAGCTGGGGACGAGCCGAAGGCCCGGTCATGGGTACTGGCAGGCATGCGGCTCGTTATGGGAATCGCCGTTGCGATCACGATCGTGATGCTGGTGCTGCGCGAGCCCCTGGCAGCGCTGTATGCAGAAGATGCCACCGTGCAGCAATTCGCGCGTACCCTCATCATCGGTGCAGCGGTCTGTCATGT